>ERZ773076.372-NODE-372-length-23563-cov-15.082440_pt1 | contig 23563 bp, 34 predicted proteins | sample MGYA00580613_ERZ773076 | MGnify/ENA primary metagenome ERZ773076 (study PRJEB29015, sample SAMEA2738005) | human oral metagenome | biome: human oral; feature: human-associated habitat; material: dental | place: China | collected 2057 ...
ACCAGCCATTCGCAAGCAGGGCGGATTCATTCGTGAGGACTTGGATGAGGATGCCTTTATTGCTCTATTCACTGGCCAAAAGAAATTGCGTGAGCAACAAGCGACCATGCTAGAAGATATTGACTACCTCAAGAGTGAGCAACCGATTCATCCAAGCTATGCTCAATCATTACTGAAGAAGCGCAAAGCTCGTGTCGTGGCTTGTTTAGGTGGTATTGATAGTCCAGCTTATGCGGATAAGACTTTCGCTCAGTCAGTCTTTAGACAAGCCGAGATTGATTTCAAGGATCATTTTAATATTAGTCGCTATGACTTGCTACCAAAGAAATTTGCAGAAGCCGCATTGGCCTACTGGATGACGTGGGAGCCAAGCACTAATACTAAGATGAAAATCATGAAATTAAACTCATTTGACGAAGTGTAGGAGGGGAAGAAGATGGACAATGTTCTACTTTCACTAACAGACTGGATCAAATCCATTATCAAGGACACGATCACAAGGTTGGTTGAAATAGAAAAAGATAGTGACCACTATCCAGAGCTGATGGATGTGAGCACTACCTGTGATTTTCTAGGAATCAACTATGACACATTTTCAAATAATTATCGTTACATGAAGGGATTTCCTAAAGAACTTCCTGGTAAGAAATGGTCAAAAAGAGCCATCAAAGAATGGCTCTCTAATCAACTATAATAACTTTACTAAAAGGCTTCTGGACAAGGTCTTAGCAAAATTATTTGACTATATTATAGCATAAAAAGAGGATAAAAACATGAACAATTTACAAATTATCGCAGTAGGCACACTAGTATCAGTAATCTTGATTGAATCGCTGATGATGAATATCAAGCTTAAAATGGCTATGAGGCAGAAAAAGAACATTCAATTTCAAGCGCCACAAGTTGAAAAAGGTTTTATTGACTTTAAAACTGGTCAACGTGTGGACATTGATCCCGTGACACGAAAAGAAACATTTGTGGATTAGTAGAGAAATGGAGGGTATCAATGGCTGTTAAAAACAAGCGATACTACTGGATTCAACTCACTCAGGATTTTTTCAAATCTAAAGAAATGAAGTTACTTCGGAAAATTGCTGGCGGCGATACACACACTATTATCTATCTCAAAATGATGTTGATTAGTTTGGAAGATGGAGGGTGTATCTACTACGATGGACTTGCTGATAATCTTGCTGAAGAAATCGCTCTTATGATTGACGAGAATGTTGAAGACATCAAAATTACTTTGCTATTTTTGGAAAGCAAAGGTCTGCTGACTAGAAAATCAGATAGAGACTATTTTTTGGAGCAAGTTCCTGAGATGGTAGGTAGTGAAACCGCAAGCGCCAGAAGGGTTCGCAAATTTCGAGAGAACCAATTAGCGTTACAATGTAACAACGATGAAACAAAGCGTAACGGAGATATAGATATAGAGAAAGATATAGATACAGAGATAGAGAAAGATGTAGATAAAAATCCAGTCGAACTCATCGTGGAAGAATATCAATCTCGTATTGCTCCGTTGGATGGAACTCAATTTGAAATCTTGAAAGAGTTCATCACTTTGGATGGTATGGAAGCGAAAGTTGTCCTAAAAGCAATTGGTCTTGCTGCTGATAATGGTAAAAGGAACTTTAGTTATATTAGAGCGATTTTAACCAATTGGAAAAACGATGGAGTTTTGACTATTGCAGCAGTCGACGGACGTGAGCGAGCTTACAAGGAAAGTAAAATCAGCAATCGCTCAGGCAATCAGAAATCAAATGTTCCTGAATGGTCACAACCTAATTACGTTAATAATACCAGTGATGAGACCAAGGAAGAACTTGAAAAACGGAAACGTGAATTACTTGAAAGGCTTGAGAATGGAGGTGGCTGATGTTTATTTTAAAACATGGGACAAGAGAGGATAAGCCGTTCTTGATGTCTGTAGTTATTAGTGTGACCGGTATTGATGTTTCGTATTCGGATGAGCGGAGAGCTATGCGGTTCATTTCTCGTGCAGTTGCGTTGCAGGTTGGCAAGGCATTAAGAGGATCCTTTGGGAATTTCTATCCAGTGGAGGTGAAGGGATGATAAATCTATACTTCATTTTCAACGGTCACCGCAAGATACTCATTGGAAGTTTTGGCCATATACATAGCGCAATCAACGAATTAAAGAAACATCAAGCTAGTTACTCAGCTATCAGTCATCCACGTTTTCGGAAAAGCATGAGTGATGAAAATATCAGGATTGATTACGGAGCAGTTGATTGCTACTACTTGATTACGAAGAAAAGAGAGAAAAAGTAAGATGAATACAAAAATGAATTTGGAAGAAAAGGTTCAACAGTGGTTTGTTGACAGAAATCTACATGAAGCAAATCCAGTCAAACAGTTCTTGAAGTTGATGGAAGAATCAGGAGAATTGTTTGAAGGTATCGCAAAAGATAAATCTGAACTGATCTATGATGCACTTGGTGATATCCAGGTAGTAATGATTGGACTTGAGCAACAGATCAAGAACGGTGCTCAGATTTCGGCTAATCAACAGGAACTTGAATTGCTGCTGATGGTTTCAAGTCTGGGTAATATCGCTCAGAAGCTATACGCCCATATCTGTCATAACGAGACACAGATTCCTTTAATCAAATCAGACTTGATGTTTCTTGACAGTGTGGTTAGTACAGTTTCATTTTGTAATGGAACTACAGCTGAAAGTTGCTTAGAAGAAGCTTATGAGGTTATCAAAGACCGCAAAGGTAAGATGATTGACGGTGTCTTTGTCAAAGAGGAGGATTTGCAAGATGATACCCGATGACTCCTTTATCGTAGAGCTTATTGAAAATGAAGATATTATCTTCAATAAAGACAGTGAATATCACAAGCAGAAGAAAAAAGAAAAGAAAAATCCCATTTTTAAAAGAAATAAGTCAAAAAATAGATAGGCGCTTTGAAGAGGTGAAATATGAATAAACAGGAATTGATTAAGAAGTATAAGGAGTTGGAGAATGGAACGTTTGATATTGGAGCGCTTGTAGTTTGTCAGTCAATTTTAAAAGACTTGGAACAACTAGACGAACCAGAGAAAGTAACAGTTCCGCAGTTTGTGGCGGATTGGTATGAAAAGCACAAGTATGATTTGGAATATAATATTTGGAAATACATTTTTAACTGGGAAAAACAAGAAAAGTCTGAATTTCATAAATGGATGAATCAAGCAAATAATAAACCATTACAAACTATTGTCAATATGCACCAATTCGGCTACGAGGTCGAGGAAGAACCAAAGTATATTGTAAAGATGAAAGGTATTTCCTCTCTTTTTAGACATTTAAAATATAATTTATTGACTGAAAAATGGTATATGGGCAATGATACAGAAAATGAAGAAGTGAAAAAAACACACACCCGCAAAGAGATAGAAGATGCGGGCTTTGGTGAAGTGTTTAACAGTCCATTGTTTGAGATTGAGGAGGTGGAAGAATGATTATTAAAGATTATAAATACGAAAATTCGACAGATGGCATTCATTACATAATTGATGTAGATGGTTATGAAGTTGAAATGAATCACACAAAAACCGAGTATGGCAGTGTTCAACATGATGACATAGAATATTTCTTGGATGAAATCGCCGAATACGATGTACAAGAAGCGGAATTGATTGAAGACTTTGTAAGACTTCAAAGTTACTTGTTGATGTATGGAGTTGGATTTACTCTTAAAAATGCCGAGGAGGTAGAAGAATGAAATTTGCAAAGTATACACACAAGTCTTTTGATGGTGTGAAAACCATAAGAGGATGGGTTTTGGTGAACAATTATGGCGAAAAGGAATTCGTTTATTACAACGGAACGGAATTATGTGTTCACCCTGCTAGTGATTGGGAAGGTGAGTTAGAGGAGGTAGGAGAATGATAATATCAGATGAAGAATACCTAAAATTCATAAAAGACGGTCAAAAGTACGCTCTGGAGATTCTTAGAGAATATTTTAAAAACGATGATGAGGAGGTGGAATAAATGGAAAATTTAATGTTTTGGGGAATGTTTATTGCTTGTTTGCTGATTTCGGCTATGACATTTTACATTATGTATTCTCAGGCTATGGTCAATAGAGATTTGGAAAGAAAATACAAAGACTTAAACCAAGAAATTTCAAGAGTTTTTGGTTGGGATAATTATGACTGGGCAAATAATTTTAGAGATTATGCTCGCAAAGTTGAAGAACTTATCAAGTTTAAAAAAGAAATTGAACAACTTGAAATTATTAAAAAAGCATTAGAAGTCAAAAGTTTGGAAGAATTGCAGAAGAAGAAAGAACATATTGAAAGTGTAATCAAAACGTTAGAAAAATGAGGAGGTTGAGTGATGGACGATATGATTTGGCTAGAGTGGATTGCCGAGGTTATGGCTACTAAACCTGTTGACAATGAACTGCTAGAAAGCCAACGTGGCCAAGAAGTCGTTGACTTGTTGCTTGATTTGGAAAGAGCTGATTTTAATTGGCATAGAGGAGATGCAGATACTTTCTGGATAGATGCTCAGATGTGCATCAAGTATCAACTTTCAAACGCAGAGATTAAATTCTTAGCTAAACAACAACCAGGTGTTGTGAATTACCAAAAGCACTCAAAAGAAAGAAATGCTTATGCAGAGATGATGAGAGGACTACAAAAGTTAAAAGAGCTTAACTTTCCAGAAATATACAATCATTCACTTTCTGCTGAAGACGAGCAGAAAAAATTTGAAGAAGAAATGGATGTTGAACAAAATTATCTATCACCTTATCAAAAATTAGATGAAATCGAAAAACGCTTTTACGAAAATCAATTTTTGTTTGGAAAAAAAGTGATGGAAGCTGGAATGAAAATCGTATCAAACAAAAAGAAAATAGTTGTTGATAATTTCTTCAACATCGGAAGCCGTCGAATTAAATTCACAATTGAGGAGGTCACAGATTGAAACGATTTATCGCAACCTGGATATTATTGTCTGCTGGATTAAATATATGGCAGAGTATAAACATTAAAAAACTAGAAGAAAAGCGCCCGATGATTGTCTATAAAGCTGACAACGCAGGCGCAGAAATCAAAGGCAGAGTCTTACAAAAAGAGAAGATTGGTGACATGTACACTATCACAGTGCAAAATTACGGAGTGTTCGTAGTTACTCAAACAAACTATGAATCTCTAAAAATAGGAGATGAGGTAAGATTGTAATGACAAAGTACAAGAAACCAACTTACATCATCATTCAGGAAGCAATGGCAGAGCGCATTAGATTTTTGGAAGATGAACTGTATGAAAGGGCCTATAAGGATATTGAGAAACTAGAAGCTCAAAATGATTTCTTAAAAGGTCTTTGCAACAACCAACTTGAAATTATCATGGATTATGAATGGAAGCAGATGCAAGAGCAAGCGGCATTCATAAAAGCTAATACTAGAAAGTGGAGAGCAAGATGCAGCTAAGATTGAAAGAACTTAGAGAGGACCTGTGTATTTCTGTCAAAGATATGGCCAGAGATACAGGTGTTTCCCAAAATACAATTCATTTGTACGAACGGGGTGGATATCCGTCTATTAAGCAAATAGAAATGATTGCCAAAACCTATGATGTAAACCCTGCGTGGCTTGTTGGGTGGATAGATGATGAAATGATGCCTGGAGTCCAGGTCGTTGAAAAAGTGGTCTATAAAGAAAGTCCAACAGCAAGATTGCCAGATTATTTTAACAATAATAACGATGGTAAGATTATCAAGTGGGTCAAAACTAAAAGATATATGGGAGGTAAGGTTTGGGCAAAAAGAATTTAACAAAATCACGGAGAGATTATCTTGAGTTTGAACTCGACGATAAATACCTGAAGATTGACAAACTTATTGGTCAGCGTAGGCATGAATTAGAACGATTGTACGAAGTGAAACATCTCACTGTTCCTGGTATTGATGATACTGGTGCAAGTGGAAGCGGAACATTCGTCAACAGGTCGGAGAACTTAGCAGTTGCTTATGCAAGCGATCCGATGGTTTTAAGACTAGAAAACTTTCAAACAGCAATTTCCAAACTACTTGATGCACTTGAACCTGATGATAAAAAAATCTTTCATTTGAGATGGGGAGAACATACTAGATACGATTGGATTCAAGTTTGGCATATTATGGAGAATGGTGACACTGGGTATCTATACAGACACAGTAAGCAGATTTACAGAAGACGTGAAGTCATTCTTGATACACTTGCAAAATTATTGTTCATGTAACTTGTCAAAAAAATGTATAGCATTGACAAAATGAATATGATAGATTGATACTATCCAAAGCACTGAGAAAATCTTAGTGCTTTATTTTTTTTGTGAAAGGAGCAAAACTATGAATATTGTTGAACCATTAAGAGACAAGGATGATATTCAAGCCATGAAGGACTATCTATCATCTTGGAATGAAAAGTATTATATGTTATTTCTTTTGGGGATCAACACAGGTTTTCGTGTTGGCGATATTCTCAAACTAAAGGTTAAAGATGTTCAAGGCTGGCACATTAAAGTTAGAGAACAGAAAACGGGGAAATATAAGAGCATCAAAATGACAAGACCACTCAAGAATGAATTGAGGGAATTTGTCAAAGGTAAAGAATTACATGAGTATCTATTTCAGAGTCGTGTTGGAAAGAATAAGGCGCTCAGCTATAAGACGGTATACTGGTTTCTTAAAAGAGCTGCTGAAGACTTAGGCATCGATAATGTCGGAACTCATACGATGCGAAAAACATTTGGCTATCATTACTACAAGAAGTACAAGAACATTGCAGACTTGATGTCACTGTTCAATCATTCAAGTCCAGCAGTCACACTAATTTATATTTGTGTAAGGCAAGATGAACTTGATACTAAGATGAGTAATTTTAGCCTCTAATATTTTTTTGATTTTTTCAACTATCCATAACGAGGAAGTTTCTAGTTTATATTTTGAATAGGGCCTGAAGCATTGTCCGTATTAGTTTTTGAGTGTGAAACAAAATTGGATAAAATATAAGATATAACTAATTCAACAGGGATATTTTACATAAATTCAAAATTCAAAAATAAATCTTGTCAAAAAAAGATATAGAATTGACAAAATGAATCTGATATATTTGTATCATGCGAAAAATTCAGGGAACAGCTTTGAGCGAGTTCTCTTTTTTTGAGGGAGGATGAAGCATGAGACCTAAAGTATATCCATATAGCTTTAATGGATTTGAATTAGTTGATATTTGTACAGTAAACGCTTGGGACAAACCATTGTATAAAATTATAACCTACAGACATAAAGTAACTGGCGAGCTTCGGAGTGAGTTGGTCGAACTATGAAAGCTAGGAATTCAAAACACTCTGACTGGTTTAGAACTTGGCAGATTAAATTCTACAACTCGAAACATTGGAGAACTCTGAGAAATAGAATCAGAACTACAAAGCGTATGCGCTGCGATGTGTGTGGACGTTTAATTCATGGCAAGAGCATTGTTGACCATATTATAGAGATTGATGAAACTAATTATCAAGATGAGTCTATTACTCTCAACGAAGATAATCTGCAATTACTTTGTCTCGAGTGTCATAATACAAAAACATTTCAAAGTAAAATAAATTTAAATTTAGAAAATCGGAATATTAATTTATTTTGATTTTTTATTTTTTATTTTTTATTTTTTGATTTTTATCAGATCCCCCCTATTTAAAATTTTCACACACCCAAAATAATAACGGTGTCAATCCTCTTATATACCTCTCCCCCAAAAATGACGAAAATTGATACAAGAAAGGAGCATGATTTTGAAAATCAATGAAGTTTTAGAAAAGCTAGGAATAAGTCGTGCTACCCTCACCAGGTATCGAAAAAAGCTAGGCATATTTGAAGAAACTCGGTCTAATATCACAAAAAGTCAGTTCAAAGAGTTAGAAAAGCTGGCAAATCAACGCCAAAAGTATACAAGAGAAGAACGTGTTGAACTCTCTCGTAAGACTTTCAAGTTGATTCCAAAAGAAAAAATGCTTGAAATCAATGACAATGATTCAGTAGGTTTGAAAAATTTAAAAACTCAATACAATCACAATCAAAAAGTGATTGAAAACTTCCAACTGGAAATCAATAAAGTCATCAATGATGGTGAGCTACCTGATAAATATCTACTTGATGGAATGGAAAAGTATCAAAAGCTAAACATGCAGATTATGTCAACGATTGAAAAGCAAAGTCCACAGGGTGATAGCCTCAAAGAAATGATTCAGGAGAAGTTGGCTCGATATGGTTGAGATGAGATATTTTGATAAATATGCTCAGCTTGTCTATTCAGGGAAGATTCGTGTTTGTGAACTTACGATGAAGTCGATTAAACGAGTAGAGAGGTACAAGGAGCAATACATCTTTAAACAAGAAGAAGCTGACAAACGGATTGAGTTCATTGAAGAAGAGTGCAGCAATACTAAAGGTCTTGCTGGAAAGTTACGTTTGGCTTTACCCCAGAAGGTATGGCTAGAAACGACGTGGGGTTTTTATCATACAGTTGAAGTTACAAAAACAGATCCCGATACACTTGAAGAATATAAAGATTTTGAAGAAAGGCGTCTCATTCATGAGGTGCCTATTATTGTACCTCGAGGCACAGGCAAAACAACCCTTGGTTCTGCTATTGGTGAGGTTGGGCAGATTATTGACGGTGAGTGGGGGGCTGATATTCAGCTTCTAGCTTACAGTCGTGAACAGGCTGGCTATCTGTTTAATGCCTCTAGAGCTATGCTGTCGAACGAAGAGAGCTTGCTACACTATATGCGTGAGGCTGACATACTACGGTCAACTAAACAAGGTATCTTGTACGAGACAACTAATAGTCTTATGTCAATCAAGACTTCCGACTATGAAAGCCTTGATGGTACTAATGCTCACTACAATATTTTTGATGAAGTGCACACTTATGATGATGACTTCATCAAGGTTGTGAATGATGGTTCGAGTCGTAAGCGAAAAAATTGGATAACCTGGTACATCTCCACCAATGGGACGAAACGGGACAAGCTTTTTGATAAGTATTACAACATCTGGGTAGATATTCTTGATGAAAAGATTGTCAATGATTCGGTCATGCCTTGGATTTATCAGTTGGATGATGTTTCTGAAATTCACAATCCAGATATGTGGCAGAAAGCTATGCCTTTACTCGGTATAACGACTGAGAAGGAGACGATTGCCAAGGATATTGAAATGAGCAAGAATGATCCAGCACAACAGGCTGAGCTGATGGCTAAAACATTTAATCTCCCTGTTAATAACTATCTTGCTTACTTCAGTAATGAAGAGTGTAAGGGTTGGTCAGATAAGTTTGATAAGAGTTTGTTTGTCGGAAATGAGGAACGGAGTGCTCGCTGTGTACTTGGTGTTGACTTGTCGGATGTCAATGACATTTGTTCGGTCTCATTTATGGTTGTGCGTGGCGAAGAGCGCCAGTATTTGAACAAGAAATTCATGCCACGTCATACGATTGAAGGACTTCCGAAAGAACTGAGGGACAAATACGCTGAGTGGGAGCTTAGTGGACAGCTTCATGTTCATGAGTTGGACTACAATGACCAATCCTATATCTTTGAAGAGTTAAGACAGTTCATGAGTGAGAATAGAATCTTACCAGTTGCAGTCGGATATGACCGCTGGAATGCAAAAGAGCTTATCCGCTTAATTAATGACTACTACGGAGATATATGTCACGACATTCCACAAACGGTCAAGAGCTTATCCAATCCTTTAAAAGTGTATAAAGAAAAAGCTAAGATGGGGAAAATCATCTTTGACGATCCTGTGGCAACTTGGAACCACGCAAATGTTCGTGTCAAGATAGATGCGAATAACAATGTATTTCCAAATAAAGAAAAAGCAAAAGAAAAGATTGACGTATTTGCTAGTCAGCTAGATGCTTTTATCTGCTACGAAAATTTCAAGGAAGACTTGAGTTATTACTTTGATTGAGGTGAAGAATGAACAAATATATAAATAATCTAAGAGAGGTTTTTGCTAGGATTTTCAGACCAAGTAATAGAAAATCCACAAGGACCTATTTACAAAGAAATTTGAATTATTGGAGAAGAAATTCGATTTACTTAGACAATATCTACAATAAGATTTCAACAGATACTGCACAAGTTCGATTTAAGCATGTGAGAATCACTCGAAATCCGACAGGAGTTGATAAGATGGAGTGGTTTGAAAATAGTGATCTTGCAAATGTTTTATCTTTCTCTCCAAATCCTCTTGAAATACCAGTTGTATTTTGGGCAAATGTAACAAGAGCTATGCTGAAAGATGGTGTTGCAGTCGTTGTTCCACGTTGGGAAAATGGTCGACTGATTGAAATTTGGCTTGCAAAGAAAACAATATCATGGACTGCAGAGAGAGTTGAAATCATGATTGATGATGTAGAGATTGAGCTACCTCTTAGCGATGTCTGGGTTTTTGAGAATCCTAAATTAAACGTGACAAGTCAACTAAACCAAATCACAGAATTAATTGATATCAACCTTGATGCGTTAACCGAGAAGTTAGGCAGAGGCAATTCAAAGTTGAGAGGATTCTTAAAACTACCAACTAAAGCAGCAGATGAACATTTGAAGAAACAAGCTAAGAGTCGAGTTGATAGCATGATGGAACTTGCTGAAAATGGTGGCATTGCCTATCTCGAGCAAGGTGAAGAGTTTATGGAATTAAACAAAGATTACTCAACCGCTTCTAAAGAAGAAATGGAGTTTCTGAAATCTCAACTTTATCATGCTCATGGGATTAATGAAAAATTGTTTACTTGTGATTACACAGAAGAACAATATAGAGCTTACTATTCTAGCGTCATGAAATTATATCAACGTGTATTCTCTGAAGAAATTAATAGAAAATATTTCACGAAGACGGCAAGGACACAAGGGAACAAGCTCTTGGTCTTCTTTGATATGGCTGACATGATTTCATTTAAGGATCTAGTAGAAGGTGGATTTAAATCTAAATACGCAGGTTTGATGAATTCAAATGAATTCCGTGAAACCTATCTAGGGCTTCCAGGATATGAAGGTGGAGAAGTATTCGAAACCAATCTAAATGCAGTCCGTATCGAGCCGAGCGAAAGTAATTAAAAATAGGGTGGGCGGTTGGCAGAAATTTTAAGAAAGGAGGTAGGCTATGGAAAAGTTAAAAACCTTTGTCGTCAAGTCAGTTGAGGAAGAGTCAGCTGACTTTCACTTTGAGGCTTATGCCTCCACCTATGGCAATACCGACAGAGATGGCGATGTGATGGCCAAGGGGTGTTTTGACAATACCCTGAAAACTAAGGCCGTCGTCCCTATGTGCTTAAATCACGACCGCAATCGTGTCATCGGTAAGCATGAGCTGTCGGTAGATGAAAAAGGTCTGCGAACACGGTCAACATTCAACCTAAGCGATCCAGAAGCTAAGAAAACCTATGACCTCATGAAGATGGGGGCATTGGATAGTCTGAGCATTGGATTTTTTATTAATGATTATGAGCCAGTTGACGCTAAGCAACCTTACGGTGGATGGATTTTTAAAGAAGTTGAAATCTTTGAAATATCTGTCGTGACCGTGCCAGCCAATCCTCAAGCAACCGTTGATAATATTAAGGGATTTGATATGTCTGTGGTTGACAAGCGAATCGCTCAGGCGAACATGAAGCAAGATATCATGAGTAAACTTGCAACAATTTAAAAAAGGAGCAAAAAATGAAAACACTAGTCGAATTGATGGAAGAACGACAAAAACATGCAGATGAGTTATCTGAGGTCAAATTAAAAAAAGCTTCAATCAAAGAGAAATTGAAGTCAGCAACTATTGGAGAAGAAGAACTTGCACAGTTGAAATCGGATGCAGAAGAATTGGTATCCAAAGCAGAGGAACTCAAGAACACAATTTCTAAGTTAGATGTTGAGATTGAAGAAAAAGAAGACAATCTCAATAAAGCTGCTAAATCTATCAAGGAAGTACAGAAAGGCAAGACACAAATGGAATACTTAAAAACAAAAGAAGCTGCACTTGATTTCGCTCGAATCCTTATGGATAACGAAGGAAGCTCAAACAGTGCCCGCAAAGCGTGGGAAGCAAATCTGGTTGAAAAAGGTGTAACTGATGTTAACAAAATCTTACCTGAACCAGTATTGATTGCAATCCAAAATGCATTTAATGATTACGACGGTATCCTGAATCATGTAACCAAAGATCCTCGTTATGCAGTACGTGTTTCACTTCAAACGCAACAAGCAAAAGCTAAAGGCCATCAGAATGGCAAAACAAAGAAAGATGAATCTTTTGTATTTATCGATTATACAATCAACTCTGCAGCTGTCTACATCAAGTACAGTTTTGAGTATGCTGACTTGAAGAAGGATACAACAGGTGCTTACTTTAACTATGTGATGAATGAATTAGCACAAGGATTCATCCGTGCAGTTGAACGTGCTGTTGTTATCGGCGATGGTAAAAATAGTGATGATGATGACAAAATCACTGAAATTAAATCTATTGCAGAAGAAACACTTACTCAACTATTTGATACACAAGAAATCAGTGTTGACGGGGAATTTGACAGTACTGTTTTAGAAAACCTCGTCAAAGGAATTGATAAACTTGCTGCAAATACAACTCCAATTTTGGTAACTTCAAAAACCATTGCTCGTAAACTTAAAATGGTTAAGGATGGCGAAAAACGCTACATTGATCCACAACCATTCGCACCAATTTCACAAACAGGAAATGTCATTGCTGGTTATCAAGTGTATGTCTATGACTGGATGGAAGATGCGACTAACCCAATTATCGCATTTGCTGACAAGGCTTATAAGATGATTGGTGATGATGTCTCTGCTGATCGCTTTGAAGATTATGATGTAACGATGAATCGCCGTCATATCGAACTTGCTAGCGTGCTTGGTGGCCGACTTGGTCAGTACAAATCAGCTGTGAAATTCACGAAAGGTTGATTTTAAATAGAAAGGGGAGTCTAAAATGACAATCCTTAACCAAATTAAAGAAATGGTTGAAGTTGATGTCGAAGAAGAGATCTTCGACACTCAACTTTTAAGCTACATAAATAGTGGGATTTCATATTTAACGAGAAACAACATTCCTATCACTCGCATCGATAAAGAAAGCGAATTGACAGAATGGAATAAGATTGAAGAGGATGATAAAGAAACAATTTTAGATTGGTTACATTTGAGGTGTGTTCAGAGATTTGATAAATCCTTGATGATAGGAAACTCAACAACAATGAGCTGGATTGATGAAGAATTGACAAATATTCTCTATCAATTAAAAGCTATTTACGGAGTTAAATCATGAAATCATCTAGAATATCAATCATCCTTTGTTACGATGAGCGTACAGAGGTCGAAAAAGGTGTTTTTGAAAAACAAGTTGTAGAAAAGAAAGTCAAAGCTGAAAAAGAGAAGATCTACCAACGTAGACTTGATAAAGCTTTGGCAGATGGTCAAGTTTTGACAGCAAGATTTCGGATACGTTCGAACTATGTGACAGATTCCTTAGACTACGTGAAGTACAAAGGAAAAGAGTACAAGGTAAATGTTGGAACTGAATCTGATGATGGCCACTACACGATAATTGAATTAGGAGAATTGAAATAATGGCTAAGAAGTTTTTCACCAGGCAAGAAATTCAAGAAATCCTAGAAAAAAACACTTTAAAATCAAAAGTGTTCTATATGGAACGTGAGGAAAAGTCCTCTCCTGACAACGTTATTCTTTACTATCGTTTAACTCCGGGTAGTAGTATTACTGCTGATGACACAGTACACATGAGAAAAGTGACTATTCAAATCAGTCACTATCACAAGAAGAAACTAGACAGCATTGAGGAATTGATGTTGTCTAATTTTATGCGTGAACCTAGTCAGTTGAATCTAAAACAGCCTGATACAGATTACTTGCTTACAACCTACAGAATCGAGGTATTCACAAGTGGGAAGTGGTAGCGTTAATGTGAAAACATTAAAAATCGATATACAGAATCAAGTTTTAGAAATCATAGAAAAAGCAGGAAAAAGCACCGCTGGAGATATTAGAGACGGAAGTCCTAGAAGAAACGGAGTATATGAAAAAGGATGGACTCACGAGACCATTGAAGATATCGCTGTAGTATATAACTCTGGGAAAGAGAAGTCGCTTGCTCACTTGTTAGAAAATGGCCACGCAACAAAAAATGGTGGATTTGTAGCACCTCAAGAACACATCAGACCAGCTTACCTCAAAAATAAAGAAATCTTTCTCAATAATATGAAATCAATAAAAATCAGACCAAATTAAGGAAGGAGTCACAATGACTTATAAATATGACACACGAGAGGTTACTCATGGTAATGCCATGGGATTCTTTGCTAAGATTTCAAAAACAGAATCTGGCGCACTCGATCTAAAAACACCATACCCATTTACAGGATTGCGAAAAACATCTTTTGAAACCTCACAAGAATCAAATGCATACTACGCAGACAATGTGGAGCACGTTCGTCTTCAAGGTAAGAAATCAACTGAGGGATCCATCACGACTTATCAAATTCCTAAACAATTCATGATTGATCACTTGGGTAAAAAGCTGACAACTTCAACTCCTCCAGCGCTCATCGATACTGGTGTGAATGCGAATTTCATTTGGGGATATGCTGAAACAGTGACAGATGAGTTTGGTTCTGAGGTTGAAGAGTTCCACATCTGGACCAATGTAAAAGCATCAGCTCCAAAAGGCAGCACTACAACAGATGAAAGCTCTGCTACACCAAAAGAAATCGAAATTCCATGTACTGCGTCACCTAACAATTTCATTCTAGATTCAGATAAAAAACCTGTTTCAGAAATTGTATGGCGTGATACAGACAAGGGTGTTGTCCGTGCTAAATTTGATAAATTGTTTGCTTCAAGTACCCCAACGAAATTGATTGATTTTATCAATGAAGCTTTAGGAACAACAGCCATCGTGCCAGGAGGCTAAAATGATTAAAAAAGAACTATCATTCACAGCGTTTGATAGTTATGGTGAAGAAAGAGAGCACACTGAAACAGTGCGCTTTCTTTACTCTTTACCAGCTATCAAGATGTATGAACAGCGAACAGGTCGCAACTTCTTTGATGACAACCAAAAAGCACTCACAGCTTACACACAGCTTGCTCTTGCAACTGGTGTAAATGGTAGCTTATCTGATTTAACTGATGAAGAAAAAGTCAAACTAATGCCATTACTTATGGAGCCAGATTTCATGAACTTCCTAACTGAAGTCATCCCTTGTCTGTACGGTGAGGTTGAGAATGGTCGCTTGGTACAGAATGAGCTGACTGCTGAAACAGCCTCTCTTGCTCCTTGGTTTGGGGATTTGATCGATATTGGTTTTTTTTCAGACCTCTTTTATGAATTTAACCGAAGTAGAGCAAAGGTTCCTCAAGATAGAAAAAAGCCTCAACAGAAGTCATAACTTCTGAAAAAATTTATAAGGTTGTTTTTGAAAAACGGATGGATGTTTTTTGGGCAGAAAGTCAACACTTTAATTATCTGATGGGGACACTACATCAGATGAGTATCAATGAAAATGAGAAGAAAACTTTATCAAACGCAGAATTACTAAATGTAATGTCTGACTAAAACTGAAAGGAGGAAATCTATGGCTGAAACATTTGAAGGCTTATATGTCAAATTTGGTGCCAATACTGTTGAATTTGACAGATCTGTAAAAGGTATCAATAATGCTTTATCTAGTTTGAAAAAAGATTTCAACAACATCAATAAACAATTGAAGATGGATCCAGACAATGTCGACTTGCTGAATCGTAAGTTGCTCAACTTACAGGAACAAGCTCGTGTTGGTGCTATGAAAATTGCTGAACTCAAAAAGCAACAAAAGGAACTGGGAGAATCTGAAGTTGGGTCAGCACAGTGGAATAAGCTTCAACTTGAAATTTCTAAAGTTGAATCACAGATGAAGGTTGTTGACCAGGCAATGAATTCAACCAAAAAACATATCGAAGATGTAGGAAATCCAAAGTCTATTTTAAATCTCAACAAAGAAATCAACAATGTTGCAAAAGAACTTGATATCGTCAACCAGAAGCTTGAATTAGATCCTAAAAATGTAGAGTTGTCCGAAGAAAAAATGAAGTTATTAGGTAAACAATCTTCATTAGCCAAGGACAAGGTCCAGGAGTTGAAACGGAAACAAGCGGAATTAGGAAAGGAAAAAATCGGCACAGAAGAATGGCGACAACTTCAAAATGAAATTGGGCAAGCAGAAGTTGAAGTTTTAAAGATAGATAAAGCAATGGGGAAGCTAGGAGATTCGAGCCGTTCAGCAACAGGAAACATTAAGGAAGCTACAGGATACCTAAAAGCTGACGTAATGATGAACGTTGCTGAAAAGGCAGGACAACTAGGTCAAAAAATGGTTGATGCTGGTAAAAAAACAGTAGATGCATGGTCTGAAATCGACGAAGCGATGGATACTGTTACGACGAAGACTGGACTTACTGGCGAAGCCTTGTTAGGACTTCAGGAAATTGCAAAAGGAATCGCTACATCATTACCATCGGCTACATTTCAAGAATCTGCTGACGCAGTTGGTGAGTTAAATACACAATTTGGACTTACTGGAGATACTTTGCAATCTGCAGCAGAGTATCTATTGAAATATTCGAAAATAACTGGAGAAGATATTTCAAATTCCGCAATAAATGCCAAGAAAGCAATTGATGCTTACGGTTTATCTAATGAGGATCTAGCGAGAGTATTGGACTCAGTAACAAAGGTCGGCCAGGATACTGGTCAATCTTATGACTCCATCTTTCAAAAAGCAATTGATGGAGCTCCACAGATTAAGATGCTAGGGTTATCTTTTGAAGAGGGGGCGACATTAATTGGTAGATTTGAAAAAAGTGGGATTGACTCTTCTGCAGCTTTAGCTTCACTTTCGAAGGCTACAGTAAACTATGCTAAAGACGGAAAGACATTGACTGAGGGGTTGAACGAGACTGTCAATGCAATTCAGAACGCTACTAGTAAGACAGAAGCGATAAGGATTGCTTCTGAAGTTTTCGGAAATAGAGCCGCTCCTAAAATGGTAGATGCTATCCAACGTGGGGCATTTAGCTTTAATGATTTAGCTGAAGCAGCACAAAATTCATCAGGAACTGTAGCAACAACATTTGATGAGACAATAGATCCGATTGATAAACTAACAACCTATTCCAATAAAGCGAAAGAAGGGCTTGCTGAGATAGGTGGTAAATTACTTGAGACTGTTATACCAGCTTTAGAACCTTTGATGGGGATGCTTGAATCTGCTGTCAATTGGTTTAGCAGTTTAAATGAAACTGATCAACAGACTATCGTGATTCTTGGCCTCGTTACAACTGCTGTAATGCTACTGCTTGGTGCAATAGCACCTCTAGTTATTGCTATAGGAGCAATAGGTGCGCCTGTTGGAATTGTCGTAGCGGCAATAGTTGCTGCTATTGCCGTTATTACACTCATCATTCAGGCCATCATGAACTGGGGGGCTATATCCGAATGGCTTCAGTCGACGTGGGATGCTTGCGCTGCTTGGCTTTCTGAATTGTGGACTAATATTGTCACGACTGCTACTACAGCGTGGTCAAATTTCACTGCTTGGCTTTCTGAAATTTGGTCTTCAGTAGTCTCAACTGGACAGTCTTTGTGGTCTAGCTTTACTAGTGCCTTATCCAATATTTTCTCAAGTTTGATTTCAGGAGCTCAGTCTCTGTGGTCAAGTTTTACTTCCACTCTTTCCAATTTATGGTCTGGACTGGTCTCAACCGGGTCAAATTTGTTTAATAATTTGGGTAGCACGATTTCAGGAATTTTTAATGGTATCTTATCCACTGCTAGCAGTATTTGGAACTCTATCAAATCAACTATTTCCAACGCTATTGATGGTGCTAAAAATGCGGTATCTAACGCTATTCAAGCTATTAAGAATCTATTTAATTTCAATATCAGTTGGCCACACATTCCATTACCCCACTTTTATGTAAGTGGTTCAGCTAATCCATTGGATTGGTTAAGTCAGGGCGTCCCAAGCATCGGCATTGAGTGGTATGCGAAGGGTGGTATCATGACCAAACCGACACTGTTCGGCATGAATGGTAATCGTGCGATGGTTGGTGGTGAAGCTGGTGCTGAAGCTATCTTGCCGTTGAATAAATCAACCTTGGGAGCTATTGGTCAAAGTATTGCTAATACGATGAACACATCCAATAGCATCAATGTAAACTTCTCAGGAGTGACCATCCGAGAAGAAGCGGATTTGAATAGACTAGCTGATGTGGTCGGAACACGTATTGCTGAAGAACTACAAAGAAAAACTAATTTGAGAGGAGGTTTCGCATGACAAAAATTAATGAGTTAAACATTGATGGAGTGAAAACATCATCATTTAAATGTGAGATTCTGGTTGAAACACGACCACAAGTCATCGTATCCTCCTCAAAAACTAGTCTTTTAGAACATGATGGGATTAGTGGTGCAATTGTTCAATCAAATAGGCATCGTAGGTTGATTGAAAAAAGCTACCACATCAGCTTGATTAACCCAACGGATGAAGACTTATACCGCTTTTCTTCTCTGTTAAATCGTGAAAAATTTTGGTTGGAGAATGAACAAGAGCCAAGCGTGAAATATTGGTGCTATAAAGTGGATGATTTCAAAATTATTAAAGATGATTTTGGTGCATGGACGGTGGATGTAAAATTCACTTGCCATCCTACCAAATACTTCAAAACCACTGATACACAGAGATTTACAAGAAGTGGGACTTTGACCGTTCAAGGTTCTGCTCTTGCTTTTCCTAAAATCACAATCGTTGGTCAGAGCGCTTCTGAAACTTCATTTACAATTGCTGGTCAGGTCATTCGTCTTGAAAAGCTCTCAGAATCGCTTGTGATGGTCAATAATCCTGACAATCCTAGCTTCAAAACGACAACAGGGAAGCCAGTGAAATGGTCGGGGGATTTTATCACAGTTGATCCAGCGAAAGTGAAGAATGTTGGGGTTGTTCTAGGTCAAGGTATTCAATCGCTTGAAATCGAAACAGTTTGGGGGTGGGCATAATTGCTTTATCTACTTAATAAAGATGTGAGAACCGTTCGGTGGAACGGGGAGCCACTTCATGAAGCGACTTCGGCGATTGTTAAAGAGACCATGAATGGCGATTTCACCCTAACTGTGAAATATCCCATTTCTGACTCTGATATTTATCAGCTCATCAAAGAAGATATGTTGATAAAAGCGCCGACACCTGTTTTAGGAGCGCAGCTATTTCGCATCAAGAAACCCGTCGAGCACAATGATCATCTGGAAATCACAGCCTATCACATTTCAGACGATGTGATGCAACGGTCTATCACACCAGTGAGTGTGACTAGTCAGAGTTGTGGCATGGCTCTTTCTCGCATGGTCCAAAATACAAAAACGGCTCTTGGGGACTTCTCATTTAACAGTGATATCCAGGATCGTAGGACATTCAACACGACTGAGACAGAAACTCTGTACTCTGTATTGCTAGACGGCAAGCATAGTATCGTCAGAACTTGGGAAGGCGAGCTGGTTCGTGATAATTTTGCTCTGACAGTGAAGAAGAGTCGTGGGGAAAATCGTGGTGTTGTTATCACAACGCACAAGAATCTGAAGGACTATCAGCGCACAAGAAACAGTCAGAATGTTATCACAAGAATCCATGCCAAGTCAACTTTCAAGCCTGAAGGCGCTGAGAAGGAAACGACTATCAGAGTGACTGTTGATAGTCCTCTTATTAACTCTTATCCTTACATCAATGAAAAAGAGTATGAGAACAACAACGCAAAGACTGTTGAAGAATTGCAGAAGTGGGCACAGACTAAGTTCTCAAATGAGGGCATTGACAAGGTCTCTGATGCTATCAAGATTGAAGCTTATGAACTTGATGGCCAAGTAGTCCACATGGGCGATACAGTCAATCTCAAGAGTTGGAAGCACAATGTCGATGCATTCAAGAAAGCTATTGCTTATGAGTTCGATGCCTTAAAAGAAGAGTACATCTCTCTGACTTTCGATGACAAGGCAGGAACTGGTGGTTCTAGAGCTTCTAGCGGGCTATCTAGCGCAGCCGATACAATTCTTGGAGTGACAGAATCAGCTCAAGAAATTGCCCTTGAAAAGGCTCTTCAAAATGCTGACTTAGACTTTGATCATAAGGCTGGATTGCTTAGACAGGAAATTTCTGACGGTATTGAACTGGCCAAGGCTAAGGCTGAGGAAGTGAAGCAAGAATTGTCTGACTCTATCAATCAGCGCTTCAGCAGTTTTAACAATGGCCCACTACAAGAAGCAAAGCGCAGGGCTGAAGAAGCCTTGCGAAACGCTGGTGCAAGCAGCTTACTTGCTCAAGAAGCAAAGCAGATCAGTGAGCGAGCGAAAGCTGAAATCGCAACTCTTCGTCAAAACATCTCTAACGACTATGTCGCGAAGTCTCAGCATGTAGAAGATGTGCGAGGCCTGACAAGACGATTTGAAGAAATCAATTTAGGCAGTCCCAACTTAGTCATTAATGGCGCTGCAGAGCTGGGAGATAAGAATTGGGGCGGAACGAACGGAAAATGGTTCACAAACCGAACGCATGATTTCTACAAGAATAGCTCAGCTCCATTGTTTACCATCGACACGAAAGAAGCAGGATTGTGCTATATCCAGACAGGTCGCTACAATCAGCTTAAGAAGAACACGGACTACACGCTTTCATTTACCGGATTCATGTCCAGAAATGTATCTGGCTTCAGGGTCTTGGTGGGCTTGTTATCCAATAAAGACAACGTTTGGAAAAGAACTCTAGGTGTTTTCAATCAACGTCTATCTCCTAAACAAGCAGAGCGCTTCACAGTTCAATTTAATAGTGGCGATTATGATGGTTTTTCTTTGCGTTTTGATAATTTTGGTTCAAGTGATGGGCAAAGTGCGACTATTTGGATAACTGAAATTGATGTTTACGAAGGCACGATGAAGCGTGCTTATCAGCCTGCTCCTGAAAATAATCAAAACTACGCAGATGCAAAAATCTCAGAATACAGAACGACTGTCGATGGTCGATTTGCAAATATCGCTTCTCAGATTGCTGGCAAAGCTAATCTTGTAGATTTTCAACGTGTACAAGAAACAAGCAAGCTCTATGAGAGGATTATCGGTCGTAGCGAGTCTGATATTGCTGATAAAGTCGCTCGTATGGCATTGACTAACCAGCTATTCCAGGTTGAAGTAGCAAAGGCTTCAGCTGGTGGACGAAATCTATTTCTTAATTCATTGTTTAAGCGCGATCTTCATCAACGTTATTCAACATATTATGTAGAAGACAGTGTTGAGCAAACGCAAGGACAACTTGCTTTAAGTATAGATACAAATACTAAATTCAGAGGAGCTAATACGTTAAAGATTGTATCGACTTTCAACGGGAAGCCGAACAATCAAAAGGTTACGTTTAGAACCGGTGGTGATATGCGCCTGAATACAGCAGATGAAATGCGCAATAAATCTGTGCGTTTCAGTTTTTGGGCAAAATCTACTGTCAATAACACGAATTTTCAAGCAAGGGCAGGATATCGAAATACCGTCGAAGGTGTCTCATTGACCACAGATTGGAAATTCTATGATATTCAGCTAACGAAAAGCGAGAATTCAAATGCAAGTAATGAAGTGATCATGCATGTATTTACTACTGCAACTGTTTGGATTGCTTTTCCAAAAGTCGAAATCGGAACGGTCTCTACAGACTTTTCGGAAGCTCCTGAAGACACGGACGAAGCCATTCGCACGGTTCAAAGTCAACTTGCTGGCTCGTGGGCTGTCCAGAACTTGACTAGCGCAGGCTCAATCGTTTCGCAAATCAACGCGACGAATAACCAAATCTTGATTGAAGCCGAGAAGATTCGTCTTAAGGGAAAGACCTTGCTTGACGAACTGACAGCTATTCAAGGGTACTTCAAGCGGTTATTTGTCGGTGAGGGTACATTCGCTAAACTGAACGCTGAAATTATCGGAGCGAACACTATCACAGCAGACAAGCTCGTGATGGACCAAGCAATGGCAAATAAGTTCATCACAAATGACTTCTTTACAGAGAACCTCTTTGCAAAACAGGCTTTTATCAATCGCATGCAAGCCATTGACTTTAGTGCTAGTCAAATCAAAGGTGGTGTTATCAAGTCGCTAAACGATGTTACACACTTTGATTTAGTAAAAGGTATATTGAATTTTAAAAATAACAATGGGACAAACATGATCATTAACGATGATGGAATTTCCCTCAAACAAAACAAAGATATTCTATTCAGTATTTTAAATGGAGGTTCAGTTTATTCAAAAATAAATGGCGTGCGTAGAATGTCCTCATTCGCTACAGGATGGGAGAGTTCGATTGGCTTTGTTGCTTTAGGAGGTACTCCGTTCATAGAAATCGCACCTAATGCAAAGGAGATTTACTTAAATTCTGGCTTCAAAATGAGTTTCGGAGAGAACGGAGGGGTTCCTTTAGAACACGTATTTGGACAATATAATGGCAACTGGTACACAGGATTTAAAGCCAAAGGAACAAATAGAGACAAGCTAATGTTCTATGACGACGGACGTATTGAAATATTGAAAGGATAAAAATGGAAAGTAGTCAACAAATCAGTCAATTGACAATCAAATCTCTGAGCGAGAAACATAGCGCAGAAGCTGTTCAAGCAGCTTCATTTGAAGCGTTGTACACAGTCACAGAGATGGAGTTGCAAGAAGTTTACAAGATTTTAAAATCTGATGAGGAACTCTTTGCAAAATTTGAAGAAGTGAGAGGAAAAATGACAAATGGCAATCAATAATTATGAACTAGCAAGCAAACCTTATACACGAGGTTTTGGGGACAATCTCAAGACAGTTGTTGAAATTCGTCTCTCAGATGGAACACGTTACAGTACGAACATGCGTGAGTTGTCAGGAGACAGAACGACTGAACAAGAAGATGTCTTGATTCAAGCGGTTCTGGATATCATCAAAGCTGAGTTGGACCCAGGTTCAGCAATCGTGAAGGCGCAAGCTGAGCTTAAACAAGCAGTACAGACTCTTGCGAAAACAAATACAGACTTGACTGTTAACAAAGAGAACATCGATAGCGTATCAGCAATTACTGAAGTTCTCATTGCTCTAGCGATTGGCCAGAACGGTGGTATGCCAACAAACACTTACAGCAAGGTTGCGCAGTTCATTAAACCTCTTGTAAAAGACCGTCGCTACTCGAACGGCGATATCGTATCGATGCCTTATCCGTACGATACGAATCCAAAGTGGCCAAAAGAAACACCAACAATCTTGAAATTCCAGATGCAACCATCTGAAGGGTACACCTGGAAAGAGCAACCTCTTGCTGAAATGCTGCAAAAGGGCATTCTGACAGTTGTCATGCCTAGAATCGATTAAGGAGGATTTTATGTCATGGTCTGAAATATTCGAGAAAATGATACATGCAATCACTCAG
>ERZ773076.373-NODE-373-length-23559-cov-68.765614_pt1 | contig 23559 bp, 27 predicted proteins | sample MGYA00580613_ERZ773076 | MGnify/ENA primary metagenome ERZ773076 (study PRJEB29015, sample SAMEA2738005) | human oral metagenome | biome: human oral; feature: human-associated habitat; material: dental | place: China | collected 2057 ...
AGCCGCCAGGTCTCGGAGCGGATGACCAAGGGTATCCACTTCCTGATGAAGAAGAACAAGATCAAGGAGATCAGCGGCTGGGGAGCCTTCGTCGATGCCCACACCATCGACGTGGCGGATGACAAGGGAGCCACCACTCGGGTCACCTTCGACAACGTCATCATCGCGACCGGTTCCACCACCAAGATGCTCCCCGGCACCAGCGTCTCAGCCAATGTCGTTACCTATGAGGAACAGATACTGGCCGACCAGATTCCAGGCTCCATCATCATCGGCGGTTCCGGGGCCATCGGCACTGAGTTCGCCTATGTGCTGCGCAGCTATGGCGTGGACGTCACCATCGTCGAGTTCTTTGACCGCATGGTCCCCAACGAGGACGCCGAGATCTCGGCCGAACTCACCAAGGCCTACAAGAAGCTGGGGATCAAGACTCTGACGGCCACCAAGGTGGAATCCATCGAGGACACGGGCAACGGTGTACGCGTCACCGTGAGTCCAGCCAATGGCGGCGACGCTCAGGTCCTGGAGGCCGATCGTTTCCTGTCGGCGGTCGGATTCGCGCCGCGCACCGAGGGCTACGGCTTGGAGAACACCGGAGTTGCGCTGACGGAACGCGGGGCCATCGCCATCGACGAGAACATGCGCACCAACGTTCCAGGGATCTACGCCATCGGCGATTGCACGGCAAAGATGATGCTCGCCCACGTGGCGGAAGCCCAGGGCATGGTGGCCGCCGAGACCATAGCCGGAGCCGAGACCCATCCTGTCAATTACGACATGATCCCGCGTGCAACCTACTGCCAGCCCCAGATCGCCTCCTTTGGGTATACGGAGCAGCAGGCCAAGGACAAGGGGTATGAGGTCAAGGTGGCGAAGTTCCCCTTCGCGGCCAACGGCAAGGCCTGGGGCCTAGGGGAGGGAGTCGGGTTCGTCAAACTCGTCGCCGACGCCCGGTACAACGAACTGCTGGGCGCCCACATGATCGGGCCTGACGTCACAGAGCTGCTTCCAGAGTTGGTTCTCGCCCAGAACTACGACCTGACAGCCGACGAGATCGCAAGAGCTGTGCATGCGCATCCGACACTGTCCGAGGCGATCAAGGAGGCCGCGCACGGGATCGGTGGCCATATGATCAACTTCTGACCGCGCATGTCTGAGAACGGGGCGGTACCCTGGGGGGTATAATTCCAGTCCTGACCCACCAGAGATTGGAGACCCTCAATGTGCCGTCCCGTTACCTGCGCCACCTGCCACAAGACCACTTGGGCGGGATGCGGCCAGCACATTGAGGAGGTCTTCCGAGACGTTCCAGCCGAGCAGCGCTGCACTTGCCCCAGGAAGGACGCAGTGCGGTGATGCGGTTCGACCCGGAGCTGCTGAAACCCTCGGCGCTTCGCCTGAAACGGGCCAGCGGTCAGCTCAACGCGGTGATCCGGATGCTTGAGAGCGGCCGCGAGTACGAAGAGGTGATCACTCAGATTGCCGCGGTCTCCAAGGCGATTGACCGCGCAGGTTATTCGATCATCGCACAGGGGATGCGCACCTGCCTGGCCGATGACCCGACCGGGGAATCCATCGACACCGGCAAGCTGGAGAGATTGTTCCTGACGCTGTCTTGATCAGAAGTGGGTCAAATTGGCTGGCCCGATGGCTGTCGCGAACAGCTGGGAGAACCCCGCTATCGCATCCTGATCACCCTCAATGGTGCCGGACTGAGCTAGCTGAACGGCCGTTGCATCACCAAGCCAGAGACGTGCCAGCGCATCCACTCCGAGCTCGACGGTGGGGGAGAGCGCAGTATATCTCGCGGCTCCACGGCCGCCGTCCACGGTTATCTGCCAGGTCCCATCGCAGAAACCCAAGGGGTCTTTCACCCGGACCACTGCCTCACCGTCTGATTCAAAGCCACGCTCGACAGTGGCCTTCTCCATGTCGAGGATCCGTAGCCACACACCATCATGCGTTAACTTCTTCGTGACGGCCCAGGAATCGACGAGCGACTCGGGAAGCGGATCGTCCGGGGAAGCGCTGTTATAGGTGAGCCTCTCCACTATGTCGAAGCTCGCCAGGCCCCGCCATAGCGCTCGGTCGATCTCCGGGCTGGGGGAGCACACCGCGGTGACCTCGGTGGGAGAGGGGGCCTCCTCCCAGCCCTTGTGAGAGAATCCTGCGAAACCATCCGGCTGTCCGCTCTCATCGAAGTGCACCAGGTACCGCAGCTTGCGTGAGGGGCCCTGCTCGGCGCTGCTCCAGCTGCCATCCGCGTTGGCCCGATGCATCTCCAATGGGCTGAAGGCGCCACGATGAGCCCGCTGATGGGAATTCGAAATGTGTTCGAATATATCCTTGATGAATGGGGGATCGACGAGCTCCAGGGAGCCCGCGGCAACGGTCGCATCTGGCCGGATGGCGAACCGCCGGATGTCTATCTCCCAGTCGACGATGCGGCTGGCCACCCCGAAGCCGAAGCGGCCGTAGATCGTTGCCTCGCTGGCCGTCAGCGCCGCCAGGGCCAGCCCGTCCTGCCGGGCCTGCTGCAGATGGTGCTGCATCATGGCGCGCAGCAAGCCCTTGCGCCGGTGGGTGGGCCGGACTGCGACGACATTCACACACATGGCCTGCACGATGCCAGCACCCGCATTGAGACCGATCGGTGCCCAGGTGAAACCCGCGACCGGCTGACGTCCCGCGAGGCCAGGGCCTTCTGTGGTGACCATGCCCAAGACCGCGTTGTCCGCACGCCGGTGCTTGCGGAACGCGGCCAGCGCCTCTGTGGATCCGCGCGCATCAAGAAAGGCGTTGGCGAACAGATCGAGGTAGGAGGCCCACCGTGGGTCATCATCTGGGGTGTCGAGTGGAAGGGTTTCAAGCTGGTAAGGCGCTATCACCCTGTTCACCCTACCCAACAGATAAGTCCGATAATAAGCATTATGTAATTTATGGCGGATCTGCTCGGAAGAGCTCTCTTGGCTGAGGTTGTGTGGTTGTGTGCTATTGGTTCGTATTTGACTTGATCCCCGGCCAATAGGCATTCGGATCGAGGCGGTTCCCGAAGATCGCCTGACCGACGCGAACACAGGTTGCTCCGTGCTCGATGGCCAGTTCGAAATCACCGGACATGCCCATCGACAACTCATCCCACCTCTGGTCTGTGGCGTCCCTCAGCTCCTGCTGGACTTGACGCATCACCGTGAAGCACTGGGCTATCCTGCTGGTGTCATCGGTGAACAGCGCCAAGGTCATCAGCCCCCGGACCTCCAAGGCATCGAAGGGCTTGAGCTGGCGGGCAAAATCCACCACTTTCTGAGGTGGCAGCCCGAACTTCTGGTCCTCATCAGAGCTGTTCACCTGGATCAGTACTTCGAGGCGGCGGCCTTCCTGCTGCAAGCGCTTGTCCAGCTCTGATGCGACTTTCAGCGAATCAAGCGCCTGGAACTCTGACGCAAAACGAGCCACATATTTGGCTTTGTTGGATTGCAGATGCCCGATCACTGCCCATTCGATGTCGGTAATTTCACGGAGGGCCTCCCATTTGTTCTGAGCCTCCTGCACCTTGTTTTCCCCGAACCTGCGGTACCCGGCGGCGTGCGCCTCAACGACAGATTCCGGGGGCTTGGTCTTTGAGACGGGAAGCAGCCGGATCTCGCTGCTGTCGCGTCCCGCCCTCGCGGCTGCTGCCGCGATCCGCTGTTCGATCTCTTGCAGGTTGGCGGCGATGCTGGTCACCCTCTCAGTCTATGGCCGCCAACCTGGCTGGATGCTCATGGCAGAATTCCGGCTTGTGGAGAGCTTTCGTATTACCCGAGCCCGTCCTGTGCCGGGCCTGGGAACCGGGCCATACAGCGAACCCTTGGACATCACCGTGGTCGGCGGGGTGATAACCGCCATAGAGCCGACCGCAGGCGTCGGGGACGGCGACTTCGACGCCGATGGCGCGAACCTGATGCCCGGGCTGTGGGACAACCACGTCCATTTCTCGCTGGCATCGCTGATAGGCCAGTGCACGCGGCTCTCCCACAAGGCGGCGCAAGCGGAGATCCTTGCGGCGGTGGAGGATCATCTACGACACCGGCCGCCACGACTGATCGGTTATGGTTTCCGGTCAGCAACCTGGCCCGCTCCCCCGGCAGCGGCCGACCTCGACGCTATCACCGCCGCCATCCCGGTCGCGTTGATCTCCCGTGATCTTCACAGCGTCTGGTGCAACACCCCGGCTCTCGAACAGGCAGGGGCCTCAGGGCACCCGACAGGCTTTCTCGTGGAGGAAGAGGCCTTCTCAGCGATCCGCATTCTCATGTCCCGGTACCTCGATCTAGTCGAACACGCCGTACAGGCAACCGAGCAGGAAGCGGCGTCACGAGGGATCGTCGGTATTGTCGACTACTCATCAGACTGGGCAGTCGAAGCCTGGCAGCGGCGTGCGGCATCCCGGTCTCTGGGCCTGCGGGTAGAGGCCGCCACCTATCCCGACAAACTCGACGACCTGATCGCCATGAGCGTCAAGACCGGTGATCAACTGGCTGAGAACTTGAAGGTTGGCCCTCTCAAGATCATCGCTGACGGTTCGATGGGCAGCCGGACTGCGCATTGCATCATGCCCTACCCCAACCCTCTACCGGGCTACCCGAATGGGATGCCCAAGTACACGCGGCCAGAGTTGACCGCTGTGCTGCGGCGTGCCCGTGAGGCTGGGCTCAAGGCCGCGGTTCATGCCATCGGAGACGCCGCCTGTCATGATGCTCTGGACGCTTTTGAAATCTCACGGGCCCGGGGTTCCATCGAGCACGTGCAGTGCGTGGCCCCAGTCGATCTTCCCCGCTTCGCCCAGTTGAAGCTGACCGCGAGTATCCAGCCTGCGCATCAGCTAGAGGATGCCGGTGTCGTCGACCGGGTCTGGCCTGATGCCAAAGGACGTGCCTACCCGATGCTGGACCTGTTACGGGCCAGGGCAAGGGTTGTTTTCGGTTCTGATGCACCGGTTGCACCGCTTGATCCCTGGAAGGCTATCGAAGCTGCCTGTCACCGCCCCTACCGGCCAGATCAGGCACTCACTCCCCTGGCTGGTCTGCGCGCCAGCAGCCGGACCTCGCTGAGTATCGGGCAACCCGCAGACATGGTGCTCACCGCCGGTCCTGGGATGGTGCTGCTCACTATGCTTGGCGGCCGCGTCACGTTCTGCCGCTGATCATTGGAAAGGAGCCGGGTCTCCCGCGCCAATACGCACGACCTCCGGTTCTTCTCCGCTGAGATCCACGACGGTCGTGGGGGTCAGGCCGCAGTCACCGGAGTCCAGGATGGCATCCACCTCGTGATCGAGCGGCTCTTTGATGGTCCAGCCGTCCGCGAGTGGCTCGGGATGATCTGGCAACAGCAGCGTTGAGCTCACCAGGGGTGAGCCGAGAGCATCGAGCAGGGCGAGGGTGGTCCGGTGCTTCGGGATCCGCACCCCGATCGTTCGTTTCTTCGGGTGCTGCATCATCTTAGGTACCTCGCGGGTGGCCTTCAGGATGAAGGTGTAGGGCCCGGGAGTGGCGGCTTTGACGGCCCGGAAGACCCAATTGTCCATCTCGACGAAAGCGCCGAGCTGGGCGAACTCCGAGACCACCAGGGTGAAGTGATGCTTGTCCCCCAGATGCCGGATGCGCCTGATGCGCTCTATGCCGGAGCTATTGCCCAGAGCGCAGCCCAGCGCATAACAGGAATCAGTCGGGTAGGCGATCAGGCCGTCATCTCCAAGGATCTGGACCATCTGGTTGAGAGTGCGGGGCTGCGGATTTTCAGGATGGACGTCATAGTACTGAGCCACGCGTTCACCATAGCTCTCTTCAGCTCCCGGAACTCCATGTGAGGACCTCGCCAGGAGATCTCGCAGATGAGGACCGGCGATGTGGCATGTGCTCGATGGACCATCCTGGCGGTGGCCCTCCAAGTACGGCAGCTGCAGTGTCATTCCACTGAACTCCTGTTGGCCCGTCGTCTGAAAGCCGTTTATGTTTATGGTCACGCCTGGCAGAACCTTTTTGCCTACAAAGCCCTATCTGGTTCTCTCAACCGGCACCATGGCTTCCTGGCGCACCGTGACATCTACCAAGGGCAGCACGCGGATGGCTGCGCCCCTCACGACGGCGTTGGAGAAACCTGTGGTTCTGGAAACGGTGATGGTGACATTGCCGATACCCGAGTTTGAAACCGCTTGCTCCCCCGCTGCCTGCCCATCAGCCTCGGAAGCTCCCAGAGCAGCTGCGGCGCGAGCTGAGTCCTGCGCGGCGGCCATGGCTGTCGACTCGGCCCATAACAGCAAGGCCCACTGCAGTGTCGCCAGCAAGACCAGAACCGCAAGCGGCAGTAGAAGGGCGACCTGAACACTCCCGGTCAAGCCTCTCTGATCGTTTCTAACCATCCCGGCCTCGGTAGGTGTCGACTGGGGATACTCCCTCCCCCACCAGGGAGCGGTGAGCCGGGAAACCCGGCAATGACACTGGAAAATTTGCCTGGCAGACGATCCTCACCGTCACCGAAGCCACTGTCCCAGGGGGCGAAGCCAAACCCCTGGCATCCACAGCTACCTGGGTGTCGGTACAGGTGATGTGAGAGCTGCCGAGTTCGGCTACTGCTGCGTTCCGGGCAGCCAGTTCTGCGGAGGCCTGTGAGCTCTCGAGTGAGGCCACGCGTGCTGCCCGGGTAGCGGCAGCCGTGACCGCCTGTTGGGCTAGAGCCTGTCCCGCCATCACGATCACCAGGCCGACGAACAGCATTGCAACAGGCAACACTAGAGCTGCCTCCACTGCCACGGAGCTTCCTCGCTCCGATGCTCTGGGAATCATATGCATCCCTTCAGACCACTTGAACCATCCTGCCACCAGAACGGGTTGGGCGGCTAGGCTAGGTTCCAGAATCGATCCTGAAAGGAATGTTCATGGTCAAGAAGGTAGCCATTCTCACAGCCGGTGGTTTTGCGCCGTGCCTCTCCTCAGCTATCGGCGGTCTCATCCAGCGCTACACCGAGGTGGCTCCCGGGGCGGAGATTATCGCCTACAAGCATGGCTACCAGGGTCTTCTACAGGGTGACTACTTCGTCATCGACGAGACTGTACGTGCCAAGGCACATCTGCTGCACCTGTTCGGCGGCTCTCCGATCGGCAATTCGCGGGTCAAGCTCACCAACATCAAGGATCTCGTGAAACGAGGCCTGGTGGCTGAGGGTGCTGACCCGCTGAAGGTGGCTGCCGATCGTCTTGTCGCAGACGGCGTGGATGTTCTCCATACGATCGGCGGTGACGACACCAACACCACAGCTGCAGATCTGGCGGCCTTCCTTGCGGACAATGACTACCCGCTGACTGTGGTGGGGCTTCCCAAGACCATTGACAACGACGTGATCCCGATCCGTCAGTCACTGGGCGCTTGGACGGCGGCGGAGCAGGGAGCGATTTTTGCCAAGAACATCGTGGCAGAACACAACTCGGGCTCCCGGATGCTGATCGTCCATGAGGTGATGGGACGCCACTGCGGCTGGCTGACAGCCGCCACCGCATCCGAGTACCGTAAGTGGCTGGATAGCCAGGAATGGGTTCCCGAGATCGGGTTGTCGAAACAGGCCTGGGACATCCACGCCGTCTACGTCCCCGAGGCCGTGATCGACATCACAGCCGAGGCGGAACGCCTGAACAAGGTGATGAACGAGGTGGGTAACGTCACCATCTTCTTGTCTGAGGGGGCTGGCCTGGAAGCTATCGTCGCTGAGATGGAGGCAGCTGGTGAAGAGGTGCCGCGCGACCCGTTCGGTCACGTGAAACTCGACAAGGTGAATCCCGGGAAATGGTTCGGGGACAAGTTCGCCGAGAAGCTGGGCGCCGAGAAGGTCATGATCCAGAAGTCGGGCTACTTCTCCCGCTCCGCTGCCGCCAACGATGCCGATCTGGCCCTCATCAAGCAGTGCACAGATCTGGCGGTCGATTGTGCACTCGCCGGCCGTCCAGGGGTTATCGGACAGGACGAGGAGAACGGCGATGAACTGACCGCAATCGCGTTCGACCGCATCAAGGGCGGCAAGCCCTTTGACATCACCTTGCCCTGGTTCACTGACATGCTGGGAGTCATTGGCCAGCCTGCCCCAGTAGCCTCGGCATCTCACTGATCAGCGGCGGCGCCTCCGCGTCAGCAGAGCGGCCACCGATGCCAAGACCGATGGCCGCTCCTATGCCGTAACCAGCCCTCAACCCAGCTCGGACTCCCTGCGCCGCACCATCGACTGGCATGAGGATCTCTGGGTCGGGAGTTCACTGGGAGGGCATTCCTCCCGGTCCTCAGAACCGGTGGTTTCCTCAGGGCCGTCAGCACTGCGTTCTCCAGCCCAGGCTGAGCAGAGAAGCACAATCATCGCCAGCAGGTTGAAAAGCACCATGACCACAATCACGGGACCGAAAACCACGGCGGCTGGGTTAACCATGAAAACCCAATCAGCAGCCCTGCCAGTTGCTGCAGCGTAGTGACCATTGCACCTCCCAGGGAGGCCGCCAGCCAGTGTCTGGGCTGAACTGGGGTCCCCAGGGGTGTCCAGAAGAGAAAAGCAAAAAGCGACCAGCACAGCAGTAGGATGAGGATCAGGCGAACCAGCCAGGTGATGGCGGCGGCATGCTGTGGGCCATGGCGGTTGCTGTATCGTTTCGCAGCCGCGGTGAACTGCGCCATGGCAAAATGGTGAAGTCTGTCACCCGGTCCGGGTCTTTCTGCGGGATTCGAGTTCGTTTTCAGGATGTGGGGATGCTTGCGTCACACGTTCACTGGGCAGTTCACCCAAAGTCCCCTCGATCTCCTGCCAGACGCTCGACACAGAGATCAGGAACATGCCCTGCCCGCCCTTGGTGAGATCGAAGAGCTCGTTGGCGGAGGTGCACTCATAGACGCTGAATCCGTCACTGACCAGTGTCAACTCAGTCAGGTCATCCACCCCACGTGCCCGCAGGTGTTCTATCGCGACCCGGATCTGCTGGAGCGAGATCCCGACGTCGAGGAAACGCTTCACCACCCGCAGCAGGAGGATGTCACGGAAGGAATAGAGACGCTGCGACCCCGAGCCGGATGCCCCACGGATCTCGGGCACGACTAAACCAGTCCGGGCCCAGTAGTCGAGCTGCCGGTAAGTGATCCCAGCAACCTTGTGGGCGACCGGGCCACGGAAGCCAAGGTCCTTCGACACAGGCGCGAAGTCACCGTCGAACAGTGTGTCCTGCAACGGCGCCTCGTTTGTCGGCCTGGTTCCCTCAGCCACTATGGTCAGCCCCTAATCCTCCCTGCCTACGGTCTCGGCATAACTGACGCTAACCGTAGGACGCCTCGGGTGTGGACGACACGCCCGCCCGGTACCGCTGTCGATTCTAAACCCTCCAGCGAGGGTTCATAGTTGGCTCCCCACCTCTAGAGAGCCACACCTGAAGGCCCCGGCGGGACTAGAAATCCTCAGGATGGACCTGGTCCAGGAACTCCCTAAACCTCTCAACCTCATCGGCCTGGGCGACCTCCGCGGAGATGCCGGCTTCATCGAGCAGCTCAGCTGGGCAGTGAACTTTCCAGCCTCTCCTGACAGCCACAGCGACGACGTCGCTGGGCCTGGCATCGAATGCCACATCGCTCACCGCGATCTCGGCGAGGAAAACCCCGTCCTCCATCGACTTGATGGTCAGCCGCGGTTGCGAATCCCCAGCCAGCTTGGTGAGGACTTCCGCGAGCAGGTCCTGAGTGAGTGGCCTGGCAAACTGGTCCTCATCCAGTGCGACCGCTATGGCGGCAGCGTCAACTGCGGAGATCCAGATCGGCAGCATCCGGTCCCCATCGCTTTCACGCAGCAGCAGAACCGGACCTTCATCACCGACCTGGACTCCAACCACCCACAGCTCAACCATGTCCTCAGCCTACGCTGGCCTCAGCCGAACAGCTGTGAAAACATCATGCCGCTGTGCGCATTGACCACCAGTCTGTACACCTCCCGGAGAACCTCCTTGGGAACTCCCTGCCGCCCCTGATACTGGCTGATGGCCTGCTCGACGAGTGCTGCCTCCAGGGATGCCGACTGTTGGAGTACGCGCATCTGACGGGGCTCGACACCGTAGTCCCCGAGGCGTTTAGCGGCCACTGCGAGAGCCAGCATCTCCCGGCCGTATCTCTGGGTGCCTCTCCTGTGTGAGATCACCTTCAAACGTTCTAGTTCAATCAGGGCGGCCTCCCCCAGACCGGACTCTGATAGCAGCTCCCGGCGGGTGAACAGCTGACGCTGGTTACCCGATGACTGCCTGCGCTGTTCTGGGACCTCTGGAGCAGGTGCGGAGGGTGGTGCAGGTACTTCCACGTTCTCGGAGGGCAGTTCTCCCCGGTCCATGGCTGCGAGTTCCTCACGGATGACTTTGAGCGGTAGATATCTGTCGCGCTGAGCACGTAGCACGAACAACAGCCGCTCAACATCAGAAGGATAGAAGCGCCGGTAACCGGAAGGATGGTCCCGCTCTGGGGAAATCAGTCCTTCGTTCTCCAAGTACCTCACCTTGGATACTGAGATGTCCGGAAACTCACCCCGGATTGATTCCAGGACCTGACCGATCGTGCGCGGCGCGACCGGCATCAACTCCGCCCGGCCTCGCTCAACAGAATCGTGGCCCGGTACTTGCCGATCTGGATCTCGTCGCCGTGATGCACCTGGGCGCGACCGTCAATGAGGACCCGGTTGATGTACGTGCCGTTGAGGCTCCCCAGATCCTCCAGCATCAACTCGCCGCCGACCCGCACCAGCTTCGCATGGTGGCGCGAGACAGTCACATCGTCGAGGAAGACATCGGATTCGGGATGCCGTCCCAGAGTGGTCACATCGGAGTCGATCAAGAATTGGGATTCCTTAACTCCGCCGCGGGTGACGATCATCAGCGCGTTTCCAGGAGCCAGGTCAGCCGCATTGGCGGCGACGCTCGCTCCAATGGCGGACAGATGCTCGTCCGTGAGAGCCGCGAGAACGCTGGTGGTGTCGTTCCTCGAATCCATGAGATCCCCCTGGCGGTGGTTCCTGACCCCCGTCATCGGTGGCCCCCTTTCCATACTGATCGCCATCCAAGCTGTCCCAAGCCTATCGAGGGACGGTGGATTGACAAGCCTGCCATGCTATTTCGGTTTGGCGAATTCTGGCGCGCCTGGAGAGACCACAGAATCCACGGAAATCTTGCTCATCTGCTTGATCTCCACACTCCCCTGCACACGGCTGCCCTCGACCTCGCTCACGAGGCCGCCCCTGAACCTAGCACCAGCCTCAAGGGTCGCTGGGTCACCGATGGCCTCGATGACGATGGGCATCGTCAGCACAGCGCCATCTACCATGACGCGACCCTGCGAGTCGCGGTCGATCCAGGTTCCTGCCACCACGCGTACGGAGTCATTGAACTCGACCACCTCGGCACCCGCATCGCGTAGCTCCTCCAGCGCATCCAGCAGCAGCTCGGGGGTGACCGCCCCCTGGGGATCCTGGATTGTTATATGGATTCCAGGACCAGAGGCGGGCACAGTCCCCGAGATGATCTGCAGCTGTTCGGTCCGGTGCCTTGCCTCATCATCAGCGGCTTTCGCACCAGCTGCCCCCGATTCAAGCTGATCGCGAGTGGTGGTAAGCTCCCTAACCTCGGTTTCGAGGCGTCGTGTCTCAGCGGATAAGTTGTCGAGCAATTGGATCAAATCCGTACGGCGCAGGTTGGAATAGTCAGGTTGTGATGCCTGCGAACGCAGAGTCCAGACCACGAGCAGTGCCGCGAGGCAAAGAACTACACCAACGAGCAACTGCCCGCGTCCGGGCTTAAGGAAAGCACGCCAAGCACGTCGGAGATCTACATGGTCGATCTGCTCGGCGGCTCGTTTCGGGGTCTGCTCAGGCATGGAGCACCGCCCTACGGATTGCGGCAGCATTGTTGAAGATCCGGATTCCGAGCACAACAACCACCCCCGTTGAGAGCTGGGATCCGACGCCGATCTGGTCTCCAACAAAGACGATCAGCCCTGCGATGAGGACATTCGAAAGAAACGAGACGACGAAAACCCGATCAGAGAAGACTCCCTCCAGCCAGGATCGTGTCCCACCCAGGATGGCATCCAGCGCCGCGACGATCGCGATGGGCAGATAAGGCTGAAGGAATACCGGCAAAGCTGGTTCAACCAGCAGCCCGATCACGACGCCGACTGCAAGACCGGCCAGCGCAAGCATGCTCTTCTCCTTCAGCTCTCGGCATATCGCAAACTGATAGCAGGATCGGCAGGAAGCTGCAGATCGTCACCGGGTTGCTTCAGCTCATAGCTAATCCCATAGTTGTCGTGAAGATGCTGCCACCAAGCAGCCGCCGGCGTCTGGGCGAAACGAGTTTGCATACGCGTAGGATCCCCGATCGCGTCCACAGAATAGGGCGGGTTCAGGGAGACATAGTCCACTGTGATCGCGGAACCCGCCGACCGGATTGGTGTGAGTGTCGTAATGCGCTGCCCGTTGATTGCCATAGCCTCTGCTCCGGACTGCCACAAACCATTCACCAGACGTGTCAGGTCGGAGTCGTAGATCACCCCCCGGCCGTTGACGGCTTTCTCGGCATCATTGACCTGTATCTGGATTCCGGGCCCGCTGACGGCAACAGCTCCCGTGACAGTCTCGAGTCTCTGCAATTCAGCTCTGAGGCTTGGATCTGCTACAGACTCCTGCCGGAGACGTCCATTCTCCGAGCCGAGCTCCCCCACCCTTGCCGTGAGCTCATCACGACGCTGTCGCTCTGCCGCGATCCGCGACAAGAGGTCGTTTCGCTCATCCGCCACCTCATTACGGGAACGTGTGGTGGAAGCCATGGCAACCGACAACAACGCGGCCACCAGGAACAGAGCCAAGAACCTGGCCCGGGAGTTTCGTCGCGGAGCTGCCGTGGTGAGGTACTCAGGATCCATAGCCTCCGAGGCGATATCGCTCAGCAGGCTCATACTTGAGTCAGGACGCACCGTGATCACCTCTTCCGCAGGCGAGCCTCACCGTGCCCGTCAGGTAGAGAATGCCCGCCACCCAGTATGCGAGTGCCCCCAGGCAGGCAAGGGGCCATCCGATCCATTCGGCGATTGACACCCCCAACGATCTGGGGGAACCGATCAGTATCAATGGGAAAGCCAGCAGCAGCATCAGCGTTCCGGCCTTTCCAGCCATGTTGACTGGAAGTGCCAGCAGGCCACTTCGGCGCAGCGAAGGCAGCAGACATATGAGCAGAAGATCACGGGCAGCGAGAATGCCCAAGAACCACCATGGCACCAAATCCCGGAACGCCATTGCCACCACTGCGGTGAGAATGTAAAGACGGTCAGCGACTGGATCAAGTCTGGATCCAAGCAGCGAAGTCTGATGAAGGGTCCGCGCCAAGAAACCGTCAAGCCAATCCGTAGCTCCCGAAACAGCCAGCAGAATCACAGCAGCAAGATTCTGGCCAGTGAAAATCAGCCAACCGAACACCGGAATGGCCAACAGGCGCAGGAAGGAAAGCACATTCGGCAATGTCACCAGCCGGTCTGTGTCCCAGGCAGGGGCAGGCTCGACTGTCTTCACGCCAGCCAGCCTACTAGGTCGTAGTCAGCCATGCTTCTGCCAGCTGCTGACGCGCGTCGCCCAGCAGCTGGGGCAGGGCACGGGTACGACCAATCACCGGCATGAAGTTCATGTCACCCGCCCACCGGGGCACCACATGCTGGTGCAGATGTGCAGCGATCCCGGCTCCGGCCACAGCACCTTGATTCATACCGATGTTGAAGCCGTCAGGATGGGAAACCTGTGTCAGGACACTGATGGCACGCTGGGTGAAATCCGCCATCTCCCGGGTTTCCTCAGCCGTAGCATCGACGTATCCGCTGACATGCCGGTAGGGGCAGACCAGCAGGTGCCCTGGGGAGTAGGGAAAAAGATTCATCACGACGAAGGCATGCTCGCCGCGAGCCACGATCAGCCCGTCATCATCACCTCTCGCGGGAGCCAGACAGAACGGGCAACCAGTCTCGTCCTCTGGCTTGTCCCCCTCTATGTAAACCATCCGGTGCGGGGTCCACAGCCGCTGGAAGGCATCGGGAACGCCGCATAGACGTGAAGAAGGCTCTGTCATTCCGCACCCGGATCAGTGTTGACGCGGGAAGTGATGTGGGAGCGGATTCGCTCCACCGCCTGCGCCACAGGCACCCCGTTGAGCTGTGAGCCATCCCGGAAACGGAAACTGACGGCTCCCGCATCACGATCCTCACCGCCCGCGATGAGTATAAATGGCACCTTCGATTTCGAGGCATTTCGGATCTTCTTGCCGAACCGGTCATCCGAGAAATCCAGATCAACTCGGATCCCGTGGGCTCTCAGCTGTCTGGCAACCTCCGACAGGTACTCGTTGAACTCCTCGGCAACAGGAACGCCAAGGACCTGGACCGGTGCCAACCAGGCAGGGAAGGCGCCGGCATAGTGCTCGGTGAGCACCCCGAAGAATCGTTCGATGGAGCCGAAGAGCGCGCGGTGGATCATGACCGGTCGCTGGCGGGTACCGTCAGCCGCCTGGTATTCCAGTGCGAAACGTTCCGGCAGGTTGAAATCGAGCTGGATAGTGGACATCTGCCAGGTGCGCCCGATGGCGTCCTTGGTCTGGACGGAGATCTTCGGACCATAGAAGGCAGCCCCTCCAGGATCTGGCACAAGTTCCAGACCGGATGCCTTCGCAACCTCAGCCAGGACCTCGGTTGCCTCCTCCCAGGCCTGATCATCGCCCACGAACTTCTCGGGGTTCTTGGTCGACAGCTCAAGGTAGAAATCGTTCAGGCCGTAGTCCTTGAGCAGGTCCAGGACGAAGGTGAGCAGGTTGGTCAGCTCACCGCGCATCTGTTCGCGGGTGCAGTAAATGTGGGCATCGTCCTGGGTAAAGCCCCGGGCCCGGGTCAGGCCATGTACCACGCCGGATTTCTCATTGCGGTACACGGTACCGAATTCGAACAGTCTCAGCGGCAGCTCCCGGTAGGAGCGGCCCCGTGACCGGAAGATCAGGTTGTGCATGGGGCAGTTCATGGGCTTCAGGTAGTAATCCTGACCCTGCTTGCGGACATTGCCCTCTGCGTCACGCTCCTCATCCATCTGCATGGGCGGGTACATGCCGTCGGCATACCAGTCAAGATGCCCGGAGGTCTCGAACAGCGAAGCCTTCGTCAGGTGAGGGGTGTAGGCGAACTGGTAGCCTTCAGCGACGTGGCGGCGCCGGGAATAGTCCTCCATCTCCATCCGCACCACTGCGCCGTTGGGGTGGAACACCGCCAGGCCTGAACCGATCTCGTCCGGGAATGAGAATAGATCTAGCTCTGTGCCGAGTTTGCGGTGGTCGCGTTTGGCCGCCTCGGCCATGCGGGTCTGGTAGGCCTTCAGATCCTCCTTGCTGGCCCACGCAGTGCCATACACACGCTGCAGTCCGGTGTTGCGCTGGTCACCACGCCAATAGGCTGCACTGGACTTGGTGAGTGCGAAGGCCTGAAGGTAGCCCGTGTGCGGCACGTGAGGCCCGCGGCACAGATCACGCCAGGCAACGGAGCCGTCGCGGCGGACGTTGTCATAGATGGTGAGCTGTCCCTCCCCCACCTCGACGGACGATCCGTCAGCCGACGAGGCGCCCCCTTTGTCCGCGATCAACTCGAGTTTGAAGGGCTCATTAGCCAGTTCACTTCGCGCCTCCTCATCACCGACCTCCCGTCTCACGAAACGCTGCTTCTCGCGGACGATCTGCCCCATCTGTTTCTCCACCGCTTTGAGGTCCTCCGGCGTGAGCGGGGCGGTCGCGAAGTCGTAGTAGAAACCATCGGTGATCGGCGGCCCGATACCAAGTTTCGCCTCAGCGAACAGATGCTGCAGTGCTTGCGCGGTCATGTGAGCAGTGGAGTGACGAATGATGCTCAGCCCCTCATCGCTGCTTGCCAGGACCGGGGTGACCTCGTCGCCGTCGCTGAGCTCACGCTGCAGGTCCAGGATCTCCCCGTTGACGCGCATGGCAACCACGGCACGATCGCCGCCGAACAGATCGAGCCCGGTAGTGGTGGTCGTCATCAGTTCCACGCTCTCGCGGGAGCCGGCACGGATAACGACGATAGACGCAGACACGGAGGCCCTTCCTTTCCGTAGGTGACGCGCCAATTCTGCCACCAGCCACGCTAGGGGGTGAAAGGCTTGCCGCAGGCCGTGGACGGCACTGTGTAGGCCACCGGCTGACGACTGGCAGAGAGGAATCTCCTGCGGAAAACGCCGCTTCAGGAACCGGACAGCCCCAGCGTCCGGTCGGAGGGTCACCGTTCCAGCAGATGCGCGAACTCAGGTTTCTCAGCTATCCGCCTGGCGACATAGGGGCAGGTGGGCCGTACCTTCTTGCCCGCGGCTGCAATATCAGCCAGCGCGAAATCAACCACTTTCCCCGCAAGTCCCTGTCCCCGGAACTCCGGCTTGGTCACGGTGTGCGGTAGCTCGGTGGACGGGCCTCGCTGCAGGTATTCAGCAAACGCAGCCAGCCGGTCACCCAGAAACAGCTCATAGCGGTGCTCGGTTTCATTTTTCACCAAGGCTGGCTCGTTCATGGATACCTCCAATGCAAAACAACCGAGCCCATGGGCTCGGTATTTCCGGTGAATTTGGTGGGCGATGCCAGGTTTGAACTGGCGACCTCTTCCGTGTCAAGGAAGCGCGCTACCACTGCGCCAACCGCCCGAGGTGGAGACGGGATTCGAACCCGTGTACACGGATTTGCAGTCCGTTGCCTCGCCTCTCGGCCACTCCACCGGGTGGAGTATTGTCTCCGAGCGGACGACGAGATTCGAACTCGCGACCCTCACCTTGGCAAGGTGATGCTCTACCAACTGAGCCACGTCCGCATGCACTTTCCCATAGCTCCCCTCCCGGGTTGCTGCGTTCGGCGCGTAGAGAACATTAGCGCAGGCTTTCCCGGCTACGCAAATCCCGCTTGTCAGGCAGAGTCCAGGGACCGCCTGGCGCCCCGGACCGGGAAAAGCCCGGTCAGATGGGGATGCCAACGTAGATTGTCTCCAGATACTCGGCGATACCCTCTGAACCGCCTTCTCGCCCAAGCCCGGAATGCTTGACTCCCCCGAAGGGCGCTGCCGGGTTCGAGATGGCAGCAGAGTTGATTCCCACCATGCCGGCCTCAAGCCGCTCAGACATGCGCAGCGCGCGATCGATATTTGCGGTGTGAACGTAGGCAGCCAGCCCCACAGGGGAAGCGTTCGCCCAGCTGAGCACTTGCTCCTCGGAGTCAAAGGGGACCACCGGGGCGACCGGACCGAACAATTCCTCACACACCACAGGCTCACCGGGGTCGGGGACAGTCAGGACGGTTGGCCGATAGAAGTAGCCAGGCCCTGCGATCTCCTCGCCGCCCACCAGCACCTGGGAGCCATGCATCTGGGCGCTTGACACCAGGCCTCGGAGACGATGCAGCTGCTCAGAGGTGATGATGGGCCCGATATCGGTTGCGGGGTCGAGACCATCCCCGACCACAAGCCCTCTGAATTCTGTGGCGAGCCTCGTGGCGAACTCATCAGCCAGCTCATGTGCGACGTAGAACCTGTTGGCTGCGTTGCAGGCCTCCCCCATATTCCGGAGTTTGGCGGATTTCGCAGCTGCCACGGCGCGTTCCAGGTCGGCGTCATCGAAGACGATGAATGGGGCGCAACCCCCAAGTTCCATCGAGACTCGCAGCACATTTGCCGCGGCCTCACGCAAAAGGGCCTTCCCCACAGCCGTCGATCCTGTGAAAGAAAGCTTCCGGAGCCGCGGGTCATGAAGCAGGGGTCCCGTCAATGCTGCCGAGGAAGAGGTAGCCACGACGTTGACCACGCCGTCGGGGATGCCCGCCCGCCGACAGGCCTCAGCGAAGGCAAGGGCCGTCAGAGGGGTCAGTTTCGAAGGTTTCAGGATACCGGTGCATCCTGCTGCCAGCGCCGGGCCGAGCTTGCGGGTTGCCATCGCCAGGGGGAAGTTCCACGGGGTGACCGCCAGCACGGGACCGACGGGGCGCGGCATGGTGATGATACGCAAGGTGCCTTCCGGGGTCGTGGAATAGCGGCCGTTGAGACGCACGGCCTCTTCGGAGAACCAGCGGAGGAATTCGGCCCCGTAAAAGACTTCACCACGTGCCTCGACCAGGGGTTTCCCCATCTCCAGGGTCATCAGGACCGCAAGCTCTTCCGCGCGCTCCATAACGATCTCGAATAGGTTCCTCAGCAGCTCTGCACGCTCCCTCGGAGCAGTATGTGCCCAGCTCTCCTGCGCTGAGACAGCTGCATCCAGCGCTGCCATGCCATCCTCCGCACTCGCGTCACTTACCTGGGCGATTGCCTGTCCTGTGGCGGGGTTCAGGACCTCGAAATCTGACTGAGTCTCGCGCCAGGACCCCCCTACGAAAACCCCAGTAGGGGCAATGGCGAGCGCGCGGGCCACCAATGAATTTTCTGCAGAAACAGCCTCCATGGCCAGACCTCCGGTAGTCGGGGAACATCTCTACACTAGAGGATTGGCGCCGCCTTGGTAGGTGCGGTAAAGTTGCACACTGCACGGGCGATTGGCGCAGTGGTAGCGCGCTTCGTTCACACCGAAGAGGTCGGCGGTTCGAAACCGCCATCGCCCACCGATGCTCCTCATTAAAGCCATCCAGCCGCAAGGAGGAGAAACAATGTCGGCACCGGGCATAGTGCTTGTCGCACGCGGTGACGACGACCCAGCGGTGCGGGCTTCCTTTGACGTCGTGATAGGTCACCTGACGAGCCTCCGCCCTGACTTGAAGGTGGGTCTCGGCCTCCTGAACAGCAACACCCCGACCGTTCATGAGGCTGTCACATCCCTAGCAGCCACCGGGATCGAGGAGATCGCCATGGTCCCGATGGATCTCGTGTCGGCCACAGACCACTCCCCCGTGCTGGGCCATGCCCGTGACGAGGTTGAGGCCGCGCACCCTGGGCTCAGCATCGTCATCGCGAGGCCTATCGGCCCGGATATCGATTTGCTGAATGTCCTGGACGCGAAGCTCCGCGATGCCCTACATCGTGCGAATGCAGTGGAAGTGGATGCTTTGGTCTTGGCCTGCCCTGATGGTGGAGATATGCGCGGCAGCTCTCTGCTCGCACGCCGCGCCAGGCAGTGGGGGGCACACCACAGGCTTCCCGTGCAGCTGGCCCAGAACGACATCACCGGCCGTGCGACTGCGATCGCCATCAATGCCCTGCGTTCTCAAGGGCGCCGTAACATTGCCGTCGGATCGCTGTTTCTGACGTCAGGGCCAGTTTTCCGTGTCCACCAGCAGACCGCGATCAGGGCAGGCGCCTTGGCTGTGACCTCCCCGATAACAGAAGATCCGAGAGTGACCGAGCTGATCCTGGCGCGCTACGCATTCGCGGCCATGCGGCTGCTGGACATCGACCCTCACGAGGATGGAACATGACGGAGCACTTCCCACTCGACCTGCCCGACCAGGAATGGCGGAAGCGACTGGACGATCTCGAATACCACGTGTTGCGGGAATCCGGAACAGAACCTCCCTTCACTGGCGAATACACCGATACCACCTCCACTGGTGTCTATGAATGCCGGGCCTGCGGAACCGAGCTGTTCCGTAGCGAGGCGAAATTTGCCTCTCATTGTGGCTGGCCAAGTTTCTTCGAGCCACTTGCTGGGGACCGCGTCATCTACCTGGAAGACCGCTCTATCCTCGGCCGCCCCAGAGTCGAGGTCCGGTGCAGGGCCTGCAATTCCCACTTGGGGCATGTCTTCCACGGCGAGGGATACGACACGCCCACAGATGACCGGTATTGCATAAACTCAGTCTGCTTGCGACTTGTACCGGCGCGCCATCAAACCAGCTCGGGCGAAGACACATAGGCTCACTTCTGTGACTCTCGCTTCTCCCAGCATGGCCGACCCTGAGTTCCAGCATGCACTGGAAGAATTCGCCACCATGCAGTGGCGTTCTGGGATCAAAGCCGAGGAGATTGGCTCTCCCCAACGGATCGCCCCGTTCTCGATAGCCATGGCGCTGGACTTCGTCGAGGATGACGAGGAGCTGGGCACCGGTCGCCTGATACTACTTCACGATCCCTCGGGAAACGAGAACTGGGAGGGTCGTTTTCGGCTGGTCTCCTATGTGAGAGCTGAGGTTGACCAGGAGATGGTGACCGATCCACTGCTGCCTGAGGCGGCGTGGTCCTGGCTGACCGAGGCGCTGGCCAAATACCATGCGGCCCACCGAGCCCTGGCTGGAACGGTGACCGCTTCCTATGGGCATGGTTTCGGAGAGCTGCGGACACGCCAGGCCGAGGTCGAGGTCCGGGCCTCCTGGAGCCCGGTCCTGGATGCGAACCACAGGATCACCGTCCACCTCAGTGCCTGGCAGGATCTGCTTGGACATATATCTGGGCGCCCTCCACTACCTCGTGGGGTGGTGCAGTTCCCGGGGCGTGCATGAACGATTTCGTCGAGCAGTCACGAGAACCCCTACGGCCTGTGGTGGAGACCTCTGGGCATTTCGACGAGTGTCTCTCCGCTCTCTCCACAGCAACCGGTCCCGTCGCATTCGACGCGGAACGTGCCCACGGGCACCGGTACTGGCCGAAAGCTTATCTGTTTCAGATCCGCAGGCAAGGCGCCGGGACCTGGCTGATTGATCCCATTGCCCTGGAGCAGGCTCCAGCGAGGCTCAGCGATCTCGTCAGCGCCTGCTCGGACGCCCCATGGGTCATTCACGCGGCCTCACAGGACCTGCCGTGCATGACCGAAGTGGGTGTGCGGCCGCCGTATCTCTTCGACACCGAACTGGCTGCCCGGCTACTTGGAGAGCCGTCGGTCGGACTCGCTGCCCTGCTGGAGGCCAAACTCGGTATCCGGTTGCGCAAAGCTCATTCGGCAGCTAACTGGGCCACCCGCCCGCTGCCTAATTCCTGGCTGATCTACGCGGCCTTGGATGTCGACTACCTGATTGAACTGGCTGATGTCCTGAACACGGAGCTGACCGCCAGCGGGCGTCTTTCCTGGGCCCGGGAGGAATTCGCATACACGCTGGACCTATTCACCACCCCCTCTGCTCCCCGGAAGGAGCCGTGGCGACGCCTTTCAGGGCTGCAGGGGTTGAGACATCCGGTACAGCTTGCCGTAGCCCGGGCGCTCTGGCAGGAACGAGAGGCTATCGCCCAGCAGAAGGACCGTCCCCCCTCCCGGATACTTCCTGACGCCGCGATAGTGGGTATTGCATCGAAAGCAGACAAGGAGAGTCCTCTACCAGACGCACCAACGTTGGCCGGCGTTCCTGGATTCCGCTCCAGGAACGCCGGAAGATACCGGGCGCACTGGAGTCGGGCCCTGGAGTCAGTCTCTAGGATGTCCCCGGATGATTACCCGCAGCGCCGCCCGGAGGCGACTGGGATACCGCAGCCACGTTCCTGGGAACGTAGCCATCCGGATCGCTGGGCCTTCTGGAAGAAGGCCCGCGCCGCTGTGGACGCATTGGCTGGCGAACTTGGCATCCAGCCGAGCCTCGTGATCTCCTCCGCCACTTTGTCCACCTGTATCTACGAATGGGAGGAAGGACAGGACTTCCGGGAGGCTCTCGCCGGGTTAGGGGTGCGGGACTGGCAGGTGGAGTTCCTGGTGCCGCTGTTGAACAAGTGCCTTCAGGACGGCTGAGCCGCAGGCATATCCTGGGCACGTACCACCATCTCAAGCACACTACGCGCAATGTCGCTGGAGGTCAGGCGTAGCTCGGCCAGTATCTCGTCGCGGGTGCCCTGGCTCAGGAATCGCTGCTCGATACCGAAGGCCACCATCCTTACGCCAGGTGCATGATCAGCCAACTTAGCTCTCAGTCGTTCTCCCAGCCCTCCGGCCATAAGACCATCCTCAATACTGACCACCAGGTCATACCTGGACGCCAGGCGAAGCAGCTCGGGGCTGAGAGGAAGGCACCAGATCGGGTCCGCGACGCAACAGGCGACCCCCTCCGCCGCAAGTTTCTCAGCCACCTCAAGCCCTAAGCCCGCGAACTGACCGTAGCCTATGATCAGCAGCCGCGCACCGGCATCAATGCGCAGCAAATCCACCTGGTCTCGTCCCAGGCCCCGGGTCGCTATGGCTGGTATCTCGTCTGGGAGACGTTCCTTGGAGTAACGCAACACCGTTGGAGCGTCCTGGACTGTCACTGCTCGCTCCAGTGCGGCAACCAGCCGCGGCTGATCCCGCGGAGCTGAGATCTCGATGCCGGGAACCAGGCCAAACAACGAGAGATCCCACATGCCGTTGTGGCTTGGCCCATCTGTCCCAGTGATCCCAGCCCGGTCCAGCGCGAAGGTAACCCCTTCGCCGTGCAGGGCCACGTCCATCAGAACCTGGTCGAAGGCCCGGTTTAAAAAGGTGGCGTACACTGCGACCACGGGGTGTAAACCCGTTCTGGCCAGGCCAGATGCGGAGGTCACTGCGTGCTGCTCTGCGATCCCGACGTCGAAGACCCGGTCGGGAAAAGCCGCCGCGAACCGGCCGAGCCCCGTGGGATATAGCATGGCGGCCGTGATGGCCACGACATCCGTTCTGCGCTCCCCGATCCGGACCATGGCCTCGCCGAAGGCATCGGTCCAGGTGGCCTGCACGGCGTCGCTGAGCGGCTGGCCAGTCACCTCATCAATCTTCCCGATGGCGTGGAATTGATCCCTCTCATACTCCTCGGCAGCTTTGAAGCCCTTGCCCTTCTGGGTGATGGCATGAACCAGCACTGGTCCCTCGAAGTGGCGAGCACGTTCAAGATGACTGACGACAGCGCGGATGTCATGCCCGTCAATCGGGCCTGTGTACTTCAGCCCAAGGTCGGAGAACATCCCCTGCGGTGCAAGAATGTCCTTCATGCCCGTCTTGAATCCATGCAGGAGGTCGTAGATGGGCCTGCCCAGCAACGGCACCCGGTTGAGCTTGTTCTTGATGAAGCTCAGGGTACGTTCATAGCGCTGGTCGGTACGCAGCCCGGAAAGGTGCTCGGCAAGCCCGCCTACCGTCGGGGTGTAGGAGCGACCGTTGTCGTTGACTACGATCACGATTCTCAGGTCAGGCTGGGCGGCGATGTTGTTTAGAGCTTCCCAGGCCATCCCGCCAGTCAACGCGCCATCACCGACCACAACCACGACAGTGCGCTTCTCTCCGCGCAGACGGAATCCCTTGGCGATTCCCTCAGCCCAGGACAGGGCCGCTGAGGCATGTGAGTTCTCCACCCAGTCGTGCTCGGACTCGGAACGGGACGGATAGCCGGACAGGCCTCCCCGCTGCCTGAGATGCTCGAATCCCTCGGCCCGACCGGTCAGGATCTTGTGGACGTAGGACTGGTGCCCCGTGTCAAAGATGATCGGGTCGTGAGGCGAGTTGAAGACCCGGTGAATGCCCAGGGTGAGTTCGACGACACCGAGATTCGGCCCCAGGTGCCCACCTGTGCGACTGACCCGGTTGATGAGGAAGCCGCGGATCTCGGA
>ERZ773076.375-NODE-375-length-23463-cov-4.119190_pt1 | contig 23463 bp, 20 predicted proteins | sample MGYA00580613_ERZ773076 | MGnify/ENA primary metagenome ERZ773076 (study PRJEB29015, sample SAMEA2738005) | human oral metagenome | biome: human oral; feature: human-associated habitat; material: dental | place: China | collected 2057 ...
AAAGTTACCCATACGGTTCAAAACCGTATGGAAGAAATCGCGTCAAATTTTATGCAGATTAATAATTCGATATATGAAGTAAAGTCGTTTACGGGGAAAAACAAAGAAAGCATCGATCGCTTAGTAGACGAAATCGGAAAATTCAAAGTATAGAGGACACATTACAAGGTGCCTGCAAAAAACTAACCGAGTTTTTTGCAGGCGCCCTATTGTATCAACCGTTATGTCCGCACCTGCCGGATGCGGTAACTAAATCGCTCAGCCATTCGGCACATTCCGGAGTAAGCAAACCGCGCGGCATGCGCCACGTCCAGTTTTTCCCAAGGGTAGAAGGTTCGTTCATGCGCGCCTCCGCTCCCAGCGCATACAGGTCTTGGAACGGAATAACGGCAAAGACTGCTACCGAGAAAAACGCTTGCTTAATCAGTTCGGCGCAGAGATCGTCTTTAAAGGCGGACATTTGCAAGGCTGTCCCATCATCTGCTGCAGGAGACGCCGCATCGGCCGTGCCGTGCCGTGTTGCGATATGCTCTGTCGGTTCGGACGTACTATTCCGTGCTTCAGTATGCTCCGCCGAAAACAACTCGTCGAGCAATTCGGCGACAGGTCTTTCACCGTAGAGGTAGAACAGCAGTACTTCAAAATCATCCCGCGAAAGCGTATCGAGCCATGCCCGCAATGTAGTGTTGTCATGAGTACCGGTGTACACGACAGCGTTTTGCGTATACCGGTGCGGTAAAAAGGCATCGGTAAAGCCAACTTCCCGTACCTCTGCGGCGCTAAAAGCAAACTGTAAGATTTTCATTCCCGGCAAATGGAAGTCGTCGCGGAGACGCTCCACCTGCGGGGTAATAACCCCAAGGTCTTCGGCAATAATCGGCAAACCTTTGGCATATTCGCTGTTCTTTTTGAGGAGGGCGCGCTGTACCGCTTCAAAAAAATGATGATCGGGGCCGGGCAGCCATTCGCCTTTTTCCGCAGTCGGAGCGCCGAAGGGTACCGCCCAATACGCTTCAAAACCACGGAAGTGATCGATACGAATATAGTCAACGAGTTCTAAACATGCGTCAATGCGGTCAATCCACCAACGGTATTTATCAGCCTTCATTGCATCCCAGTTATAGAGCGGGTTTCCCCACAGCTGTCCCGTTGCGCTAAAATAGTCGGGCGGTACTCCGGCAACCGCTGTCGGTACGCCGTTTTCATCCAGCTGGAAAAGTTCCGGATCCGCCCAGACGTCTGAACTGTCCAGGGATACATAGATCGGGATGTCTCCGATAATCCGTATTCCCTTCCGGTTCACGTAGTCCTTCAGCTGCATCCACTCTTCGTAAAACTCAAACTGCAGGAAACTGCAGAAACCGATGCCTTCCTCCAGGCGTTCCCGTGCCGCGGCCAAGGCTTCCGGATCCCTGAGTCTCAGCGGATCTTCCCATTCGTACCAGGGCCTTCCTCCGTTCTCTTCCTTCAGAGCCATGAACAGCGCGTAGTCCGGAAGCCATTCCGTCTTCTCCGTGAACGCCCGGAACTTCTCATTCTCTTCGATCCGGCTGTTTCTGTACGCCTTCCGGAGCAGCTCATAGCGGCGTTGGTACTGCAGCACGTAATCCACACCGCGCGGGTCGGAAGAAAGGCCGGCTTCGCGGCAGTCCGCCTCAGTGATCCATCCCTTTTCCACCAGCGTCTCAGGTGAAATGTAGTAAGGGTTGCCCGCGAAGGTGGAGAAGGACTGGTACGGTGAATCTCCGTATCCCACCGGCCCCAGCGGCAGGATCTGCCAGTAACTCTGGCCCGCCTCTGAAAGGCGGTCCGCAAACTCATATGCTTCCCTGCTGAAGCAGCCGATCCCGTATTCGGAAGGAAGGCTGCTGATGGCAAGAAGAATTCCACTTTCTCTCATGCTGTCTGCTCCTTTATTCATTCGATCACCGCCAGGACTCCGAAATGGTCGGAAAGCACCGGCCCGCTGATCCCGTTCAGGACCACCTTTGACTGAAGCACCCTGTGCCTTTTTGCGGTCCAGATATAATCCAGGCGCATGCCCGTATGTTCACCGTCCCTCCATCCGTCGATGTTTCCCGGAACGGTGATGCCGCTGTCTTTTATTTCGGCATCCTCATAACTGTCCCGCCACCCGAGGTCCAGGACCATGTCCCTTCCCTCTCCGCGGATCGCTGCGGGACTGTTGAAATCTCCCATAAGGAAACTGTCAGAACCGTCCTGCGGACGAAGCTTCCTTTCGCGGAGCGCCTTCTGCAGCCGTTCCATCTGCCCCCGGAAGTTTTCCTCCGGATCATTCCACCATCCCATGTGGACGCTCAAAAAGGCAGGCCCGTCAGCGGTGCAGGCCGCCAGCGCCTTCCGGGTCTTCCAGTTGGAGAAGTCCCGGACGCCGGAAATATAGAAACTGTCCGCGCCTGTAACAGGGCGGCGGCTGAAGATGGCCAGACCCTCATTGTATTTTCCGTACCCGAGCTTCGCTCCGGTCCAGGTCCACCAGTACTCCTGCTGCAGGCCCTGAAGTTCCTCCGCCAGGACCAGCGCACAGTTATCCTCCCGGACGCGGGAGTCCGGTCCGGCCGGCACCCAATGCATGGGGAGGGGGCCGGAGACCACCGGCCTGTCCTCCTCTTCACTGCATTCCTGGATCGCCGCGGCATCGATCTCTTCTTCCTTCATAAATGCCGCCAGCGCCTTCATCTTCTGATGATAAAGTTCCGGTTCAAAGTCACTTCCATGGCTGTGAATATTGATAGTAAGCAGTCTCATAGTTCTTTCCTCTGCGTATTGAGCAAAATCTGCCCGGTGAGCAGGCTCCCCGTTCATATTTCACTCATTTTTTCCGGGGTGCTGAATTGTTACAGGATATCGTTGATATCCGATTTCAGCACGTCCGCCTTGGGTCCGTAAATTGCCTGGATGCCGTTGTCTTTCTTCACAAGGCCCATGGCGCCCTCTGCCTTCCACGCCGGAAGTTCAGCCACCTTGGAGAGATCCTTCACTGTCACGCGGAGCCTGGTCATGCAGGCGTCCACAAATTCAATGTTCTCCCGTCCGCCAAGGAGGGAGATGATACGCTCGGGCTGGCTGTTCCCGCCCGCTGCGTTTCCTGCCGCGCCGGTAGCGGGGCCTGCCTCTTCCTTGCCTTCGTCATCCATGTAGTTTCCCAGACGGCCCGGCGTAGCGTAGCCGAACTTTCCGATCATGAAATACGCCACAAAGTAACCGATCGCAAAGAAGACGACCACGCAGATCACAAAGTTTACCAGGTCCCCGGCAAGCCCTGCCTTCAGCGCCATGGGAACGCGGGTCAGGAACTCCAGGTTCCCGAAGGAATGAAGCCTGAGGTGGATAATGCCGGCCATGGCGAACGCGCAGCCCTGGAGAACTGCGTACACCAAGTAGAGCGGCAGTGCGCAGAACATAAACATGAACTCCAGAGGTTCCGTGACACCGGTCAGGAAGACCGCGACCGCAGTGGAGATCATCATGGACTTGTACTTTGCCCTGCGCTCCGGCTCCACCCGGCGGTAGATCGCCAGGGCGATGCCGAGAAGAAGGCCTGTGGCGCCGATCATCTGGCCAACCTTGAAGCGGGCAGGCGTAACCGTGGTGAGGAGGTTCGTATAGGCAGCGGTATCGCCCGCGTTCTTAAAGTTGATGAGATCCGTGGTCCAGGCGAGCCAAAGCGGATCCTGTCCGAACACCTGGGTCCCGGCGCTGCTTCCCGTAAGGATCGTGTAGGTGCCTCCGAAAGAGGTATAGTTCATGGGAATGGTCAGCATGTGGTGCAGGCCGAAGGGGATCAGCAGACGCTCCAGAGTGCCGTAGATAAACGGGGCAAGAATGGGGGAGGTGGAGCTGGAGTTCGCGATCCACACACCGAAATCATTGATGCCGCTCTGGACCACCGGCCACACTACGCTTAAGATGATCGCCGTCACCGTAGAGTAGAAGATCACCACCAGGGGAACAAATCTCTTGCCGTTAAAGAAAGACAGCGCGTCCGGAAGCTTCCGGAAGTTATAATACTTATTGTATGCGTTGGCGCCCACGAAACCGGCGATAATACCTACGAACACGCCCATGTTCAGCGCGGGCCTTCCTAGGATGTCGACAAAGTAATCCTTCACCAGGATCTCTTTTCCGAGCAGCGTGTGGGTGACTGCCGTCGGATCTTTCAGCATGGCAGAGCTCACACCCAGCATGGCGCCGGTGACGACATTGATGAGACAGAAAGCAATGACTGCGGCAAAGGCGCCTCCTGCTTTCTCCTTCGCCCAGGAACCGCCGATGGCGGCAGCAAACAGGATGTGCAGGTTTCCGATGATCGCCCAGCCGATCTGGGCCATGGTATTGCCCGCCATGAGGCCGAAGCCTTCCGGGAAGCACATCGTCAGAATGTTGCCGAGACTGATCATCAGACCCGCGGCGGGCATGACCGCGATCACGGTCATGAGGGACTTGCCGAGCTTCTGCAGGAAGTCAAAGTCGATGGGGAACTTCTTTTTGGCGGAGGGTGCTGCCGCAGCTGCCTTGCCTGCCGGCTGTGCGTCCGAGGGGTTCGCTTTCTGCGCATCTCCATCCGCGGCGGCTGCCGCATCCACGCTGATCTCCGCAGTCATGATCTCTTCCCCATGGCGGATCTCTCCTGTCTTTACAGAGAAGCTTCCCTCCTCTGCTCCGTCTGTCACCAGCACCGGCGTCACCGTGTTGATGCCCTTTGACTTCAGGAAGTCCATATCCGCTGTACAGAGAAGCTGACCCGCTTTCACTCTGTCCCCCACCTTCACCTTCGGGGAGAACCCTTCTCCCTTCAGGTTCACGGTCTCAAGGCCAAAGTGGACGATCATTTCGATCCCGGCGTCAGACCGGATTCCGTATGCATGAAGGCTCTCCGGAATAGAGACGATCTCGCCGTCTATCGGGCTGTAAATGTTTCCATTCTCAGGAATCACGGCTGCGCCGTCTCCCAGCACCTTTTCCGCGAAAACCTCATCCGGCACTTCCTCCAGCGGTATCACCCTGCCATCCAGAGGGGATAGTATCAACATCCTACTCATTTCCTGCTCCTTTCTGTTCATTTCCCTTCTCTTTTTAGTGTAATTTCAAGCTGTTTTCCATCTTCCCAAAGGTGTTTCAGCTCCGCAAGATACTTGCCACGGAAAAGGCGCGAAATGACCCTGATAGGAAGAAAGAACTCTTCTCCGTTGTCTTTCCAATGGTTTTTGGAGTCAAGACCGCCGTCAAGCACAACGGCATGGATGTGGGAATGGAAGTTCATCTCACTCCCCCAGGTATGGAGAATACAGATGTACCCGATATCCGCACCAAGATACTTGCTGTCTGAGGCCAGTTCCCGCAGTGTGTCAGATGAAGCGTGATAAAGGGCATCATACAGAAGCTTCTGGTTGCTATAGATTACCGGGTTCAGTTCCTCCGGGACAGTGAAGACTACGTGGAAGTATGGCGCATCCAGTACATCTTCCCGGCGGGCGTCCACCCACTTTTCCTTTGGGAACTCCTGGCACATACCATCCCGACAGCCTTTTGATACAGGCGCGCCGCAGGAAATGAAAAATGTGCAGAATAGTGCAGCCTGTATTTAATAGTATACTCGTTTTACGATCTTCTTAAAACGGAGAAATGTTGTATAAAGCCTTAATTTACGGGCTTTTTGTATTCTGGCGCCCGTGGGAGCGGTATTCCCTCGGGGACATTCCGTATTTGCGGCGGAAGCGCCGGATAAAATAAGAGAAGTTGTCGAACCCGCACAGGGAGGCGATGGCACCGACAGAGTCCGGGCGCTCCCTGAGCAGATAGGACGCGTATCTGAGCCGGTAATCCGACAGGTATTCGCCGAAAGTGAATCCCGTCTCGCGGCGGAAGACCCGCATGAAGTGAGCGTCGCTGTAGTCAATAAGACTTGCGGCGTCGCTTACCGTGATCGGCTCCGAAAAGTGATTCTGGACGTAGAGCAGGACCTGCTTGATGGCGTCCTCGTAGGGGGACGGCGGTAAGCTTTCCTCGCGGATCCGATGGGTGTAGAGCGCAAAGAAAAAACGAAACAGGCTGCTGCGCACCAAAAGAGAATAGCCGTCAGGCCTTTTGCTGCAGGCATCGTCAGCCGCGTCAAGGGCAGCGGATACCTCGGCGTGCATCGCGGTGTCCGCGTAGATCGGGCGGGGGAAGCGCAGGGTCCCCATCTGCAGAGGGGTCAGAATATTGCGCCTTGCCCAGTCGTTTTCAACCTGATTGTCCAAAAGGGAGAGGGGGAATATGATATTCTCGTACTCCATCCGCACGCCGGGGTCGCCGTCGATGGCGTGGAGTTCACCGGGGAGGATGGGCATGATGGAACCGGCCATGACGGGATATTTGCGGGAAGAGGCGGTCACTGTGCCGCGCCCTTTTTTGACATAGATGATCTCCATCTGGTCGTGCCAGTGCAGATCCAACCGGGCAAAGTCCTGGGGGATGGTACACAGGTAAGTGTTGTAGGCGAAACCCGGCTGCTCATGCAGCAGGGTCTCTCTGTATTGTGAGTATTCCTCGAGATTCATAAAAACGGAACCCTTCTTTGTGCCCTTCTTTGTGCTGAATTAATTAATATCATTATTGTACTATTATTTGCCGTTATTCTGCAAGATTATCACACATATAAATCATTATAATGCATTCTAATAAATGGAACCATTGTAAGCAGCGGAGATCTTCCGCAGGAGGCAGTAATGAATACATTAAAACTCAGAGATTACACTGGAAAAGCACTTAGCGAGTGCACGATTCTGGAACTTTACAACGCGGCGCTGGCCCTGACGCAGGACGCCTGCAGGAACAGGGGATACAACAGCGGAAAGAAGAAAGTTTACTATATTTCGGCAGAATTCCTGATCGGTAAACTTCTTTCCAACAACCTGATCAACCTCGGCATCTACGATGATGTGAAAGCGGAACTGGCTGAGGCTGGGAAAGACATTACGGAGCTGGAGGAATTTGAATACGAGCCCTCCCTCGGAAACGGCGGCCTTGGCAGACTTGCAGCCTGCTTCATCGACAGCCTTGCGACACTGGGCCTTCCCGCTGACGGCGTAGGCCTGGCCTACCACTGCGGTCTGTTCAAACAGTCCTTCGAGGACCGCAAGCAGCACACGAGACCTGACTACTGGCGCAAGTGGGGCATGGCCAACTGGATGAAGCGCACCGACAAGCACTATAAGGTGCAGTGCGGCGATCTGGAGCTTCTTTCCACCATGTATGAGATCGATGTCACAGGTTACGGAAGCAAGTGCGGACGCCTTCGTCTCTTTGACCTGGACACGGTCAATGAGGGACTGATCGGCTCGGGTATCGATTTTGACAAAAAAGAGATCGAGAAAAACCTGACCCTCTTCCTGTATCCCGATGACAGCGATGAGGACGGAAAGCTTCTCCGCGTCTATCAGGAGTATTTCATGGTCAGCAATGCCGCCCAGCTGATCCTCGACGAGTGCGTGGAGCGCGGCAGCAACCTGCATGACCTTGCCGACTACGCGGCGATCCAGATCAACGATACGCACCCTTCTCTGGTCATTCCGGAACTGGTGCGCCTTCTGACCGAAAAGGGCATTGAGGAGAAAGAAGCATATCAGATTGTGACTGATGTCTGTGCTTACACGAACCACACGATCCTTGCTGAGGCACTGGAGACATGGCCCAAGCACTTCTTCAAGGCTGTCGTACCGCACCTTATGCCGATCATCAAGAGGATGAATGACGCTGTTAAGGCAAAATATGAAGAACCTTCCGTTCAGATCATCGACGAGTACGGCAACGTGCATATGGCCCACATGGACATTCACTACAGCCACTCCGTGAACGGCGTCGCGAGACTTCACACTGACATTCTCAAGGAGACAGAGCTCAACAATTTCTACAAGCTCTATCCCGAGAAGTTCAACAACAAGACCAACGGCATCACTTTCCGCAGATGGGTCATCGAGTGCAACCCTGAGCTGACAGAGCTGATCACCGAGAAGATCGGCGAGGGCTGGAAGACGGACGCCAGACAGCTTGAGCAGCTTATTCCTTACGCGGAGGATGAGACTTTCCTGCAGTGCATCCTGAACAGGAAGAACACGAAAAAACACAAGTTCTCCGCATGGCTTGAACAATATCAGGGCGACAAGGTTGACCCCGAGTCCGTCTATGACGTGCAGATCAAGCGCCTGCACGAGTACAAGAGACAGCAGCTCAACCTCCTGTGGGCCATCGACCGTTACCTGCACATCAAGGACGGTTACAGGCCGAGAAGACCGGTCACGGTATTTTTTGGCGCAAAGGCAGCTCCTGCCTATGTGATCGCCAAGGATATAATCCATGCGATCCTCGCCTTCAGCAGCATCGTGAACAACGACCCTGAAGTGAGTCCTTACCTCAAGGTCGTCATGCTTCGCAACTACAACGTGTCCATGGCGGAGAAACTGATCCCCGCATCGGACATTTCCGAGCAGATCTCACTGGCCTCCAAGGAAGCCAGCGGGACCGGCAATATGAAGTTCATGCTCAACGGCGCTGTGACGCTGGGAACCATGGACGGAGCGAACGTCGAGATCGCGGAACTTGTCGGGGAAGACAATATTTTCACCTTCGGACAGTCCTCCGAGGAGGTCATCGAGCACTATAAGAACGCGGATTACGTCGCAAAGAACTGGTATAAGAAGGACAAGAGACTTGCCGCGGCTGTGGACTTCCTGGTCAGTGAAGAGATGCTCGAAGCCGGCGACAGGAAGCTTCTCAAGCAGCTCTATGACGAGCTGCTGGGCAAAGACTGGTTCATGACATTCCCTGACTTCGAGAGTTACTGCAAGACCAAGGACAAGGCTCTGGCAGCTTATGAGGACAGAATGGGCTGGGCGAAGAAGATGGCAGTCAATATCGCCAAGGCGGGCTACTTCTCCTCCGACAGAACGATCGACCAGTACAACAATGATATCTGGCATTTGGAGAAAGACTGCTGACCGCAGGGAACAGAATATCGTGCAGAGAACCCCCCCGGAGATCCGATTTCCGGGGGTTTTAACTTGCCCCATTAAGGCCTCTCTGCAATAATAAAAGTGGAGGATTATGTCAAAAGCGGGGCATTATTGCAGCGGAGATTTTAATGCTCCGCCATCTCATGGTAGATGGTATTGAGTTCCTGATTATACCAGTCATTGTTATGGATCACAGCTGTCTTGGTATTATCCGGAACCAGGATACGGGTAACACCGCCGAAGTACTCATACATATGTACATGAGCTGTGATCTAGGCACGCTGTTTCTCATCGATAAAGGCTTCAACGTAAGGGTACTGGCTGTACGTCATAACGCCTACAAAGAGAAATGCCGGGATGATCTCACCGGTATCCGGATCGGTGATCTGAGCAGGATCTCCGGCCCAATCGACCTCGATCTGCTCACCGGGCTTTCGGTTGATATGCATCGTAGCACGGCATTTCTGTTCGTCCTGCTGGATGTAATAGCAGAACTGGGAATACATTAGGGGATCGTCGCCGGACTGGCGGCACTCCTCCAGGTATTCCGTCCAGAGGAGTTTTTTGTTGACTCCGTTGCGAAGCAACTCCTTCTGGATGTAGTTGAAGTCAGGCATCCGTTTTGTTGATGACACTTGCTTCTGTGCGGATGGAAACAACTTCTCCGCAAGGACGGCATCGGTCTCGTTGGCTTCCAACGGCCAAAAGATGTTGAGCTCTTTGGCGCGCTTAAGCACACGGTTGACCGTTTTCTTGGATACACCGCTACTGTCAGCGATGCTCTGTTGACTGAGACCCAGACTTGCCAGGCGCAGAATCTCTCGGTACTTGGTCATATGAGCGACCTCCTTAGAATTATTTACGCCGTGATGGCGCATACCATAATTCTAAGGCAGCGTATGAGTGGTTTCCATTGCCGGATCGTTGGTTTCCAAGCATCGGAATCACGGTTTCCTATTTCCCGGAATGCTGGTTTCCGAAGGCCCGGACACTGGTGTCACGAGGCCCGGAATACTCAACAAAAATGCCTGTCATATTCACTCAGCTGCCTCCTGTTGATGCTGCCATTTATGATTTTTCTTCCTGATGCCGGGGCAGTATCAGCGTTTCGCAGAAACGCGCAGCCGCACGAAGTGCGATCTTTAAGGGCCTGGGATATCCCAGCGAGTCCGTGCCGATGGAAAACCATCCATCGGGACACTGCTCGCAAATTTATGAGGTGCACAAAATTCTGAGCACAAGAACAGTGACATCCGATTGGCTTTCCACTACGTTCTGCGTATAATAGACTGTAATGTATTATAGAGGATTTTTATGGAAATTCGCAGAGTGAAGGTGCAAATACAAGTCCGTTTTATTGGACGGCATATTCTCTATAATTAGTGAACGAAGATAGCGAGTAACTTGTAAAATGCAATGCCAGAGAGGAGGCTGAAATGCGTACAATAGAATTGCCACCCAGTGTCCTAGGAGAGGCACTGCGTGATGCAGATGTTCTGAAAAATCATATTATTACAAATACGAGAGAGATCGCTATGGAGAGGTTCAGGGCCCTTAAGCAGGGATAGAATTTTCACGTTCTTGACGATGCACTGAAAACAAATACGTATACAGATATCTCTCGCACGCAGGGTATAATTTATCTGCGTTTGGATTACGACGCTCCGAGCGGCACTGTTGTCAATGTTAGAAAATCAATGTGGGTACATCCCACATTGGACCGTGCTATTAGCTTGCGCGAAGCTGCGCGGCTTCAGACTTTCCCAGACAGCTTTGTATTCTGCGGATCTAAGGATAAGCAATATCAGCAGGTCGGCAATGCGGTTCCGCCTATAATGGCAAAGGCAATAGCAAAGAAACTTGCGATGCAGCTGAAGAAGAGCCAGTCTGATTCGGAGATGTGACTGGATGAAAAGCATACGACGCGTTTCTAAGAGTGGAAGTCCATCCGATTCAATGTGAATTTGAGTTGAGCCATCAAGTTCTCCTCTTTCAGTAGTATATTAGTATATTTTGATTGTAGTGGTTTACAATGTACCTGAAGGAGGGACTACTGGCTCTTTTTACTTTTAAAATTCATACAATTATGTAGGCACTATTGAATTGCAGAGGAGGTTGCTTTTGTCAAAGATAACCGAGATTGAAAGAAAAATTCAAATGCTGGGCGCTGGTGAGTTTCAAAAATTGTGCGACACATTTCTGTCAAAAAAGGACATGTATGGAACTATATTAGGTCTAGGAATGCGAACAGGGACCTTGAAAACCACTACTGGAAATCCTGATACATATTTTGTGAGAGAAACTGGAAAGTATGTATTTGTGGCTTATACAACACAGCAGGCTAGTATATATAACAAACTCAAAGAGGACATTGAAAAGTGCCTTGATCCGCAGAAAACAGGAATACAACTAAAAGACATCGATGAAATTGTGTGTTGCCACACGTCTTCAAATCTTTCTGCAGGAGATGACCAGAAACTGCGCAAGTTGTGTTCTAATAAAGGCATTTTACTCACTTTGTTTGGAGTGGATGAGATTGCACAACAAATATATAGTAAATATCCAGTTATTGCCAAGGACTTCTTGAATATTCCAATTGATACAAATCAGATTTTAACTATAGAGGATTTTATAAAACTGTATAATTCGAGTGAAATGGCGGCGCCATTGGACACAACCTTTCAGAATCGTGTGGAGGAATTAAAAACACTAAAAGCAGATATAAGAAACAATAAAGTTGTTGTGGTTCACGGATTACCGGGCGTTGGAAAAACCAGGATTGTGTTGGAAGCCATAAGAGCGGTTAGTAGAGAGGATGGATATAAACTGCTTTGCGTGAAAAACAAAAATCTACCACTATACGATGATTTGGTTGCCAATACGGATAAATCAGGAAGCTATCTATTTTTTGTTGACGATGCCAATGAACTATCCGGATTAGATCTTATTCTTGAATATGTTAATCGGCCGAGCAAGAATGGTCAGATTAGAATTGTTTTGACTGTTCGAGATTACATAAAGGCAACTGTAATACGTAATGTGACGAAATATGCTACCCCGTGCTTGTTTGAACTGCAGGCATTCACAGACAATGAAATAAAAGACTTCTTACGTGTCAACATGCAGATAACTAATGATTTGTATGTAAATCCAATAGTATCAATCGCTAAAGGGAACCCAAGAATTGCCTATATGGCAGGTAAACTGGCTCGAGATAAACAGTCATTAGATGCAGTGCATGATGTTACACAGGTATATGAAGAATATTACGAGTCTATTATTCAGACAACATTGGGCGATAACAAGGATCTCTGTCTAACTGCAGGAATACTTGCGTTAGTTAGAACTGTCATATTAGATAATCTAGATTATCTAGTAGATATTCTGAAGATTGGTAATATCTCTCGTGATGAATTTACGGAGTGTATACATCAATTATCCTCGATGGAGGTGGTTGAAATATATAAAGATAAGGTGGCGGTAATTTCAGATCAGTGTTTGGCAAACTATATGTTGTATTATGTGTTTTTTGCCAAGAAGAGGATTCCTCTTTCTAAAGTGCTTTCGGTTGGGTTTATCAACGTTAGGGAAGGAGTGATACAGTCTGTTAATACCTTGCTTAATCTTTTTTCCAGAGACGAACTGTGCTCATATATAGAAAGTGAAGTGGCAGAGACATGGGAAAATCTAAAGAAAGAACATTCGCCTTTTTTTGATGACTTTGCTCGGGAGTTTCATTTGTTCCGGCCAGAGGCAGCTTTTGCCATTGCATTCGATAAGATTGATAATATTAAACAGGAGCAAGTGCTGGACGAAGTAATTGATTTTGAAAAAGACAGCTTTAACTCAGGCGATGATGATAAGGTTCTTGATTTCCTTACAGGGTACAGATATACAGACCATTTGAAGACGGCGTTAGAACTTTTGCTGGAGTATGCTCAAAAGTCTAAAATCAATGCCACCATTGCTTTTTCTTGGCTAAAAAATCACGTGTGTGTGCGATCAGATTCCTATAGGAATGATTACTATGCAGAAAATGTAGCTACAAGAATCATGGGGGAGAATACGGATAGAAACATAAGAATCCAGAAATTGATTCTTGCCTATATGGACTATCTGTTGGGATTTGAATTCCACCAGGCTGAGGTAGGAAGAGAGAACACTGTAACGATGTACACGATACAGATTTCTAATAGCGAGGGTGTAAAAAAATTTCGAACAATATGCTGGCAAAACTTGAAAATATTGTCTGAAAATCCTGAACTACAAGATGAGATATTGAAAGTAATGGATAGATACTCTAGGGCTATATGCAGAGAAGTCGATGCAAGCATTGTTTTTGATGATAAGGCTTCTTGCATAGATATTTTATATCATCTTAAAGTGAATAGCTTGTCCAAGGCATTGATTATTAGGAATCTTTACTATGCTTGGGAGAAGCTAAATATTGCCTTTGAAGAAGAGGAGAGCATATTCCAATCTGATGAATGGAAACTGTATGAGCTTCTTGAAGACGAACATAGATATAGTGGGGTGGGCTATGAAGAGTATGAGGAACAGAGAAAAGAACGATTAATCAATTATGCGATTAAAATGGATGCTGCTGATATTCCAACATTTATGAAGTCTGTAACATTGATTACAAAAGACATGGCTTATCAGAGGAAGTATTCCATAGTGTGCGGAGTTGAGGTGATAATTGAGCAGTTATGCAGGAATACTGATAGTGCATGGGCTGTATTTATAGATGTACTTGAATATGGGAGAGATATTGGAATAAACCCATCAATTATATTGAAGATGTTATTTGGAGGGAAAAGCAATAAAGAAATTTGGGAGACAATAGAACGACATAGCTTCAGCCTGAGAAATGAATGGGAACTGTCGTTCTTCCAAGAATTGCCATCAGAACATGCTGATAAATACACATACGGACTATTGCTTGACTTTTTGAATGGTGACTCGGACAGGTCTATTAATATGACTGCGTATAGAGACCTTAAATTTTTGGACAAGTTTTATTATATGGATGCTGATATTTATGTGACGGCATCTAGGCTTATTTTTAAAAAGAAGGTCTACAGCAGTTATATTGTGTATATGTATTTTCGCTGTTTGTTTAATGAGCATTCAAATACACCGGAAGAAGTCATGTCGTACTTTTCTTCGGACATGAAACTTTTGAGGGAAATATATTACTTTGTCCTGAGATATGATCAGTTTGTAGATTACTACGGGAAATTTTTGGGGAAATTCTTGTCTATTGATAATTCGTGGATAGCTTTATATGCTGAAGTGATATGTGAGGAAATATCCAAAAATCATATCAATAATTACGGGCATGAACGTTATAAAATGCTATGGCTGTCCGAAGGTTACAAACACCATTTTGATTGCATTTTTGAAGCTGTTTCCAAAATGAATAATCGATGTTATATTAGGTTTCAAATTGCTGATTGCTTCAAGGTTATATTGGGGCATGGTGAGGAGGAAATCGTGGTGTCGGAACGGCAGAAGGAATGGGTTGAACATATCGTGCATAAGTATGCGGAGGACGACAAGATCGTTTTCTTATTCTCTGCGTTGTCTGAATGCAAATCTGATTTGAGACGTAATGCATTCCGAGAATTTTTGCGATTGAATACTGATTATGAAATGTTTAAAAAACTACCTCTTGATCCAAGTCATTGGGGTGGAGAAATGGGGGAGATAATAGCTGATTTACACAAAAAAATTGAGTTTCTTGAGTCGCTTCGTCCATATGTGCAAGGAATCAAGTATATTAAACATGCGTCACGTATTCGAGACCGAGTTGCGTTCTGGAAAGATCAGATAGAGCACGAGGAGTTGGAGGCTATTTGTAGGAAATTATAAAGAAATTACTGTCAAGTACTTTGATGAGAATTGGAAGAGGCTGTCAATGCTGCTGAAGAACAGTCCTGCAGAATTGTGTATAATGAACATCATCCCATCTGGAGGAAGGAATGAATTAGCCTTTAGATAAGTTAAAGGAACTTTATGGAAAACGGAACGAAACTTAGAGTTTTATATTTGTACCAACACCTGTTTCAGCACACCGATGCAGAACATCCGCTCTCTACCGCTGAGTTGATCAAGATTATGAAAGAGCAATATGCTATCAAGGTTTCTAGGAACACAATCAGCGATGACCTCGCCATCCTTCATGACTGTGGCCTTCACATTGAGCACTACGAGTCTACACAGAACAGGTATTACTATGATGGTCACGCCTATGACCTGGCTGAGCTTAAGCTCCTTGTAGATGCAATTTCTTCTTCTAGGAAAGAGTGATGAGCTGATTACAAAGCTTCTCACTCTGACCAGTGCAGCGAATGCTGCCAAGCTTCGGAGGCACATCTATGTATCCGGACGTGCCAAGTCGGAGAATGAGCAAGGATATTACATTGTGGATGCCATCCATGAAGCGATTGATACCCGCAGGAAAATCCGGCTCATTTACACGGACTATGATGTGAACAAGAAGCGCTACATGACCAATGACGGTGCGCCATACACGGTAAGTCCCTATACGCTGGAATGGGATGGCGATTACTATTATCTGCGCGGATTTTGCGATGAGCGCCAGGCTGTGCGGACCTTCCGCATCGACCGGATTGCGGAGCAGCCAAAGATTCTGAATCAGATTGCGGTATCATCGCCGGAAGACTACTCGCCTGCTCAGTACAGTAAGTGTGTTTTCCGTATGTTTGACACGGATCAGCCGGAAGAGGTTCAGCTCCTTTGTCATGTATCGACGATGAAGCATATCATCGATCACTTCGGCACGGATGTTGAGACAGAACCGATTGATGAAGAGAGCTTTAGAGCCAATGTTTTTTTATGTACCAGTTCTACCTTCTACCGCTGGATTTTTGGCTTTAACGGTAAGATTAGGATTCTGGGCCCGGAATCGGTCCAGACTGCGTATCGGGAAATGCTCCGGAAGGCTCTCGAAGAGCTGTAGTCAAAACTTGGTGCCCAATATTCTGCGCACCTGCGTTCCGTTAAACACCTGACCCCTTGACCTCACCGTCAAGGGGTTTTATGATGCCACTAATGGAACGATTCGTTCCGTTATCGATTGAAAGGAATTGAGACCATGAGGAAAATGAACTCAGAGATGATGGAACTCATCATTTCCTATGTTGATCAGTATTTCTGCGAAAAGCATGTCACTCCCTCGGTGAATGAAATTGCTCAGGGCGTGGATATCCCTAAAACAACTGCATATCGCTACCTGGTTGAAATGGATAACCGCGGAATGATCGAGTACGATGGTCAGTCTCGTGCCATCAATACGCCGATGATTAACAAGTTCACGACCGGTTCTGCCCCCTGTCCTGTTGTCGGATCCATTCCGTGTGGAACTGCGGAGGAAAAGGAGGAATGCATTCGGGAGTACATCAGCCTTCCTGTTTCCCTTTTCGGGAAGGGTGAGTTTTATATCCTGGAGACATGCGGTGACTCTATGGTTGATGCGGGCATCGATGATGGTGACAGAGTCGTTATCAGGATGGATTGCGAGGCCAAGGTTGGTGATATCGTTGTTGCCCTCTTAGGGGACAATGAGAGCACATTGAAGGTGTTTGGCGGCATTGATGCTGAGAATCAGGAAGCGATTCTCCTTTATCGGAACGAAGCCGTTTATCCCGGTAAAGAGATACGCACGAAAGATCTGATCGTTCAGGGTGTCGCCAGGCACGTCATCAAGGCACTGTAATCCGATGAAACGGAGGTGAAAGCATGAATCAATACGATATGAGATGTCCGGTCTGCGGCAAGGTGAATTATCAGTTGCTTCTCGAAGAGACAGACGGATGGATGGAATGCGAATACTGTGGGGAAACGACGTAGCAGCTCCGAAGAATGTGGAAGATACAGAAGCCTTTTTCGTTGGTAAGAGAGTTTGAGCATGTCGCAATTCCTGCAGTATGAAAAACGAGCGAATGAGAGGGGAGCGAGGTAATTGGCACATGAGAGCCGGGGCGTATTACGCCCGAGAAGCGTTTGTTGTCCCAACTGCCATGAAATAAATCACGGTTTGGAGGATCGCGACGGCATAGTACGCATCACCTGCAAACGCTGCAAATCGGTTATGGTACAGAAGCGAATGGGGCGCCGACACAATCGTATCGATGTGTATGCGCCTGAGGGGCAGGACTGAACTGAGATAGAACAAACACAATTGAATCGGCATACAGACGGGAATGGTTGAGGTGAAACAGACTGCGTAAATCCATTTCAGGTCACATGCTTGAACGGTCGATGCGTTAAGCCAGACAAACATGAGAGGTCATCGGCAAGGATAGGATTCCTATATCCATAGGATCCCTTCCTTGTCGGTGGCTTCTTTTTTGTACCGTTTAGCAAGACAAATGTATGATTTCAATCCACTTCTTAAATATATCGCGTCCTGGCATGTATGAAGGGCTGAGGATATACATATTGCATAGTTCAGATTTCGGAGAAATGCGATATCGGTATCCTTATCTTTTTGGCTTTCGTAAGGCCCTGAAGGTTCCAATCTGTCTGCAGGAAGGAGTGGCTCCTTCAAATCTCCCGTGTCAGGAGGAAAGGAAAATAATTTTGTACAATTTAGGGAAAGCTGATTTTGCAGAGCGTTTGAAAGCACTTCGTAAAGCCCGAGGTAAGACACAGGAGAAAAGTGCCGAAGAACTCAACATCAGTCTCGAACATCTCGGCAATATAGAGCGTGGAAAAGGGAAACCATCGCTGGAACTACTTGTTGAAATTGCGCTCTATTTTAATGTTAGTACGGACTATCTGCTTCTGGGGAATGAGCTTGATAAAGATTCTGTTCGCAGGAATCTTATTGAAATGGCTTCTCATATGATGGAATTTGCCAGTAAATTGTAGAGCATCGGAAGTAGTAGAATTTTCCCTTTTCTGTTGATAGAAAAAATGCTATAGACAACTTTACATATAGCCACAATCCAGAAGGTGAATGCCAACCTGAGTCCTGATGTAAACCTCATGGAATTGGTTTGGTTGCCCTAGGGGCAAAGAAAAACCTGCAGGTACCACAATTGTGGTACCTGCAGGTTTTTGGACAAAAAAATAGGGCTCGATCCTAGGATAGAGCCCTTACAAAAGCAGTGCTGCTTTTTCGACGTGCCATTAGTTTAAACGATGGAGAACCAGTTGTCAATGACCAGTTTCAAAAAGTTGAAATTCGCGGCAATCAACTGATTCGTATTGTAATAGTCAGCGTGCCTCATCATCCGATCTTTAAAAGCATGTAATTTTTGAGCGGCCTTGTCGTGGACCCCTTTGCTGGTCACGATTTCGTTATGGATATAGAGAACATATATTAGCTCCTGCATCCGTTCATTCTGCATACGACGTTTACGGGAATCAGATGAAAGCGAGGGGATTACTGCTAACTTTTGGATTACAGGATACTTGGGCTTATATGGTGCAGTACCTGTATGGAAATCATTGATGAAGCAGTCGTTGTGGGCACAGGCGTTTCGTACACTTTTACATCTTATCATGATATAAAAGCGATCGCACATCGGCTTAGAGTTAAAGTGTTTAGCACAAAAGAGATAAAAATCAAGGATTGTACCAAAAGGAAGAAGTTCTAAAAAAACCCAAGCAGGGAAATCAGGATTATATTTATTATAGACGTCTTTCGTGTAATAGCTGTTCTGATTTTGCCGTAATTCTGATTGAATGTGTTGTTTTCTGTCGGTTTTCTGAGCATTAAGAAAATCTGAGACGATTTTATAACCGTCTTCGTTATGACGTTCAATTTCCCTTAGAAGATCCATTTTTGCAAAATGCTCAATATCAAGTGCGAGTTGAATAAATGTGTATCTCAGTTCCATGTCGATAATGGCAAGATCCTGAAGATATCCAAAATCTAGATTTACATACTCGTCTATTGGATTTTGCTTTGAATTAAGTCGTTTATTATAGTTCTTGCGGTAGGACGCCACACGGAAATAATTATTATTTTGTTCCATGTACTGGACGGCGTCTTCCGGAGAAACGATATTGAACGTAATTCCTTTGCGTTTCATATGTTCAACAAGGTCCTGGGCGGACTTCATTGGCTTAGTAGGTGTACTCATAAGATTGTCGGACTCCTTTAAAAATCAAATCCCAATGTGTATGCGTTAATAATGAATTATCGATTCGGATGAGAAATTTATTCTATTTTAGTCAGATGAACCTTGACCGTCAAGGAAAACAGAGCGAAAAGAGGTAAGCAGATCACCTTATCTTCTGTTGATATGTTGAATTAATAGTTCATTTCTTCGCATTGTCTTCATCCCATTGCGCTTGTCTCAGACGTCTCTTCTAATACTATATTCTACTATATTCCACCGCACCGCTTCTGCGAAAGGCTTCGACAAAAAATATATTTCATTTTACAACATCTGTAAATATGCCAAGCTGTTGAGTCAAGAACACTTCGTTCTTATACACATAGTGTTGTAATCACCGTTGAATTCGCGAATCCGTATAACCAGCATGGTAAATCCGTATTATCAGTTCCTAAAGCTTCATCATCTGTACAGCTAAACTTATATATGTCAGGAGCCAAGCGGTTCCTGTTTAGATCCTTGAAAACTGAATCTACATTCTTCAGGCACAACCCTGTGACGGGGAGCCACATCAGCGGGAAGCGCAACGATTGTCCGTAAAAGACAGGAGCGAGAACCGGTCTGTAAGCTCCGGATTGCTTCCGGAGTACAGCATTGATCCGTCACAGCATAATGATACTTCTGTACGCAGCTCGGTGAGAACCACGGAGGGGTTAGAGTCCCATGGATCCGGCAGCAACCGGACGCCGGAATGTATTCCCGGCAGGACAGAGGGTCTGCCAGTTCCCAGGGGTGTCGAGGACAAATGTGGGGATAACATACGTAATAAGCAGGTCACAACAGATCTGTTTAGGATACGGCAGGCAGCGATGCCTGCCATTTGCATAGGAATATCTGCGAAGACAAGGAGGGATTACACATGCTTCGTGATAATTGGACTTACAGACGGGGAGATGTCTATCTGATTGATCTGCCGGAACCGGTAAATCACATCCAGGGCGGCCTTCGCCCGTGCATTAACATCCAGAATGAGATGGGGAACAGATACAGCCCGAATCTTCTGGTTTATCCGCTGACAACGCAGCTAAAGAAGCTCGGGCAGAAAACGCACTACGTCCTCTATAATGTGCCGTTCCTTGAGAAGCCGTCTATGATACTTGGCGAACAGCCGACGCCGGTTGATAAGTGCCGGGTGGTGAAATATCTCGGGAAGCTGATGCCGTGGCAGATGGACAAGGTCAATGAATTAATACGTGTGGCGACCGGGTACACGAATCCGGAGGATCCGATTCCTGGTGAGTGCCTGGAATTTCCGTAATGAGGCAAATGCTGAGAAGCCAAACGAAAAATACAGAAAGTGAGGGGGTTGCATAATGGAAGCGATTGAAACCTTTGAGCGCCAGGAAACAGCAGCAGTTGCCGGTGCAGAAAAGCGCTGTTATACCGTTGAGGACTTACAAATCATCCTCGGAATTGCAAGAGGAACCGCGTACAAGCTACTTGAACGGCATGAGTTCCGCTGGTTCAAAATCGGATCCACGTATCGGATTTCGAAAAAGAGTTTTGATGAGTGGCTGGACAGTAAGCTGTAAAGTGTCAAGGATGCCCGTTCAATCGGTGACATCCTAACAATGGAAACGGGTATCCGCTACGATTTAGCCAGGTCATAAGACCTGGCTAAATCACGATAAGGAGGTTGTGGGATGAATAACAGAGATAAGACCACCATGTCCGTTTCGGAAATACGGCAGATGCTTGGTCTGAAGAAAACGGACTCCTATTGGCTGGTACATAGACAGCTCTTTGAAACGGTTCTTGTCGCCGGAAAGATGCGGGTGGTACTTGATAGCTTTGAGCACTGGTATGCAAATCAGGTTAAATACAAGAAGGTCGCCGGTCCGCCGCCAGGTGCCGAATTGAAGGCCGATTCTTATTCGATACCGGAGATTGCGACGCTTTTGGGTATCAGTGATTCGACTGTCTATGAAATCATCAAGCGGGACAAGCTCGAAACGTTTGAGGTTGCTTCCTGGAGGCGCGTCCGTAAGGATATCTTTGATGCGTGGTATAAGGCCCAGACGAAGTACAGGACGCCGGAGGATCGGCAGCGAGATGCGGAGCGGGAAAATACTTCCATGACGCTGCCGCAGATGGCAAGGCTTTTGGGCATCAGCCGCGAGGAAGCCTACTCGCTGGTCAGAAGAAAGCGTAATCGGGGTGTTTTCGAGATTATCACGGTTGCGGACAAAAAACGTGTTACACTGGATAGCTTTGAACGCTGGTATCAGAGACAGGATTGTTATCAGAAGGTCACGGAGCAAACTTCGGGTCTTGATAAAGAACTCGAAGAGGTCGATGATTCCGAGCGCACGGTATTGTTGGATGCTGACAAGATGAGTTTTACGGTCAGAGAGGCCGCCCTCCTAATCGGCGCAACGACCCGTGAGATATACAAGATGATTGAAGATGATATTCTCAAGGGCATTCGTGTCGGAAAGATGGTTCGGATTAGGCGTGCTGCCCTGGAATGGTGGCTGTCCTCTCAGGACAACGCTTGTGAGAAGGAGGAACGGTGATGGCATCGCTTGTTGAAAGGAAGAACAGGTATTATGTGGTATACACTTACGAAAACGAAGCCGGAGAAAAGAAACAGAAATGGGAAAGTTGCAAGACGAAGGCGGATGCGCAGAGAAGAAAGTCGGAGGTAGAATATCGCCAAGAACTTGGCAGCATCGTAATCTCGCAGTGCGAAACCATGGCAGACCTTTTGAAGGAATACATATCCATGTATGGCAAGAACAATTGGGCGCTTTCGACCTACACTTCTAATATCAATATGATTAACGCCTACATTCTCCCGCACCTGGGACAAATGAAGCTGGGAGATGTTACCGCAAGGTCACTGGAGAAGTACTACCAGACGATGCTGAAGACGCGGGCGGTTCCCAAATGCACGGATAATAAGCACAAGAAGACCTCTGCGCTGGTATCGGCGGAAACGGTCAGGCGCATACATAAGCTTCTTCACAGCTGCTTTGAACAGGCGGTCCGCTGGGATTTGATGATACGGAATCCGGCGGATTACGCCACGGTACCGAAGTCAACGAAAAAGCAGCGTGAGATCTGGAATGCCGAAACTCTCATGAGAGCAGTTGAGCTTTGCGGGGATTCAAAGCTCAGGCTTGCCATCAATCTGGCATTTGCCTGCTCCCTTCGAATTGGTGAGCTGCTCGGCTTAACCTGGTCTTGCATCGATGTTTCGGATGAGAGCATCAAAAAGGGAGTCGCTTATGTCTATGTAAATAAGGAATTGCAGCGGGTGAACCGCAGTGCTATGCAGCAACTGGATGAAAAGGATGTCATTTTTGCGTTTCCGGTTATCTCTGAAAAGAACAGGACGCAGCTCGTTTTGAAGAAGCCGAAGACGCTGTCCAGTATTCGAAAGGTATTTCTCCCCCGTACGGTTGCCAAAATGCTAATCCTTAGGAAGGAGGAGCAGGAAGAACTGAAGGAGGCCCTGGGATCCGAGTATTCAGACTATGATCTTGTTTTTGCCGGAGACTATGGAATGCCCACGGAAGCAAGCACTATAACAGAATCCTTCAAGAAGCTGATTAAGGAGCATAATCTCCCGCCGGTGGTATTCCACAGCCTGCGACATTCCAGTATCACCTATAAGCTGAAACTAAACGGGGGTGATATTAAAGCAGTTCAGGGCGATTCCGGTCATGCGCAGGCCAAGATGGTCACGGACCAGTACTCGCATATCCTGGATGATGACCGGCAGCAGAATGCAAAGCTTTTTGAAAAGGCATTTTACCGGAAGGATATCGTCCGGGAGGATACGGGAGAACATTTATCGGCGGTCGAAACAAAAACAGGAGCCGCTCTAACCGCTGGTGACAGGCAGTTGCTTGAGAAGCTTATGAGTGATGAATCGACTGCAACGCTACTGATGAATCTGCTGAAAAAGCTTAGTTGATATGCATAAGAATACATAGCCCACAGGACCTTGAAAGAGAGGCTCTGTGGGCTTAAAATATCTAAAAATGGCGACAGTTGGTAAGGACACAAGACGCCGGTTTTAGCAATTTCTAAAATCCATCTAATGGAAACGATTAGACAGCGGTGAACATCTAAAGAAATCTGTGAACAGAGGACAACTTAGAACACGAAAAAACACTGGAAATACGCGGGTTTCATGAACACCTGTGAACACTGATGGATAATGAGAACCAAACGCCGGACTTGCTCCTAAGCGAAACGTCAGCGGTTCAAATCCGCCCGGGGACAGGTCCGGACAGGGGAAGATTGCACAATCTTCCCCTGTTTTCATCTAAAAAAACAGAGATCCG
>ERZ773076.377-NODE-377-length-23423-cov-3.761041_pt1 | contig 23423 bp, 24 predicted proteins | sample MGYA00580613_ERZ773076 | MGnify/ENA primary metagenome ERZ773076 (study PRJEB29015, sample SAMEA2738005) | human oral metagenome | biome: human oral; feature: human-associated habitat; material: dental | place: China | collected 2057 ...
GTGATCTGCATCGGCCGCTCCTACGGCAGCGGCGGCACGGAGATCGGCTTCCAGCTCGCGGACGATCTGCACATCAACTACTACGACGCGACCATCTTCAAGGATGTGCTGGAGCGCCTGCAGGCAAAGCGCGAGGCGACCGAGAAACACGATATCGCCGAGACCCTACACGAGATGCGCCACGCGCACGGCTTAAAGCTTTTCACGGCAAACTTTAACCGCTTCCACGGCCTGCCGACCGCCGATGCGCTCTTCTTCAACCAGAGCCAGTACATCGAAGAGCTCGCGCGGAAAGAGGACTTTGTCGTCATGGGGCGCTCGGCCGATGTGATTCTGAAAAATGCCGGCATCCCCCACATCTCGATTTTCATCACGGCGCCGTTTGAGAGCCGCGTGAAACGCTTAATGGAGATGCACGAACTGAGCTTCAAGGAAGCCGCAAAACTCTTGAAGCGCGAGGACAAGGCGCACGAGCACTTCTACCACCGCTACACCGGCTTCAAGTGGGGCTCCGCCGTCCACTACGACCTCTGCATCAACTCAGCGAGCTACGGTATCCACGAGTCCGAGGAACTCATTATCCGCGTGATCAAAGCGCGACTCCGCGAGGACCTGCAGGCACTCGCAACGCGCCACCAGGAGTTCGTCGAGAAAGCCGACGCCGAGTTGCTCGCAAGACGGGCAAAACAGGCAACAGACGGCATCTAAAACAACACTTTGTTTTCGCCTATCGGATTTCATACAAAAGTCCCGGGAGCAAATTTGCTACCGGGACTTTTTCGTGTCTCGACCTAGCCCTCCGCTTCGGCCGTTTCTACTTCACCTTCCTGTAAAAGCCCCGAAGCCTCACTGTCCCGCTTGGCCTCGATGCGCCGCATCTCTTCCTCCATCAGCTTGCCGAGGGTCTTGGTATCGAGCTCAAACGTCTCCGCGGCCGCAGACTTATCCGCAAAGGCATCGAACACCGCCTGCTTTTCCGCGATCAATTCCATAATGCGCTCATCAATGCTGTCCTCGCAGAGAAGGCGGTACACGAGTACGTTCCTCGCCTGCCCCATGCGGTAGGCTCTCGCGATTGCCTGACTCTCGAGCGAGGGCTTAAGCTGCGGCTCACAGAGTATCACCACGCTCGCCGTCTGAATATTGAGTCCCGTGCCGCCCGCCACAATCTGCGCCGCGAGCACCTGTCCGGGCGCTGCCGCTTCAAAGGCATCCAGCACTTCCTGTCGCCTTGCGGGCGTCATAGCGCCGGTAATCGGCTCCATACAGCGCTCGCCGAGCAGGCCTTTCACCTTCTGTATGGTATCGAGATAGAAGGAGAAAATGAGTACCTTACGCCTCTCTGCGGCCGCCTCCTCCGCGATTTCCAAGAGGCGCTGCGCTTTTGCGGACTTAGACATATCCCCGACCGTCCAGGAAACCCGCCTCGCCGCGTGATAGCTTTCTCCGAGCACATCCGCCTCGTACTGCGCCCTTTCCGCAGCCCCGAGCTGACACCAGCTCTCCTGCTCTTCGAGTTCCGGAAGCTCCGTGAGCACCTGCTCGCGCTTCCGCCTATAATAGACCGGTGCCACCAATTCGCGAAAACGGGGCGCGGAGGCCAGCATCTTCATGCCCCCGATTTCTGCCGCAAGTTCCGGGCGCAGCACAGCGATGAGCTCCACCATTTCATCCACTCGGTTTTCAAGCGCCGTACCCGTCATAAAGAGCAGACGCTCCGCGCGGAGCGCTAAGTTCCGCACATGCACCGTGCGCCGTGCCCCCGGGTTCTTAATGTAATGCGCCTCGTCCACCGTGAGCAGAGAAAAGGTAAAGTCCTCCGGAATCTCCCAGTGTTGTACGGTCTCATAGCTCGTGACAGCAACACCGCCTGCCTGAATCCAGTCTTCCAGTGCAGCCTGCTTCAAAGGGCCGTGCACCTTAACTGCCTGTAAGTCACTGAACTTTGTGATTTCCCGGCACCAGTTGACCAGGACACTCGCCGGGCAGACCACGACAAAGTGCGTGGCCCCCGTATTGCGGAGCGTGACCATGGCGGCAATGGCCTGCACAGTCTTGCCGAGGCCCATCTCGTCGCCGAGCAGTACCTTACCTTGGTGTAGGATGTACTTGACGCCCCACGCCTGATAGCGGCGCAGTTCACAGTGCATCCCGTCCGCAAAGAGAGGCTCTGCCTCCACCTCGCGCGCCAACTCTTCCGGCAGACCGTAAACCGCATCGCCGTTTCCGAGTAGACCGGGCACCAGCTTTTCGAGAAGATTGCTGTATACAATGGGCTGCGTTCGGAAAGAGTCCCAAGCCGTTTCCGCGCCGGAAGCCTCCAGTTCCCGCCGCGCTTCACTGAGCCTTGTGAGCTCTGTCCCGTACGCTCCGTTTGCGAGTTCCTCGAGATAAAGGTACGCCTCGCTCGCGGCATCCTTCTCCGCCTTTCCCGTAAAGAGCCAGCGGAAAAAGCCCTTGCCGCGGGACAGCTCTTTCATGGCCTTTGCGATTGCTGCCGCGTAGTGCTCGGAAAGTAGCTTTGCATCCCGACTGAGTCCCTCCGCTGCCCGGTAGCGATACAGCGCCAGCACAATGTTACTCGTCTCTTCCGTGCGCTTATCGGCGCTCAGGCGAAGTTTAATGCCCGGCTTCAGCTGCCTCACCGTCTCGCCGACCGCATCCTTAATAAGCGCCGCGCCGTCCTCGCTGATGCCGTTCAAGGCAGCAAGCTGCCGCTCCGAAGCCAGCATCAAATCTTCGTAATTCGCATACCCGCTCTCCCGAAGCAAACGCACGCGGAGACCTCGCCGCGCCCGGTTCAGCTCCTCGACCGGGATATCCCTGAGCGTCTTCATGGTCTCCGTGACCACAAAGGCATCCGCAGCCGCCTCGACCACCGCACGACAATGCTCCGCCTTTTCGAAAAGCATGCCGCGCTCTGTTTCCCACTGCTCGTGTTTTTGCAGTAACTCCCTCGCTTCCGCAAACGAAAATGTGCGTTTCATTCTCCCGTGGACACCCCTCTGTTTTGATTTTGCCGGTACTGGAATCCAAATAATCAGGTGCTAGCAAAATTCATCTGGAGTAGCGCGATAAATCTTCGTTAAATAGTCGAGTCCCCTATTCCATTCATGCAGACACCGATAATAGTAAAACAATTTCTCGGACTCGTTAATAATGAACATCTCAAGATTATTCCCCGGAACTTCTTTTCCATCCCACACAACTGTTTCCATCTGGGAAGGCGGTCCCCCGACATCTCTCGAAAAACCATTAGCTCCTTTTACTATCACGCTTCAGATTATTTATATGCTATTGTCGCCTCTTTATATGCTATTGTCGCCTCTGATAGTTTGGCTTTCACATCCTCAATATATTTCTGCATTTCAGGGTTCCCACCCGAGCACTCGAACACCTTACTCACAATATCTTTATCACAATAATTAGTACGCTTTTTAATTTCATATATTGCACAGTGCTTATCTGTATTTCCATGGGTATTTATTTCATTTGCGCATTTATATAATTCGCCGTCACGATCACAATTCTTAAGTATAAGCTCATAAAAAAACTGCTCTGGAGACTCCTTGTTAGGTGGACAGAATTGTGTGATTATTGATAATGCTCTACTTCTCCTTTCGCTTTGCCAGTGTTCTGTCCCTGACATTTTTTTCTCAATCTGCTTCAATCTCTCCTCTTCACTTCTATAACAATCTCCATCTGTAACAATAATTGTAGTTACTCTTTTCCCCTCTTGATTGTCACTCTCATTCTCTCGAATCACAGTACTGGCAGCCAAGGTAAACGCATTCTCAACTGAACCATATGCGATGATTTCTATGTAGCGAATCATATTATTTCTCATCGCTATCTCCTGGATTATATTCTTTGCGAATTCATCTTCTACATATACTTTAACAGGACGTCTGTTTTCCCCCGTTAAAGAATATAACAAATCCACTCCTATTCTAGAATAAACGCTTGTATTGTTTCCAGTCATTTTGTTATCGATGTACTGAATACAGACCTTATCCTGCAAAGAAATCATTTCTGTAGAATGCGTTGTGAAAATAATTTGCAATTTCCTTTTCTTTGCAAGCTCTTCAAGCTTTTCGATTAATCTCCTCAAAGATGCAACATGCAACAACAAATCAACCTCATCTATTAAAATCAGAGAATTGTGTTCTGCACAAATCACCTTCTCTAATATTTTTAATACCCGCTGCTCTCCCGTCCCCATACTAAGCGAAGAGTACTTAAGCTCCACACCATCATCAGATTTAATACTCACTCCAAGAAGATGCTTCCTCGTATTTTGATTTGTCATGTAAACATTGTCCCAAAGTTGCTCATAAGCTTTTCCAAGGATATACGCTGCCATTTTACAAATATCTTGAGCTTTCTTCTCTTCTACTCTTTGAGAGTATGGAGCTGATTTATATGTAATGCTTCCAGTATTAGTTCTTCTTTCAATTTCGGGTAAACACGTGTCTATTCCAATGTAATAAACTGGCCTCTGTGCTCTTGAAGAATATCGTGGAGACCATCTATCTAATGCCTTTTTAAATTCCTTCTTAATTGACGTCTCTGAACGATCCTCTTTTTTTTCTTTGTTAGTTTTATTCGTGACCTGTCTATAACAAACTGTAAATTCACTTCCAGACCAACGTGCATCTGTATTAGGCACGAAAAACTCCGAGAATCTATGATTCTCTCCAGATACATGCTTCTCTTTTTCGCCTTTTGAATACTCTTTACTTAGATTGGGCTGAAACACACAAGCAAGAGCATGAATCACAGTTGTCTTCCCTGCCCCATTTACTCCCATAATTGCAGTAAGCGTTTCCGAAAAGTTCAAAGTAACCTCATTCAAACCTTTTAGTTGTTTAAAATACGCAGACTCAAGAATAATTTCACTCATATTTCTTCTCCCAATCATTTTTTTCAAAGCACATCATCGCTCACATAACAAACTTATCATCACAGATTCATTTACTTCACTGCAATACCAGGGCGATTCTTTTATCTACATTTCAATACTGTATACCACACAAACCAATCTATAATCGAATATCACAAATCCAAACACACGGGAACTTTGTTCTATTATAGATTGTGAACAATATGGGTAGTGGTTGCCTTATATCCCCTATATCAATCCAATTCTATTTTATATCATCTCTTCAGAGTCGTTGAAATCCAAATCATCTTATAACTACTGTTTCACGAACGTAAACGTACTATTTCTAAACTCCTGTAATTTGTGAATGTATAATTATATATTATCTCATATCAACTATAAATATGCAACACACATCATCAAGCCGATTAACACACCAAATACATATAACTTACTACTACTAGAAACACAGACATGACTAGCATTACTTACTATCTTGCAAAGTAGCCACTCAAATCTTACAATTGAATCAGCTGCATTAACACTGACAAACTTGCTACGAAAGGACAACACAATGGGCTTATTCAAACGCTTGATCGGGCAAACCCGAAAGCCGGAGGGCTTTTTCGGGAAGCTCATGTTAAATGCCATGAATCAGGGACACGCAGCCCTCTCCGACTGGGGACTCTCGCATATCGAAGGGCTGTCTCCGCTTATCATTGCGGAACTGGGCTGCGGCGGCGGGCGCAACGTGCGGGAACTGCTGCGCCGCTATCCGATGGCCAAGCTCTACGCGGTCGATTATTCCGCGCTCGCCGTTTGCCGCACCCGCGCTTATACTAAGCCCGACATCGTAAAAGGGCGCTGCCGCGTCCTAAAGGCCTCGGTGCAATCCCTGCCCCTCGCGGCTTCCCGCTTTGATTTAGCAACCGCCTTTGAGACTGTGTACTTCTGGCCGAATCCCGCGGAGTGCTTTGCCAAAGTGTACCGCATTTTAAAATGCGGCGGCAGCTTCCTCATCTGCAACGAGTCAGACGGGCCGGATGCCGAAGGCCTTCGCTACGAGCGCATCATAGACGGCATGCACTGCTACACCGCAGAAGAGCTGGAAACCCTGCTCCGGACCGCGGGCTTTTCGGAGGTGCGGATATTCCGCCACGAAACCAAGCCCTGGCTCTCGGTACTCGCAAAAAAATAAGGAGACTTCATAACGAAGCTGCAAGAAAGGAAGGTCATCAAGATGAAAGCCGATTATAAAAACTGGATGCCGCGGGGTCTTATTTACGGCAACGCGGGAGTCAGCTCTGTTTTCCTTGCCGTGGGACTCCTCTGCCGCAAAAAGAAAGAAAGCCGCGCCCTGCGCCTGCTTTCTTCACTCAGCTTTGTCGGCGCGGGTGTGGGCCTCCTAAGTTCCGCCTACCTGCTTATGCTCTACCGCATCTTTTCCTACAACGGAAAACGCAAACTTGCGAAGCACATCATAGACGGAGTCGCCTCTCGGATAAAACTTCCCACAGGCGGCAAGGGACTGGACGTAGGCTGCGGGAGCGGCGCGCTCACCATAGCCGCCGCCAAGCGAAATCCGGAGGCAAGCTTTGTCGGCGTGGACCGCTGGGGGCGGGAATACGCTTCCTTTAGTCAAAAACTATGCGAAGATAACGCCCGCGCCGAAGGCGTCAAAAACGTACACTTTCTCCGCGCCGATGCGCGGGAGCTCCCCTTCCCGAACGAGAGCTTTGACCTTGTGACCAGCAATTATGTCTACCACAACATTCCGGGCGACCGTCAGGCCCTGCTCCGCGAGAGCCTCCGTGTCCTGAAAAAAGGCGGCCGCTTTGTGATTCACGACATTTTCTCCCCCTCTGCCTACGGCGACATGCAGGCCTTTTTAAAGAGTCTGCAGGACGAGGGCTATGCGGAAGTGCGCCTAATTCCCACCGCAGACGGGCTCTTTGTCAAGAAATGCGAGGCTAGGTGGATGATGATTGCCGACTCTGCTCTGCTCATGGGAATCAAATAAGCTTGACGCCATCCCCCCGCCTGTCCTATGCTAAGCCAAAACAGCAGGAGGTAAAATTTATGCCCGGCATATCTTCCGGAATCCGCGGTGACGCAAATTTATTGAACCTGAGGGAAATTCCCGTCGCCAACATCCGCCCCGAACTTACTATGTTCCTCATTCCGGGCGAGAACATTACGCAGGCCTTCCAGACCATACGCGATCAGGTGGTCTTTACAAATAAGCGGCTGATTGTCGCAAACGTGCAGGGCATCACGGGGAAAAAGGTCTCCTATACCTCCTATCCCTACTCGAAGATTCAGTATTTCAGCGTGGAAACCGCAGGCCTCTTAGACATTGACAGTGAGCTGCTCCTCGCTTTTTCAAACGGCGCACACCTGCAGCTCGACTTCACTTCGAACGTGGATATTAAGCGGATATGCGCGAATATTTCACACATGGTCCTCTAATTAGGCGATTCCTTCTACAGCGCGGAACACATCTCCGTGTTGGAACGCCGTATTGCCGATATGAAAGTCGGCCGAAATGTACATGTGCATGAACTCATTACAGACGCAGAATAACGAATAAAGCGTGCTGTCTCTCAATCGTTTGAGACAGCACGCTTTTTTACATATTCTTCAGTCGCCAGGCTTCCCGGCTGAGTAACGAGACATGCTCGATTCGCACTTCTTTTAAGAGGGGCACCTCCACCTCCCACAGAGTCTTCTCATGGCGAAAGCCGAGCTTTTCCTGCACGCGCTTTGACTTTTCATTCCCCTCGTAATAACCGCACCACACGCGCTGCATGCCGAGTTCCGTAAACGCACGGCGAAGTAAGGCTTCCGAAGCCTCTGTGACAAGCCCCTGCCCCCAGAACGGCTTCCCGATCCAGTAGCCGAGCTCGCACGCATCTTCCTCTTTCGCAAGCCTCGAATCGCTGTTCAGCATCAAGGCAATCGCGCCGATGACGCGCCCGTCTTCTTTTTTGCAAATGGCATAGCTCTCAGGACCGTTCAGCACCAGGCGAATGATGTTCCGGCTCTCTTCGACGCTGCCATGCGGCGGCCATCCGGCAGCAGGTCCCACTTCCGGGTCCTTGGCGTACTTGTATAAATCCGCCGCGTCCGCCTCCGCAAAGGGGCGGAGCAACAGGCGTTCGGTTTTGATTTGCATCCGGTTTCTCTCCTTCCGACGAGGATCAGTCCCAGTAGCCTGCTTCTTCGGGCTTCAGGGTTCCGCTGCAGTACGGGCAGGGAAGCCCCGAAAAACATTCCTCTTCATAAATGGGCCACATCCGATGACCGCAGCGGCAGCGATGTTCATAATCACGAAAAAAACGGTAGCTTTCCGCCAAACAGCCGTAACTGTCCCAAAAGAGAGCGTACTGCTCCCTCTCGCTCCCTTCCATCTCGGGAAGATAGGTCGCCAACAGCGGGCGGACTTCATAGCGGTAACAGTGCTCACACTGCAAAATGACATCTTCTCCGTCCACCACTGCACCCGGATACCTCGTTAGCAAGGTCTTTAGTTCTTTTCCGTACCTTCCTTCTCTCGCCGCCTTCGTCACGCCTTCGGGGAAAATGCCATTCATCCCATATCCTAAGAAAGCCTCAAACGAATACTCACATTTGTTACATTGCCAGAGATAAATAACTCCCATGGAGACCTCCTTTGCGTTCTATACGACTTCGTGTTTTGCCGGACAATCAAGCTTCACAGTGCCCACGCTCTGCCCTCCCAAAGAAAGCTCACCCATCTTCATCCTTAAGGAGAGCGTGCTCTGTAAAATGTGCCCTGCCTTCTCTCACATCGTTTGCGATTCCGTTCAAGTATCTCATATTGCTCTCGGAATAAAAGCGATCCGCCGAAACATCAAACGGAATTCTCCGCTCCCTGGTCATGCGCTTCGCAAAAATCGTAAAGGCAGTCGTCATCGACATTCCCAAGTCATCGCAGAGTTCTTCCATATTGCGCTTGAGTTCTGCATCCATTCTGAAATTCACATTGACCGCATTGTATAGCACCAATGCGACAAAAAGCAAGTACTTATCCGTGTTTGTAATGAAAATCTTTTCATTGTCATTATTTATTAAATTCGTCAGTACGTGAGAAAACGCTCGTTTTTTTGTGAACTAAAAAACCGGCACAAAGAAAGTTGTGTATTCCCGAAAGAACGCATCCTCTGAAGCCTATAATATATAAGACTTTATAACACGTGGATGAAATGCAATCTCTTTAACTTAGAAGTTTTCGTATGGTATCCAATATACACACATTCAGTCGGCATTGGGAGATTCGGAAGTTATGGGGAAGACCGTTAAAAATTGCACCAAATGATGGTAAGCTTATTTTTATATTTGTATATTAACGATATTGATTTCTTTTGCTGGGTTTGTTATCTTTAACTAAGATGCAGCAGAAGGGTGTTCGTTTGTAATCAAGCTTGTTTCTTGATTTACTTTGACACTTCTGTAAAAAACGCATGCGAGAAGGGGAAGCTATGAGAGCAAAAAATCTATTGAATGCAGCAATACCTATGGCACTTGCAGTTGCAGTGGTCGCAGGTTGCGGCGCTAAAAACGGAGGAAGTGAAAGTTCTGCCACGGCAAAGAGTGCCAGTGTGACAACTTCATCTAAGTCTTCAGAAAACACATCTTCTTCCAGTGCGGTAAGCACTGCTTCTTTTCCTATAACAATGAAGCATGCTTATGGAGAAACTGTTATTAATGCTAAGCCTGAAAGGGTTGTTACCCTTGACTGGAATAATGCAGATGCAGTTTTGGCCCTTGGAATTGTTCCTGTGGGTACAGCTAGGGCAAACTGGGGACCTGTTACCGATAAGGGTCTTTTACCTTGGACCGAGGAGAAGTTTAAGGAGCTTGGAACTGATAATCCAAATGTGTTTAACGACCTTGAAGGCTATGACTATGAGGCTGTAGCAGCAGCCAAGCCTGATATAATAGTAGCCCCTTACTCAGGAATGGATGAAAAGGCTTATAAGCGTCTCTCTGAGATAGCACCAACCCTTCCATTCAAAGAAACAGCTTGGAAGACTACCTGGAGAGAACAGACCGTTGAGGTTGCAGAGGCTTTAGGACTTACAGCCGAGGGAGAGAAGCTGGTTGCAGATACAGATGCATTTATAAAAGAAAACTTCGCAAAATATCCTAACCTTGCGAACAAGAGTGTAGCAATTTGTTATATCAATGCAGCTGACCTCAGTAGCTTTTCAGTTTATAGAACAGCAGATCCAAGAGGGGCATATCTTACAGACTTAGGCTTTACCTTTCCTGAAAAGGTAGAGGCCCTGGCAACAGATAAAAATGCATTTTACGTGCAGATATCTTCTGAACTGGCAGTTGATGCCCTAAGTGATACGGATATCATTATAACTTACGGTGATGATAAGACAGTTGCCGCCTTGCAAAAAGACGCAATCTTCTCTAAGATTCCGGCAGTCAAAGAAGGCAGGGTAGTGGTGCTTGACAGCAACGGCAATCTTGCAGCGGCCTGCAATCCTTCCGTGCTTTCTATCAAGGCAGAGCTTGTGAACTATCTTGAAGCAATCAATGCAGTCGTTAAATAAAAAGGCATAGTGAACATGGGAAATAAAAAGTTTGTACTTTCTATAATCTTATGCTTAGCCCTGCTTTCTATTATGGCAGTATTTTCCATATCGCTGGGTGCTAAAAACATAGCATTTTCTAAGGTTGTAGACGTTCTCCTCGGAAATGATCCTGATAGCCTTGAGGCTGCTATCATATTACAAAGAATTCCAAGAACCGTATTTGGCATACTTGCGGGAGGCGCCCTTGGCATATCAGGGGCTCTTATGCAGAGTATAACAAGGAATCCTATTGCTGATCCAAGTATACTTGGTGTAAATACCGGCGCATCACTCTTCGTGGTCGCCGGTATAGCATTTTTTAATATTACTGTTGCCTATCAATACATCTGGCTTGGCATAACAGGAGCAGGCGTTACCGCAGTTTTTGTATACAGTGTAGCAAGTATGGGCAAAGACGGTGCTACACCACTAAAACTGGCGCTCTCGGGTTCGGCTGTAAGCATAGTCTTAGGTTCACTTGTTAGTACCATTATGCTGCCAAATAACAGGGTAATGGAAGCTTTTAGGTTCTGGCAAGTAGGGAGCATAGGAAGTGCAACCTGGGAAAATATTATGCTCATTAGCCCATTTCTGATAGTAGGTTTTATCATATCAATGTTTATATCAGGGTATTTGAATAATCTGGCTTTGGGAGATGAAGCCGCTACTGCCCTTGGGACTAATGTAGTGATGACAAGAACCATAGGAGCTCTTGCATCCGTACTATTATGTGGTGCTACTACAGCACTTGCAGGACCAATAGGCTTTGTAGGGCTTATCATTCCCCATATTATAAGGCTGATATTTGGAAGTGAAATGAGTAAAATGCTGCCTCTTTCTTTTCTAGGCTCAGCTATACTTATGCTTATTTCAGACGTAATAGGAAGAATAATAAGCTTGCCGGGAGAGACTGAGGTGGGTATCGTTACCGCCGTCCTTGGTGCACCGGTATTTATTCTGGCCATTCGGAAAGGGAGGGTAAAGAGTCTATGACAGAGCTAAATGCAGGATATAAGAAAAGGACTCTTCGATGGAGGCTTGTTGTACTTGCCCTTCTTAGCATTATCCTTATTCTATCAGCCTGTGAGCTTTGCTTTGGAAGTGTGTCCTATCCCATAAGAGATGTAATCAAGGTTTTACTTGGCGAAACGATTGACGGAGTATCTTATGCAGTAGAAAATGTGAGGCTTCCGAGGATGATGGCCGCTGTATTTTCAGGGTTTGCCTTTGGAGTGGCGGGCTATGTATTTCAAACATTGTTGCACAATCCACTTGCTTCGCCGGATGTAATTGGAATTTCCGCAGGAACAAGCACAGCAGCGGTTTTTCTCATACTGGTGCTTGGACTTAGGGGAAGCATAGTGTCCTTGTTAGCGATGATATTTGGAATTGCAACAGCTTTAATCATTTACAAGCTTTCAGTAATTAAAGGGCATTTTACCTATGGAAGAATGATCCTTGTCGGCATAGGAATTTCAGCACTTTTAAGAGCAGTTACTTCTTATTTACTGGCAAAAGCTGCGGAGTACGATGTAGGGACTACCATGCAGTGGCTGAGCGGAAGCTTAAATGGCGTGCAGGTGGAAGATGTGTCTGCACTTGTTTTGGTAGTTGGGATAATCACCATTGCGTTGGTTTCACTTACAAGACATATGGAGATTATTCCTCTGGGAGACAACTTCGCAGTATCACTTGGACTAAATACAAGACTTATCTATTCGGTAATGATAATAGGTGCAGTTATACTTGTTTCATTTGCCACCTCTGTCACAGGACCTATCGCATCTGTGGCATTTCTTTCGGGACCAATTGCCACAAGCCTTGCCGGAAAGGGGAAATCAAGCCTTATTCCTGCGGGACTCGTTGGCACAACACTTACTTTAGGCGCAGATTTGGTGGCTTTTCATGCATTTCCGGTACACTATCCTGTAGGGGTTATCACAGGGCTTTTAGGCGCACCGTATATGCTGTATCTGCTTATTCGAATGAATAGAAGAGGTGTGAATTAATGGGAAACCACGTATTAGAAGCCAAAAATCTTGTGGCCGGTTATGACGGGAAAGCGATCATAAAGGGTCTTAATCTGACCATACCAGAAGGAAAAATATCAGTGATCATAGGCTCAAACGGCTGTGGCAAATCCACTCTTCTAAAAACCTTTTGCAGGTTAAACAAAGTCATGAGCGGAGATATTTATCTGGATAATAAGCCTGTATCCGAGTATTCGTCCAAAGAAATATCTAAAATAATAAGCCTTATGCCACAATCGCCACTGGTACCTGAGGGAATAACCGTCTATGATTTGATTAGCAGAGGCCGTTTTCCTTATAGAAAGGTATTTCGGGGACTGGATGATAAAGACTTTAAGGCTATTGAAGAAGCTATGCAGACTATGGGTGTAACCGAGCTTCGAGACAGAGCGGTAGATGAGCTTTCCGGAGGACAGCGTCAAAGGGTGTGGATAGCACTCGCACTTGCTCAGCAGACTGATATATTATTTTTAGATGAGCCAACGACATTTCTTGACATAGCATATCAGGTAGAGATTCTTGATTTGCTTGGAGAGCTAAACAGGACTAAGAAGACCACTGTCATTATGGTTCTGCACGATATCAATCTCTCTGTAAGATACGCAGACTATATATTTGCCCTCAAATCAGGGGATCTTTATGCCGAAGGAAGACCCGAAAATGTGATTAGTGAAAAACTTATAAAAGATGTATACGGGCTTGATAGTAAGGTCATTACAGATCCTACTTCAGATGCGCCTATGGTCATTCCTATGGGAAAGCATCATAAGGAGCTTGAGGCGGGTTTATAATGTTAGGCTAGCTTAAGTAATTTGCTTTTTATCACCGGAAAAGTTGACCCGTACGGATTTATCTTTCTTCATTCCCTCAGCAGCACCAATGACTTCCCAAAATCATCTTGATTGACTGCAATTGCAACCAGAAAATGAAACAGAACCGGCGCGAATCGAACACGCCGGTTCTGTTTTCTTTTCCCAAACTACAAAAGTCGCGTATTTAGAACGAAATCATGTCATGTGGAGGTACCGTCAAGATTTATGCGCAAATTAGTTTGCATCCTCTGATTAAATGAAGTCAGCCTGCAACGGAGGTGTTTTCTTTATTCACCTCTAGGTGCATCATATTCATATATTTCTTATTCCCCCACTGGGTTCCCACAACATAACGAAGCCGAGCACAAACCAGCATTAACGCTGAGTTTCCATCCGGAAATGTGCCTACAACACGGGTTCTGCGCCGAATCTCACGATTCAGACGCTCAATCGTATTATTTGTGCGAATCTTCATCCAATGCTCACTGGGAAAATCGTAGTAGGTCAAAGTTCCGTCGATGCTCTCTGAGACCTTCTTGGCGGCTTCTTTCAGTTTCATCCCCTGGAGTTCGGCGACTATGGCTGTGGCCTTTTCTCGAGCAGCCTTTTTACTCTCTTGTGCATGAACTGCATTCAACATCTTTGCCACAAGCCTTACCTTAGATCTCGGGACAGCTGAGAAAATGTTGCAATAAAAATGGACTGTACAACGCTGATACTTGGCCTCTGGAAACACTTCACCTACAGCTTCTAGCATTCCAAGGCAATTGTCTCCGACAATGAGTTTTACGCCATTTAAACCTCCTTCGCGCAGCCACTGAAAAAGTTGACCCAGCTGGACTTATCCTCCTTCATTCCCTCAGCAGCACCAATGACTTCACGAAAACCATCTTGATTGACTGCAATTGCAACCAGGATTGCCACATTTTCGTATTCACCTCCCCAGTTGCGACGAAGATAGATTCCATCGACGTAGACGTATGGGTATTCTTTCCCTGTCAAAGGTCGGCTTCTCCATACTTCGATGCGAGCATAGGCCTTCTTATTCAGCTCGCTGATTGTTCCCGGAGAGACTTTAGTTCCCCAGAGTGCCTCTGTGATATCCTCGACTCGACGGACAGACACACCTGCCAGATACATCTCGATAAGAGCCTCTTCAACACTATTTTCACGACGGCGATAGCGTTCAATGATAGCGGTCTCAAAAGGAATTCCTTTAAACGCGGCATGTGTAGCGTAACATCGCCGGAAGTCGTTGTAAGATTCCAGTCATAATGTCCACTTCGATAACCCCGGCGTGCTTCATTCCGCTCATGACGGGCTGCTTGTGGGGGAGAGTTTCGGCTTCTTTGTCCAGGAATTCATTCAACGTCTCCTCAACGCTACCACAGTCCAGTTATTTCAGCTGCCCCTTGATAACTTCCTCGTTGAACTGTACAATCTTATCAGACATGGTTTGTTGTCTCCTTTCTGAATGTTGTCTCGCAACTTCATTCTACCAGAGGACTGTAAACCATGTCTTCTTTATGTGATTCTCAATTTGCGCAATTTATCATACCTTATCCTTTTAAAAGCGGGACATCCGCCTCCCGCACAGTCTTCTCGTGGCGAAAGCCGAGTTTTTCCTGCACGCGCTTTGACTTTTCATTCCCCTCGTAATAACCGCACCACACGCGCTGCATGCCGAGTTCCGTAAACGCACGGCGAAGTAAGGCTTCCGAAGCCTCTGTGACAAGCCCCTGACCCCAGAACGGCTTCCCAATCCAGTAGCCGAGCTCGCACGCATCTTCCTCTTCCGCAAGCCTTGAATCGCTGTTCAACATCAAGGCAATCGCGCCGATAACGCGCCCGTCTTCTCGTTTGCAGACGGCATAGCTCTCAGGACCGTTCAGCACCAGGCGGATGATGTTCCGGCTCTCCTCAACACTGCCGTGCGGCGGCCATTCGGCAGCAGGACCCACTTCCGGATCCCGGGCATATTTGTATAAATCCGCCGCGTCCGCCTCCGCAAAGGGGCGGAGCAGCAGGCGCTCGGTTTCGATTTGCATCCGCTTTCTCTCCCTCCTACGAATGTCAGTCCCATAAGCCTATTCTTTTTGCTTTCATTATTCCGCTGCAACGAGGACAGGGAAGCCCCGCAAAGCAGTCCTCTTCATAAACAGGCCACATCCTATGCCCGCAGCGGCAGCGGTGATTGTAATCACGCATGCAGATGTAGTCATTCGAATCATTCGGTTTCATTCCGGGACGATAAGCAGCCAAAAGCGGACGTCCTTCGTACTCCCCTTCTCTTGCCGCCTCCGTCACTTCCTCGGGAAATTTGTCCCTCCTCCCGTAGCCTAAGAAGGCCTTGAACGAATGCCAACACTTGTTACATTTCCAATGATAAATGGCGCCCATGGAGGCCTCCAAACTTGTTCTCCAAAATGAACTAATTCATTATATAATTCCTTTACAGCTAACATGAACTCTTCTAGTCAATTTATCCATCCTAGTTCTGATTGTCATTAAGTACTCTCTTAATTAGACCTATTAGACCTGGAATAATCGATGCTAAAGCACCTATCAGGCCTATCGCATTAAAATAGATATTATCAATTTTTCCAATTACAATAGCCACGAGCCAAATGAGCAATAGAGAAATCCCAATAATAATTAGTATAGTCAACGCGATCCTTACCTTTTTTTTACGAGAAGATTTCTTGCGTCTACTCTCTTCTTTCTCTTTCTGATATTCAGCAACTATTTTCTCTAAATAGTCTATTTTACTTTGTGCTTCTGAAGCTCGCTCCGCGTCTCTTTCGTGACGTTCATTCAATTCCGATATCAAGTTTTTGTTCCGTTTTACCTCTTCTTCATATCTTGCAAAATACTCTGTTGAGAAGTCCAGGTCTTCGTCTATAGTTTCTAAGCTCAATTCTTCAGGTGTGATAGGCTTCCTTCGAAGAGCAATAATTCTTGCCGTCAGCTGTTCATCATCGATTATCCCCTTTTTATACTCTTCCCTGCTTGTCGAATATAATTTAGAAACATCATTTTTTATCTTCGATGCAAGCAGTATGCGTGCTTTTAGCACAGCATTTACATTCGTTGGATATTCCTTCCCTCCAAATCCATTTCCTAATTTATACCACAATATGTTTGTAAATCTATCCACTGAAATCGCATATTCACATACACGTTCATCATGGTTTTCTCTTTTTTCTTGTTCAACTTGCTCAGCAGATGCTTTCAATGTCGCAGCCGTATTCGTTATAAATATAAATCTAGAATCTAAAATATTGGAAGATCTCATTCCCTTTCTCAACTTGTTAATATGACTAATAGCCCTAATACTTGGATGGATAGACGTGTTGAATGATAAGTCCTCAAGATTGTATTGTTTATCACTCTCTCCATAGTAATCTGTCTTTTCATCCTGTATAATACCATAGTTACGTTTTAGTATACTATAGAAGTCCGCTTGTCTAACTTTTACATCACCAACTGATGAACAGCCATTAATTATATTTCTCATCGCCACAGTATCATGTAAGGATATCTTTCCTTCAACGATATTCTCAGCACTTAAAAAGAAGTCATCAATTTCCTTTTTGACCTCCAGAAAGTAGCGCAGCCTTATCCTTTTTTTCCCTTTATTGGCCGCTTCGATTTGCCTATAAAAATCTTGTGCTAACTGCTTGTGCACCTCTCCATTATAACCGTACAGACTAAACAAAACTTCTGTGTCAAGAAGAACTATCAAATCATTTTCAATGCTTCCAGTCGAATCAATATTATAATTCAGTCCTATATATAGAATACTACCTTCACGTACGGCTTCCAATGAATCCTGAATTTGATGATCGTTTTCATACTTCAATATGAACTTATTGATTAAATCGGTGTATTTCCCCATCGAAGTCGTCTGCCAATCATCAAGAAGTATTGCTATGAATTCCTGTGTCAAGGATTTACGCACTATATTTATAGTTGAATCCGACTCTCGAATGAACGATTCTAACAATTCGATCACTTTATCATTACTCTTCTCAGCAATCTTCATCGTTTTTTCAAAGAAAGAATTTTTTTCAGCTTCTGTGCTATCGACATAAAAAGTTCTATCCTTGGTTCTAATAAAATCCAGTTTTTTTACGGCTGTTCTCACAACAGCTTCTGGCACATTGAATCCAAACAGATCAAAAAGGTAGCATTTCATTTCTACGGCAGTAAAAGTATGAATGTGATTCTTTGCGATAATATATCTTACAAACTCTGCTAAGATTTGATAAGGGTTTTGATACCGCTCTGCATCCACCAAACTTTTCATGACAGAAAAGGATGCCAGTATAGCCGTTGGATTTTGGCTCATACTATCCTCCATATATTTTATTTTGTGACAATTCTATCAATCTTGTTCACAGTATTCTTTTGGCCAGCTGTTAGTTTGCTACACGAACACTGCAATCTTCACGCCCACTTTGTTCACTTATCATAGCATAACTTCATGTACTTGGAACCATCAATCTCTTTTCTATCACAATAATGCTATTTCTAGCCATGATTAAACCCACTCTATCTAAACCTTTTCATACTTTGCCAGTATCTTTACCGCTTTATGAGCCAACTACAGCTAACAGCTACAATAGCTTACAACCATGGCCCCAGTATTTCCCTCACCTTTCTCTCCACACGGAGCAGCTTTGCATACTCAAACAGTCGTGCTGGGAACTTCTCCGGATTGCGCAGATAGCGCTGAATTGCAGTGGCAAATACTTCTGCATCCACCTTGTTTTTGTGCAGAAGCAGGTCACAGATGGTTCTCTCCTTGTCATAAATTTTAACAGTGCACCCATCTATCTCCGCTTCTTCGATCCCTGCCGAATAGCGATCTTCCTGTATAAAATGCGGCTTTACAAGCGGATACTCGATTTGAAAGCGCTTGCGTGCGGTCCGGTTGCTAACCGCAAGATGCCAATACGCCGGTGTCCTATCCGTATAGCTGTAGTAGTCCAGCGCACTCTCCATACAGATAACCGCATCCGGAAACAGTGCTTTCAGAATCGGCAGATCTGAAAACGAATTCTCGTCAACATACTGATAATAGCCTCGCCGCAGCTGCTCAAGCCTACCTTCCGCTAGAAGACTCTGTACTTTCCTGTAATATAGCCCTTCTCGCTGCAGCTCGGCAGTTCTCATCACGCCGCCGTGCGCCTCGAACATCTGCTTCAGTGCTTCTCCCATAGTAACTCCTTGTCATTAAATAATACAATTATATTATACTTATTGTATCCTTTCATGACAACAGCGAAAATAACTGTTAGGTCTGCACACGCAAAAAGAGAGCGCCCCTCCCTTAGGAGCGGCGCCCTTTTCTTCTATCTTTTCCCTTTTCTTACCCTTCTCTGTCAATCACCAGCTCACTCTTAATCCCGTTCAGCTCAATTCGCTTTTCTGCGCCGGGCGTATCAAAGGGCTCTGCTGCCTTTCCCGCGCGCGCATAGGAAATCCGTGTGCCTATGCCCTTTGCCCTTGCCGTGAAGACCGCATCCGCCGGGACATAGAGCTTTGAGCAGGCCGAGAGCTGGTTGAGTTCCAGGGAGCTCGCAAGGCTTTTGCAGTGAATCTCCATATCGAGATTGCTGTCAATTTCCACGATGCCGGGAACCGCATCGAGATATAATTTCCGGTTCCTTCCGCCGAGCTCGATACGCTCGCAATCCAGCGAGCCGAAACTCACCAGTTCCGCATTGACCGCGCACTCTACTTTTCCGAGATAGGCCGCCGGAACTTCCGCGTAGATGCTGAGTCCTTCTTTTGAAGCGGTCTCGCTCATCCCGTTTTTACGGAGCAGTTCCAGATCGAGCCGCCGCTTTGTATCGTCCAGTTTGATTTTAAAATCACTCTGCAGCGAGGCAAGGGTATCGGAGACAAGTCGAATTCGGAGTTTTTCTCCCGGATGGCCGGAAAGGAATACTTCTTTGGCGCTGCCGAACTTCATATCGTAGTGTTTCACTTCGTCGATATCGTATTCGGTAATACTCTCATAACGATGCGCCGCTGCCCCTTGCGCTTTTTTCTCCCCCGTAAGCAGTTCGTCTACGGTGATTCCAAACAGAGTTGCGATTGCCCGAAGGTTCTCGATGTCCGGTGTGCCGCCCTCGGTCTCCCACTTGGTAACGGCCTGTCTCGAAACATGCAGCTTCTCTGCCAACTGTTCCTGTGACATGCCCGCGGTCTTTCGAAGGGTTTTGATTGTTTCTGCGATTGTCATGTTTTGACCTCCTGTGTCTTGATGGCCTCAGTATAAAAAAATCGCAGCGGCACACAAGAAACGCGGGCTTACAGTTCGGACTTTTCTTGCTACGCTCCGTAGCATACGGCCTTTCAAGCACCTTTTCTGCCCCATTTCTTCCTCAGGTAGCTCCGTCATCTTGTTTCCGGCTCAGTTTTCGTTCCTCTCCCTTGCCTTTTCCTCCTGATAGATCTGCCACGCCCTCACGGTAGAAATCACCGCAGCCGACATGGTATAGACAGCGAGCAGAAGCATCCCGTAGCCCTTCGGCACAAGGCCTGTGCTGAGTATGCTGAGCACTCCCGCTGCGACCAGCATCACACCGGCAAAGCGGTTGCTCTTCTGCCAGGTGATGTCGTTGTACTTGGTCCATGGCAAACGGAAGCCGACAAGGGCATTGCGCCTGCACTTCGGCATAATGTTTCCGAGCACAACGAGCAGCGCACCGTACAGAAGCGGCAACAGCTTATCTCCCACTAGGGTTCCAAATAAGTCTACACCTCTTACGGCGAGGACGGTATTGTAGAGGAGAACGCCCTGCACGCAGGAGAGTATCACAGTCTGCGAGCATACCACAATGCCGAGTACCTTGGCATTCGCGGCGCCTGCCTGCTTTTCCCTGTCGCTCAGGGTCTGTTCTGCCTTTTTGCCGAGGCGGCGCAACAGCAGCGTTCTGAATGCTGCGATAGCAAGGAGGAGCAGCGGCAGGATCAGGAGTTCATACTTGCTGCCCCAGCGCGTAATCTCTCCGTTGAAGCTATAGTGCGCCGGTATCTCTGCGGGCAGCTCCCGCAGCACAGCCAGAGTTACAAATAAGGTAAGTGTGGCAAAGATCCATGTCAGTTTTTTCATGCCTTTCTCCCTCCGAACGGTTCCGCCCGGAAAATCAACTCCCGCAGGACGGTCTTGTTGCGTTCATCGCAGACAAACAGAGAAGCTCTTTTTGATTTTATTTTTCCGCACTTTCTTCCAAATACACTTTCCTTGAATACCATGTGGTCGCTATAACGGCGAGCAGCAGAAATACTGTGAACAGTCCGAGTGCAAGTTCTGCGGAGGGCGCAAGCAGCGCACTGACCATGCCGAGCAGCCCGGCGATCACCATGGCTGTGCCCCCAAAGCGGTTGCTCTTCTGCCAGGTGATGTCGTTATACCGGCTATACGGCAGGCGCACGCCCACATTGCGGTTTTTCCGGGTCTTCGGCAAGATGTTGCCGAGCAAAATCAGCATAACGCTTGTCAGAACACACATCGCTTTCTGCGCTGTTTGCGCAATGCTCGCCCCCGCCTGCGCTCCGCCTGCAGTTCCGAAATGCTCTGCGGTCCAGGCCGCAGACCACAGCAGCCCGGCCTGCAGCAGGCAGAAAAAGAGATTCATCACAAGCCCGACCGATACAAGCACCTTTGCATTCGCCGCCGCTCCCTGTGCCTCTTTGTCATCGCCGACGGCCCGGCGTTCAAAGTGTGCCACAAGAAACTGCCAGAGCAGCGTGATCAAAAGCGTGACCATGGGTAAAATCAGATAGCTGTACTTACTGCCCCAGCGTCTCACCTCTCCGCCGATTGAATAATCCACGGGAAGCAAAGCAGGCATGGTCTGCAGAGGAATGATTGTAACCATCAGAGTAAGCACCGCGAGTAACCACACTGTTTTTTTCATGATTTCCTCCCTCCGAACTGTTCCACCCAGAGGATTAATTCCTGCAGGACGGATGTGTTCAGTTCATAGTAGACATAATTCTTCTCCTTATACTCGCTCACCAGCTCTGCGCCCTTTAAGAGCCGCAGGTGGTAAGAGAGCGCCGGCGGGCTCACGCCGAGTTTCTCCGCAATTTCTCCGGCGCTCATGCGCCCCTCCCGCAGCATAACCAGGATGTCGCGCCGCTGCGGGTCCGAGAGCACTTTAAAAATACTACTCTCTCCCATACGGGCATCACCTCCTTAAAAACTCTTTTAACTAGATTTTAGCACAGCACGCTATCCTGTCAATCAGTATTTCAAAATATTTTTAATTTCCTGCCATTCTGTTTCCATGGCAATCTTTTTACCTTGCGGGTTTCTGCTCTGCGATTTTCTGCCCTGCGGTTTTCTGATTTGAATTTTTGTCTTGTGCTTTTCCGACCTCTGATTTTCTGATCCGGGTTTTCTGACCTATCGTTTTCTGATCCGGGTTTTGTCTTGTTGCTTCCTGATTTGGGTTTCTGACCTGTGGTTTTCCGATTCGGGATTTCTTCTCGGCTTTCTCTTTCATCTCTCGTTATCTAAGTAAGAACAGGAGAACGCAAAAAAGAGGACAGATGTATCCGCCCTCTCGCTTTCCGGCGCACTGCGCCGCTGTTTCTTTCTTGTTCGCCTCCGGAATTACTCCCCCGTTTTACTGCCGCTTTCCCTTATGATATGATACGGCCTTTGCTCCCGTTTTCCTGCGCTTACAGAAGCTGTGCCCGCAGGTCCTCTGCGCTGAGCGGGCTCAAATAAGCCGGTGCAATGTCAAAGATGGTCTTGCAGCCCTGCTGTCCCTCTGCCGCGAGGCGGTGTGCCGCGCGCGCGTAGGCCGCGAGTACGGCGCCGGTAAACTCGGGGTTCGAGTCGAGCTTCACGCTGTACTCAATGAGCTCCTTGTGCTCGCCGTCAAAGCCGCTCACGCCGCTCCGAATCACGAAGCCGCCGTGCGGCAGTTCCGCGTGCTTTTCGCGCATCTCCTCGGCCGTAATGAAGTGCACCTCGGTGTCATAGTCCGCGAAGTAGTTCGGCATGTTTTTGATTTCCGCCTCGATTGCGGCGCGGTCCGCACCTTCCGCGGCCACGACAAAGACCTCTCTCTTATGCATCTCCCGCGCGGTGAAAGCGGGCTGCTCGCCGCTTCGAATGCGCGTCATGGCGCTATCAACCGGAATGGTGTACTGTCTCGCATCCAGCACGCCCGCAATGCGGCGCACCGCGTCGGAGTGTCCCTGGCTCACGCCCTTGCCCCAGAAGGTGTAGTTCTTGCCCTGCGGGAGTATGGCGGTGGACATCATGCGGTTTAAGGAGAAGAGACCCGGATCCCAGCCGAGGGAGATGATGGCCAGGTGGCCGCTCTCCTTTGCCGCGCGGTCCACCTCCTCAAAGTGTACCGGAATCTTGGCATGTGTGTCAAAGCTGTTAATCACGGTAAAGTGGCGCGCGTATTCGGGCGTCTGCGTCGGCAGATCGGTCGCGCTACCGCCGCAGAGCACCATGACATCGATTTTATCCTTCCAGTCGAGCGCCTCGGAGAGTGCGACGACCGGGACATGTTCCGTGTGAATCTTCACGGTCTTCGGATCGCGCCGCGTAAAGACAGCGACGAGTTCCAGATCCTCACTCTGCCGGATTGCACTCTCAATACCTCTGCCCAGGTTGCCGTAGCCCAAAATACCGATGCGTGTCTTCATTCTGTTCTCCTCTCTGAACGCGAAAGATGCCGCTAACATGATATGTTTTCTCTGTTGTAACGGAAAAGTCCTTTTTCTGTCAATCAAAACCTTTGTGAAGGCGCTTGCCGAAAGCTCCGCGTGCCCGCTGTGTCGCAGAAGCGGGCAATGCTGTCGGCAATCCGCGCCGCATCCTCCTCGTCGTGGGTCACAAACACCGTCGTGAGACCGCGCGAGCGCTGTTCCCGCCGGAGAAGTTCCGTGAGTTCCCGGCGAAGCGGCGCGTCGAGGCCGGTAAAGGGCTCATCGAGCAGTAAGAGCCGCGGGCGCACGAGAAGGGCGCGGGCCAGCGCCACGCGGCGCTGCTGTCCGCCGGAGAGTTCCGCCGGAAAGCGCGCCTCGAGACCGGTGAGTCCGAGTG
>ERZ773076.378-NODE-378-length-23411-cov-3.026374_pt1 | contig 23411 bp, 22 predicted proteins | sample MGYA00580613_ERZ773076 | MGnify/ENA primary metagenome ERZ773076 (study PRJEB29015, sample SAMEA2738005) | human oral metagenome | biome: human oral; feature: human-associated habitat; material: dental | place: China | collected 2057 ...
GAAGGTCTTTTGAATCCTCGCACAGCCCGTGTATTTCTCGTTGGCGAGGACTCCTCGGATGGTCTTAGCGTTCCATTTCTCCTTGCCCGTGACCGTCAAGATATGTCGTGCGGCCAGTTCCTTGGCAATTCGGCAAGCCGTCATACCCTCAAGGAAAAGTCGGAAGATGAGCCGCACGATCTTGGCCTGCTCCTTGTTGATGGCAAGATTGCCATCCTCGCCCTTGTCGTAGCCGAGAAAGCGTGAGTATCCGACGGAGAACTTGCCGTCTGCGAACCTCTTCCGCTTCAATGCACTACGGCAAAGATTGTCAAGGCTGAAAATTCCGACGAAACATCAAGGGATGTCAAACGGTTTGTCACCCCACCATGCCTTATCGGACACTGCCCACCCCTGTGCAGTCGTCGAGATTCCTGCCTTCCGTGCTCGTCAAAAAGTAGGCGTCGCTGACGAGCACGCGGCGGATGCGGCAGCGCTTGAGGCCTTCCTGCGTCTTTTCCCAGCAGCCGCTCAAGGAATGTATGACATACGTCTTGCCATCGACCGAGCCGAGCGTGAGCATCACATGGCCGGGGCGAAAGAGAAGGCTCGCAGGCGGTGCGGCGAGAAGCGCTTCGGTTCGCTCCTCGGGCGTAAGATCGTCGAGCGGCGTGAAAAAGATGTGCGGCGCGGCATCTTCCGTGCCGCGCCGACGCCCCCCGAATGCCGCAGCCTTTCCCCGCACACCGTGCGCCGCATTCTGTTCATCGCCCACATGGGCACTCGCCCGCAGGAACGCCTCTTCCTGCTCATCAGCGTCGCGCGGCAGTTCGATGCCAACCGTGCGGTAGACGTCGGCGACGAACGAGGAGCAGTCGACGCTCTCATCCTGCCCGCCCCAACCATAGACGTCGCCGAGACACGCGAAAGCCGCGCGGCGCAGATTGTTCGCCGTATAGGGCAGGCTGCCGCGATGGAGCGCGGCGGCTTCCATGTCGCCCGCGTCCTCCACAGCAAGGCTCGCGCTCTCGCTGTACGGAAGCGGCACAAACATTTCTTGGAGACTGCCGTCCGCCGCACGCTGCGGCAGACGCGCGAGATGCGCTCCGCCCTGCTGCACGAGCGGAATGCGGCTGCCGAGCTGATAGAGCTGTCCGCCTGCCTCCTCGGGCGTTTCGTAGCGGTTTTGCGTGACGACGAGGAAATCTTCGGGCTGCACATAGGCGAGCCACGTCTCGCGCGTTGTCAAGGCAACCGCATCCCTCGCCAGCCAGCCGCGATAATAGCGCATGGAAACGAAGAGGAACTTGCCGTCTGCGCTCTCGTGCCAAACGGCAAGCGGCTCGGCGGGATCAACAGCGGTCGCCTGCAAGATGTCGTAATGAACATCGTCGGGCGCATCGAGCCAAACTTCCTCGGTCGGCAGACCGCGCAGGTCGGCACGCCGCACCGTCACGCCATAGCGCAGAGGATTGCGAAGCGGCAGCCTGTCCGCCGCGCAGTTTTCGACAGTCGCCCGATACGCCTCATCCGAAAGCGGCTCTGTCGGCGCGTACCAATCTCCACGCTCGGGCGCGGCTTCTTCCATCCAGTGTCGGAGCTGCCGCCTCGATACGGCACGCGGCAATTCCGCCAGAGAAAGGAGACTCGGCTGATTCGCGTGCAGCTCCTCGTTGAGACGTGCCACGTCCTCCGCCGTGCCAAGGAGGCGATCGCCTGCTGCATCGCACCAGAAGCCAACGTCATCATAGGGAGCGCCGAGCGCCACGCCGTAGTCGAGCGATGCCGCTTCCGTCTGCGCCCGCATATCATCTGCCAGCTCCGCCTTCGATGCAGACTGCACGGAAACTGCCGCCGCATCTGTCACGGACAACACCGCCGCGGCAGTCGTTCCCGCTTCCGCAGCCGTCAAATCCGCCCCGCCGAGAAACACGCCGACCGCAGCCAAAAAGCACGCAGCATGCTTCCCGATATTTCTCGAAACGTTCATTTTCGCACACATACCTCTCAACGCTCCAAAATCACAGCGCCCGCTGCCTTTTCCTCGCGAAAGGAACGCGCCGCCCCCCAAAGCTGGCGGAAGGAAAGCAGTACAGCGGCCGCATCTGCCGCAGGAACGGCGAGCCATGCGCCGTCAAGGCCGAAAAAGTGCGGCAGGAGCAGCAGGAACACCACGATGCCGACGAGATTGCGCACAAAGGACAGAATTGCCGACATCCTGCCGTCCGACAACGCCGTGAAAAAGGTCGAGGAGAAAAGGTTGAAACCGCAGAGCAAAAAACTCCACGAGAACAGTCCGAAGCCGCCGAGAGCCAGCGCATAGGCACGCCCTCCATCCGGCAGAAACAGCGTCATCAGCGGTACGGCGAATATATTTGCCGCCGCAAAGGACAGAATCCCGAAGAGAAAGATAATGCCAAGCGACAGCCGCAGAAGGCGCAGAAGCTCGACATATCCTTTCGCGCCGAATTGGTAGGAAAATACAGGTGCGACGCCATTGGCAAACCCCATGAGGATTGCCGTCAATAGCATTTCCGCATAGAGGATGACACTGATCGCCGCGACGCCGTCCGCCCCCGCATAGGAGAATGTCACGAGGTTAAAGAGATACGTCGTAATGCCGACGGAAAGCTGCGTGACCATCTCGGAAGAGCCGTTGTAAAGTGCCTGGAAAAGCGGACGCACGGCGAAGGAAAACCGCTCGAACGCGAGCGTGCGGCTGTAGCGCGAAAAGTAAACGAGACCCAAGACCGCCGCGACGACATCCGAGATGCCCGTCGCAAGGCCCGCACCGAAGATGCCCATGCCGAAGTGCGCGAGAAACACATAGTCGAGTCCGACATTGACAAGTCCCGCTGTCAATGATACGAGAAATCCCTGCACGGGGCGGCCATCCGCGATATAAAAAGCGTTGAATATGATCATCAGAACGACAAACGGCGCGAAGAACATATTCGCCGAGAGATACGCGCGGCAGTCGGCATAAAGCTCGGGTGAAGCGCCGAGAAGCACCAAAATCGGCTCCATGAAGAGGAACACCGTGCCTGCGAGCAATATGCCGAGCGCTGCACCGACAACGGCGAGCAGCGTGAAGCGGCTTCTCGCCAATGCTGCATCGCCCTCGCCCAACGTCTTGGCAACGAGCGCCGAGCCGCCCGAAGAAAGCATGATGGAAAGCCCAAATACGAGATTCAGCGCAGGATAGACGATATTCGATGCAGCGAGCGCAAGGCTTCCCGCATACCGCCCGATGAAGATGCCGTCCGTCACCGTATAGATAGAAATGACGAGCATCATGCCGACGGCGGGCGCAGCGAAGCGCAGAAGTCCGCCGAGGCTGAAATGCTTTGCCAAGGTGTTCATGAAATTCTCCTTTTGCAGCTTGACCAGAAGAGCTAATCAGTCTGCACCCTTCGGGCTTGACTTCTTGGACTTTCATTGTAATCTATATAGTAGGGGTGTTGTCAAGTTTTGGGCGAGAATGAAGCGCCTTAGCCCCCTGACCAAGTTCGCATGAAACAAGGCTGCACAAGGAAGCACGCCTTTTCTTCATGCTTCCTCAAAAGGAGACGATTGCCATGTTCAGAGAAATGCGCCGCAAGAATCAACAGATGAGCGATGAAGAAGCCCGCGACATCCTCGCGGCAGCGACCTCGGGCGTGCTCGCGCTCGCGGGCGAAAACGGCTATCCCTACGCCGTGCCCATGAGCTTCGCCTACGACGAGGAAAAGGAACGCCTGCTCTTTCACACGGCACGCGTCGGTCACAAGATGACGGCGATCGAGCGATGTGACAAGGCGTCGTTCTGCATCATTGCCGAGGACAAAGTCGTGCCGCACCGCTTTCTGACGCAATACCGCAGCGTCATCGCTTTCGGCAGGCTGCGCGTCCTCAAGAGCGACGCGGAAAAGCGCGAAGCGGCGGAATTTCTCGGCGAGGCTTACTATCCCGGCCATCCCGAAGCCTGTGATGAGGAGATCAAAAAGCATTGGCCAGCCTTCAACATGGTCGAGCTGAAGATCGAGCACCTGACGGGCAAGAAAGGGAAAGATCTCGTATAGCGAAAAAAGGACAGCCCTGCACCATCCTCGGGATGCTGCAGGGCTGTCCTTTTCTCATCATATCATCATATAAGCGCCGCATCAAAGGGCTTTCGCAGGCGCGGCGGCCACGGGCGACGCCTCGAATTCCTCCATCTTCAGCGACGTATAGCCGCCCGCGATGACCTCTGCGTCATAGCCCGCCTGCTGAAGGAAACGCGCCGCCGTATAAGCGCGCTGCCCGACCTTGCAGAGCACCGCCCAGCGCTGCGAGCGGTCAAGCTCCGAGAAGCACTCGCGCAGCTCGTCGAGCGGAATCTGCGCGTCGGATGCGGCTGGCGCATGGGAAAGCTCGCTCTCCGTGCGCACGTCGAGCACGCGCACGCCCTCTTCTCGCGCCTCCTTAAGGCGATCTGCGGACAGGAAGCGCACGAGGCCTGCGAGATCGTTTTCCGCCATGTAGCCCGCCATGTTCACGGGATCTTTTGCCGCGCCGAATGGCGGCGCGTAGGAAAGCTCCAAACTCGTCAGAAAATCCGTGTCCGCGCCCATGGCGATCGCCGCCGCGAGTACGTCGATCCGCGCCTTCACGCCGCCCGCACCGACGATCTGCGCCCCGAGAATCTTGCCGACAGACTCCTTCGTGCGATAGAGGAGCTTCAGCGTCATCGTCTGAGCGCCCGGATAATAGCCGACATGCGCGAGCGGATGAAGCTTCACGACGCGGTAATCCTCGCCATAGGATAGACCCTCACGCTCAAGGGTGCGCTCGTTCTTGCCGACGGAAGCCGCCGCGAGGCCGAACACCTTGAGGATCGCCGTGCCGACGAATCCGTCATAGACGCGCCGCCTGCCCGCCATATTGTCGGCGGCGATACGCCCCTGCCGATTCGCAGGCCCTGCGAGCGGCAGAGCGCCCGCCTTCTTCGTCTGACGGTCGAGCGTCAGCACGGCATCGCCCACGGCGTAGACCTCGGGCACGCTCGTCTCCATGCGCTCGTTCACGAGGATGTGGCCGCGCTCGCCGAGCGCGATGCCGCTCGCCTGCAAAAAGCCCGTGTCGGGACTCACGCCGATGGCTAGCACGACGAAGTCCGCCGCTACCTCGCGCCCGCTCGCAAGGCGCACGAGGACGTCCTGCGCTTCTTCCTTGAACTCCTTCACGCCATCGCCGAGAACGAGTCCGACGCCGTTCTCGTTCATCTCTTTTTCCACGATCTTCGCCATGTCCGCATCAAAGGGCGCGAGCACATGCGGCGCCGCTTCGACGAGCGTGACGGAAAGCCCGCGCGCACGAAGATTCTCCGCCATCTCGACGCCGATGAAGCCGCCGCCCACGACGACGGCACGCCCCGTCGCCGCATACTGATCCGCCAGGCGGCGCAGAGCCTCGGCGTCGGGCACACTCCTAAGCGCGAGGACGCGCGGGCTTTCGATGCCCGGAATCGGCGGGCGCAGAGGCTTTGCTCCGGGCGACAGAAGAAGCGCGTCGTACGGCTCTTCATACGTCTCGCCCGCCGCCGTCCGCACCTGGACGCGGCGTTTTTCCGCATCGACCCGCACAACCTCGCTTCCCGTGCGCACGTCGACGGCGAAGCGATCGCGAAACAGTTCGGGCGTCATGAGCAGCAGGCTCTCGCTTTCTTTGATCTCATCGCCCACATAGTATGGCAGGCCGCAGTTCGCGAAGGAGATGTGCTCGCCACGCTCAAAGAGCACGATCTTCGCATCCTTGTCCAAGCGCCTGAGCCGCGCCGCCGCCGTCGCCCCGCCCGCCACGCCGCCGACGATCACATAGCGCTTTGCCTTTTCCTTTTCCTTTTTCATTTCCATACGGATATGCCTCCTTCTGTGCCGCCGCGCTTCGCTTGTCGAAAGAGCGAAATCAGCCCATATCGTGATAATTCTTCTCCTTGCAGAAAAGCCCTTCGAGCAGCTGCTCCACTGCCCGGCTCTTGAGGCGATAGACGACTTCCAGCCCGTTGCGCTCGCCCTCGATGATGCCGACGGCGCGCATCTTCGCGAGATGCTGCGAAATCGTCGACTGCGGCGCTTCGAGGCACTGCTGCATGTGCGCCACATTGCAGCCGCCGCTCTGCCAAAGCCCGCGCGCGATGCAGAGGCGCACGGGATGCGAGAGCGCCTTGAGCATCTCGGCCGCGCGTGCAAGCTCTTGATCTTCTGCCATAGAATCAACTCCAAAATCGTTATATTTATATATTACGATATAGCGATTTATATGTCAAGAAAAACTCCCCCCTCATCGAGCGATTTCAGCAAATACGAGAAATCCGTCCGTCCAGCAAGCAACGCATTTCATCGAGTTGTCAACATACCGGCTACTCCCAGTCGATATCATCATGCGATACGGTTTTTCCACACATATATTCCTGCATAGCGATGTGATGCGCCTCCCTGTCGTCCTCTGACGCAAAATCCTCCATCTCTTTCGGCAAGAATCGCCTCACGACCTCCAGAAGAATCGGCAATTCGCGGTCCGGAATGAACTCTATCATCTCCACAATCTGAGCTTTTACCGTCATAGCAGGAAACCTCCCTTGTAGACATCGCCTCGCGGCGCAATTTTTTCAATCAAGAGCGTATCCTTTGCAGGATATGAAAATACGATTCGCCAACCTCCAACGCGCAGCCGATAGAGTCCGGCACTCCCCTTGAGTCGTTTCATATCGCCTTGCGGCAGACCTTCAATTGCCTGTTTGATGCGCTGTTTCGTCGGCCTGTCCATCGTCTCAATGCTCTTTACCGCAAGTTTTGCATATTGTATCTTCATGGATGGATTCCTCTTCTCACCAAAGCCGCAAACATCAAGTCGCAAGAGCCTTTCTGCTAAGGAAATTATAGCAAAAAGAGATGGCGGACGCCATCTCTTTTTGCTGTATTCACCGACCCTTGCCGTGATCCTTCAAGGCGCGCTCGATGTCGCGCTTGGCGGCCTTCGCCGCGAGGTCGCGGCGCTTGTCGTAATTGTGCTTGCCGCTGGCGAGTGCGAGTTCGAGCTTCGCCCTGCCCTTCGAGAAGTAGAGCTTCAGCGGCACGAGCGTGAAGCCCTTCTCGCGCGTCTTGGAGAAGAGTTTGACGATCTCCGCCTTGTGCATGAGGAGCTTTCGCTTCCTGAGCGGCTCGTGGTTGAAGATGTTGCCCTGCTCGTAGGGGCTGATGTGCATGTTCTCCACGAAGATCTCGCCGTTCTTGATCGAGGCGAAGCTGTCCTTGAGGTTCACTCTTCCCGCACGCAGGGATTTGACCTCCGTGCCCTGCAGCACGAGTCCCGTCTCAAAGGTTTCGTGTATGAAATAGTCGTGACGCGCCTTGCGGTTTTCCGCGACGATCTTCACGCCGTCGTTCTTGCGTCCCATCGCTTCCCCCCTGCTTCCTTATGCGGCAATCGCCGCTTCCTGCAGCATCCCTGCATCAATCGCTGTTCGCCGTCGCTCGCTGCGTCTTGTTGTGCGGGCGGCGCTTCTTTTCCGGCTTGGGCGCAGATTTCTTGCCCTTCTTGCGCAAGTCCTTCGGCGGCTTCATCCAGAACGCCTTGGGGCGGCTGCTGCTCGACTCGTCGGCGAGAGCGCCCTGCCTTTCCGCCTGGAATCTTTCCGGCCGCTTCGCGCCGCGCCCTTTGTCGTGCGGCTTCGCACCCTTATGTCCCTTGCCGTGCGGCTTGCGTTCGCCCGTTTCCACAGGGGCGGATGTCTTCTCCGGACGCTTGTCGCCCTTCACATCGGCGATGATCTCATCCGTACGCTTTTCTTTCGCCGCCTTCCGACCTCTGCCCTTTTTCGAGCGTGCGTCCTTCTTCGCGCCCTTTTCTTTCAAAGATTCGCCGCGCTTTACGCCGCCTTCCTCGGGCTTCTTCTTCGCAGCGACAAAAACGCCGTTGTCCTCCAAGATGAAGTCGAGGTTGCGCTCGGCGATATTGGCACGCACGAGCACGACGCGCACAGGCTCGCCGAGGCGGTAGGAGACATGCGTCGCGCCGCCGACGAGCGCGTAGAGGTCTTCGCGGTACTCGTAGTAGTCGTTGACCATGCTCGATACGTGCACGAGTCCTTCGACGCCGTTTTCCAGCTCGCAGAAGATGCCGAACGCCGTGACGCCGCTGATGACGGCGTCGAAAGCGTCGCCGACGAACTGCGCCATGTACTCGATCTTCTTCATGTCCTGCGTCTCGCGCTCCGCCTCGATGGCGATGCGCTCACGCGCCGAGGGGTGCTCGGCGATCTCGGGCAGGAGGCTCCTCAGGCGCTCCTGCCGCTCAGACGCGATCGTGCCCGTCGCAAACGTCTCACGCAGCAGGCGATGCACGATGAGGTCGGGATAGCGGCGGATCGGCGACGTGAAGTGCGTGTAGTGACGCGCGGCAAGTCCGTAGTGGCCGAGCGGCGCGTCGGCATAACGCGCCTGCTGCATCGAGCGCAGCGAGACGGCGCTGACGATGCGCTCCTCGGGCCTTCCCTTGACCTTTTCCAAGACCTGCTGCACGTCCTTCGGCGCTACTTCGCCCGCCTCGTTCGGCACGAGGTGCAGCGAGAACGTCGCCAGAAGGTTGTTCAGCCGCTCGATCTTCTCGTCCGACGGCTGCTCGTGTACGCGGTAGAGGAACGGCTGCTCCTTCTTCTCCATGTGCTCCGCGACGGTCTCGTTCGCCGCGAGCATGCACTGCTCGATCATCGACTCTGCGAGCGACCCCGTGCGCTTGATGAGCGCGACGGGCTTGCCGCTCTCGTCGAGCTTCACCTTGATTTCGGGCACGTCGAAGCCGATGGAACCGCGCTCATGCCGCGCCTTTTCCATCGCGTCATGCACCTCGCGAAGAGGCGTGAGAAGCGGCAGGAGGTCGGCATTCTCCGTGCGCACCGCATCCGCTCCCTCGGCGAAAATCTCGTTGACGAGCGTATAGGTCAGGCGACGATAGACGTGAATGACGACGGGCAGAATCTCGTAGCTCTTGACGAGTCCGTCCGCGCCGATCTCCATCTCGCACGCCATCGCTAGGCGGTCTTCGCCCGCGTTCAGGCTGCATATACCGTTCGACAGCTTCTTCGGCAGCATGGGAATCACGCGGTCGACGAGGTAGACGCTCGTGCCGCGTGCACGCGCCTCGCGGTCGAGCGGTGAATTCTCGCGCACGTACCAGCTGACGTCAGCGATGTAGACGCCGAGGAAGAAACTGCCGTCCGCACGCCGCTCGGCGTAAACGCCGTCGTCCAAGTCCTTCGCGTCCTCGCCGTCGATCGTCACGATGCGAAAACCGCGGCGATCGCGCCTGCCGCTGAATTCTTCGGGTGAGACGGCGTCCTCGATCGCTGCCGCCTCTGCCGCCACATCGGCGGGAAACTCCTCCGAAAGCCCGTATTGACTCATGACGGAGAGCACGTCGACGCCGGGCTCGCCCGCGCGGCCGAGGATTTCCTCCACCTCGCCCTCGGCGTTTCTCCTGCCCGCCGGCCACTTCGTGATGCGCACGACGACCTTCATGCCCGCCTTTGCGCCATGCACGGCGCCCTTAGGGATAAAGATGTCTTGCCCGATCTTCTTGTCATCGGGCGTCACGAAGCCGAAGTGACGGCTCTCCTCGAACGTGCCGACAATCTGCTCGTTGGCTCGCTCGACGATGCGGATGATCTCGCCCTCGCGCGAGCGTCCGGCAATCTCCGACGGCGAAATCCTCGCAACGACGCGGTCGCCGTTCATCGCGCCGCCGAGACTCACGCCCGGCACGAAGATGTCGCTGTCCGTCTCCTTCTCGCGCACCTCGGGGATGATGAAGCCGAATCCCTTCGCCGACATCGAGAGCCTGCCGACGACGAGGTTCATGCGCTCGGGCACACCGAAGCGCTCGTGACGCGTCTTGATGACAGCCGCAGTCTTCTCCAGCTCTTCCAAAGCCGTCCAAAAGAGCGCGAGTTCTTCTTGCGCGAGATTCATGGCGGCGGCGAGATCGTCCGCCGTCAGCGGCTTGTACACCGCCGTGCGCATGTAGTTTACGATGCGCTCCTGCAATTCATTTTGTTCCATTCATTTCTCCTACCAGCGCCATCTTCGCCGTCGCTTCCGCAAGCACAGTGCCGTCAGCGAGCGAAAGTTTGGCGCGCATGTTCACGAACCCCTTGCGGCGGCTCTCCTCCCATCCCTCGATCAAAAGCTCCTCGCCGACGGGCGCAGGATTTCGATAGCGCACGGCCAGACGCGCCGTCACAGCCCGCTCGCCGAGTCCGTCGTAGAGATAGCCGCCCATCGCCTCATCGAGCAGCGTCGTGACGATGCCGCCGTGCACGATGCCGCTGTATCCCTGGTACTCGGGCGCAAGCGCCTTGCGCGCCCGGAATTTCCCGTCCGCCAGCTGAAACTCCAGATGAAGCCCGATGGGATTCTTCGGTCCGCAGGCAAAGCAGTAGTCTTCACCCTGCCCGATCTTTTCGTATGGCATAAATCGTTTCCTTCCCCATTCTCTCAAACGCTCCCCATCTCGCGCAAAAACGATGCCGTACGCCGGAAGACCGCCCGTCGCTCAGCGTCGAGCATCACGAGATGCCCCGAGCGCACGAGCCAAAGAACTTCCTTATGCGCCGATCCTGCATGGTCATAGATATAGCGGAGGCTTCTCCTGTGCGCCGTGCGGTCGTGCAGCGAGTGCACGAGGAGGAGCGGCGCATATACCTTTGGCAGCAGCGCCTTGACATGCTCGATGAAGCCGACGAGTTCGTGGATGGCGACGAGCGGCATCCTGTCATACGTCACATTGCAGAACTCGGGCACGTCGCGCAGAGACTTGCGCAGTTTCGGATGAAACCTGCCGATGCACGCGCTGCGCGGCGGCAGGTGCTTCATGCCGCGCCCCTCGTCAATGAAGATCGGTGCGGCGAGCGTCACGACGCCCGTGACACGCTTTTGCGCCGCGAGACGAAGCGCCAGCAAAGCCCCCATCGAATGTCCGACGACAGAAATGCGCGGCACGAGCCCTGAAAGAATCGCATAGCCGTCGAGAGCCGAATCGTACCAGTCCTCAGCGTCCGTATGTGCCAGATCCTCGGGACTTGTGCCGTGCCCGGCGAGGCGCGGGCAAAGCACCGTATGACCTGCACGATAGAGCGCCTCAGCGAGAAGCCGCATCTCGGGCGGCATGCCCGTGAAGCCATGCAGGAGCAGCACGCCGTGCGGGCCGCCCGGTAAAAGGAAAGGCTCCGCTCCCTCGATGATCATTGCCGCACCCCTCCCTCGACGGCTGTAGCCAGAAAAGCCCCACAGGCCGCGCCCCTCCAATAGAAAGAAACGCCCGGCCTTTTGCCGAGCGTCCGCCGCAAACAGCTGCCAAGAAAGCGCAGAAATCCCCTGCTCTCTATGGCCGCCCTACATCGTCATCTTGGCAATCACGAGCGTAATCGCACCGAAAAGCACCGCCAGGACGACCGTCACACGCGCCAAGAGCGCATCCATACCGCGCGCCTTCGCGCTGAACACGGTATCGCCGCCGCCCCCGTCGAAGCCGCCCATGCCCGCAGACTTAGGCTCCTGCCCCAAGACGGCAGCAATCAGGAGTATGGCGACAAGCGCATCAAGCACCATCAAAAACGTAAGCAAAAGTGAACCTCCTCCAGTTCAGAGAGTCTCTCCTCTCCTCCTTATTATACTATTCTATCATGAAAGCCCGAGAAGTCAAGAAAAAGGCGCGGCCATCGAAAGCCGCGCCCCTCCTGTCAATATTTTCTTTCCTGTATCGCCATCGGGGCGATTTCTGCCGGATAGACGCTGTCCTTGACGAAGACCGTGCGCTCGACCTTCTCGCCGGCTAAGACCTTCTTCGCCATCTCCATCAAGAGCGGACCCTGCAGCGGATTGCCTTCGACGGTGCAGTTGCTCTTGCCATCGATCATCGCCTGGAAGATCGCACGCGTGCCGTCGCACGAAACGATCACGATGTCCTGCCCGGGTTTCAAGCCTGCCGCCTCGATCGCCTCGATCGCACCGAGCGCCATATCGTCGTTCTGCGCGAAGAGAATGTCGATCTTGTCCTTGTAGTTCTTGAGCATCTCCGTCATGACCTGCTTGCCGCCGTCCTTCTGGAACGTCGAGTTCTGTGCGACGAGAATCTCATAAGCGTCCTTGTTCGGCGACGCCGTCATCTCATCGCGGAAGCCCGTGTCGCGCCGCTCAACAACGGACGAACCTGCAGGGCCTTTGATCTCGGCGATGTTGAACTTCGCACCGCCGTCGCGCGGCTTCTTGCCCTGCGCCTGCATGTAGCCGTCGAGCCAGCGGAACGCCTCGCGCCCTTCGCGCACGGAGTCCGTGCCGATGCGCATGACGTAGAGGCTATCGTCGTTCGTCTGCAGGTCACGGTCGACGATGATCACGGGAATCTTCGCCGCCTTCGCTTCCTTCAGCACCTCATCCCAACCCGTCGCCACGATGGGCGAGAAGGCGATGATGTCAACCTTCTGCGCGATGAACGAGCGGATCGCCCGAATCTGATTCTCCTGCTTGAGTTCCGCGTTGGAGAACTGCAGCTCGATGCCCGCGTCCTCCGCCGCCTGCTTGATCGACGCCGTATGCGCGGCGCGCCATGTGGACTGGGCGCCGATCTGCGAGTAGCCCATCGTGATCTTGCGGTTTCCGGAACCCGGCTCTGCGCTGCCGACCTTGCTCGCGTCCTGCCCATTCGTCGTACACCCCGCAGCTGCAATCGCCACGAATGCAGCAAGCAGCAAGGCAAAGATTTTCCTCATATCGCTCTCTCCTTTTCGCACCCCTTGATACAGGCATAAACATCCACTATTCAAGGCATAGCTTAATACTATCTTAAATCTAGCATCGAACACCGTTTTTGTCAATCCATACAATGATAATTTCAGTTGACTTATAGACCTTTAGGCCTTAAAATTCAGCTATGAGCAATGTTTTTTTCAGAAATAAAGGATGTGTTCCATGCTACTGCACGAAATCTTGCAAAACGGGCGCGGCGAAGACATCGCCGTCATCGACCGCGGTCGCCGCATCACTTACGACGAACTGCGCGAAGCCCTGAGAGCCTCGCGTGACCGCTTCTACGCCGCCGGAATCCGTGCGCACGACCACGTCGCGCTCTTTTCCCATAACCGCGTCGAACTCCTCATCGCCTACCTCGCTGTGAACTCGCTCGGCGCTGTCGCCGTCCCGCTCAACTACCAGCTCAGCGTGCGCGAAGTCGCCTACATCATCAAGGACGCGGGCGTGCGTCACCTCGTGACGGAAAAGGAGCTTCCCCTCGAATCCCACCTCGGACAGCAGGGATACGGCGGTGAGCTTCATCAGCTGCCCCTCCTCGACGTCATGAAGCCCGCAAGCGCCATGCCCGCGCCGAAGCTTTCGAACATCTTCTCAGAGGAAAATCCCTGCGTCATCATCTACACCTCGGGCACGACAGGCGCCCCCAAGGGCGCCGTACTCAGTCATCGAAACCAGTGCACGAACGCGCATCAGGTCATGGAGCATCACTCCATCACGCCGAACGACAAGGTTCTCTGCGTGCTGCCGATGTACCACTGCTTCGCCTGGACGTGCTCCGTCCTTGCGACGCTCACAGCCGGCGGCACGATCGTCATCGTCAACGGCTTCATGCCCAAGGAGACGATCCGCGCCATCCGCGACGAGAAGGTCACTATCATGTACGCCGTGCCTTCCGTCTGCGCCATCCTCACGCGTCAGGCAGAGGCGGAAGACCTCAAGAGCCTTCGCCTGACGGGCATCGGCGGCACGGCGCTGCCGCAGGAAATCGCTGCCGCCTACCGCGAAAAGTTCGGCCTCACGATCTACGAGGTCTATGGACTCTCCGAGGCCTCTCCCGTCGTCACGATGGACTCGCCGCGTCACTACCGCCCCGGCTCTATCGGCGTGCCCATGAAGGGGCTTGAGGTCATCATCGCCAACACCGACGGCACGGAACTCGCACGAGGCATGGCGGGCGAGCTGCTCGTCAAAGGGCCAACCGTCATGAAGGGCTACTGGCATCAGGACGAGGCGACGGCTCGTGCACTCAAGGACGGCTGGCTGCATACGGGCGACATCGCGCGCATGGATGAGGACGGCTTCGTCTACATCGTCGACCGCATCAAGGACATGATCATCAGCATGGGCGAGAACGTCTACCCGCGCGAGATTGAAGAGCTCGTCTACTCCTTCCCCGGCATCGAGGACGCCGCCGTCATCGCCATTCCCGATCCTCTGCGCGGGCAGGCGGGCGCCTGCTACTACACGGTCAAGAAGAACGAAGAGGTCGACATGCGCACCTTGAAGAAGTTCTTGCAGAAGAATCTCGCCGTCTACAAGGTGCCGCGCGAGTTCTGCCAAATTCCCGAAATGCCGCGCACCTCGACCGGAAAGATTGCCAAGCGCGAGATCGCACGCCTCTATCGCGAGGATAAGTGAAGCCCACACAAAAAGAAAATGCCGCGCAGGGCGGCAAGCGAGGAAGGGGCGGGGCTTTCCCGTCCCTTCTTTCTATTTACGGTTCTGCACAAACAAAAAAAGGCGCCGCAGGGCGCGGCGCGAATGACGGGATGAGGTCTTGGGCGGGACGCCCTCCCCAAGGGTACCAAGAGCGGCTTGATCCGCGCCGTGTGCATCGTGCTTCTCCTGTAAGGGAGACGCGGGCTACTGAAAGCCATCGATTTGTACGAATGTACTGCACGCTGTGCGAGGTCAGTTCCAATCCTCGGCTCCACCCGATTGTTGTCCCCTATGGCGGAGGACATCCCTTGGGCTTCCGTCGTATCCCGCTTTTCCGGAAGTCCGACGGAGCTTCTGTTCTTGTTTTTAATTATACTCTAGGACAATGGTTTAGTCAAGGGATAAAGCCAACGATTTCTAATTTTTTTCAATCCGACGACCCTCGAACTGGAAAACCCTGTTCCCTCTGTATTTTAATGGAATATCTGCTAGAAAGAAGTGTACTTATGAAAACGACAAAACGCCGTCGCATAAGCCTGACTATTTTTCTAGGCATAATGTCGGCTATGGCGCCGCTGGCGACCGACATGTACCTGCCTGCTCTGCCCGAGCTTTCAGCAGAATTTTCCGCCTCGACCTCGGCGACGCAGCTGACTTTGACGATGACGCTGCTCGGCATGGCCATCGGGCAGATCTTCCTCGGGCCTTTGAGCGATATGTACGGGCGCAAACGACCGCTCTTTTTCGGCATGGTCGCCTTCGCTATCGTCTCGGCGGGCTGCTTCTATGCAAGCTCCATCGAACCTTTTCTCGCACTGCGCTTTCTGCAGGGATTTGCGGGCGCGAGCGGCATCGTCATCGCGCGTGCCATCGCGCGTGACGTAGCCGAGGGTGTCGAGCTCACGCGCTTCTTGTCCATCCTCATGCTCGTGAACGGACTCGCGCCGATCCTCGCTCCCGTCGCCGGCGGACAGCTCCTCGTCTTCTCCTCGTGGCGCATCGTCTTCGCCGTGCTCGCCGCCATCGGCGTCCTCCTCGCCGTCTGGACGCTCAAGACGCGCGAGACGCTGGCCGAAGGGAAGCGCCAAAAGAGCATGACAGCGAGTTTCCATGCCTTTCCCACGCTCCTTCGCGACCGCTACTTTCTCGGCCACTGCCTCGTGCAGTGTTTCGTCTTCGGCGCGTTCTTCTCCTACATCGCCGGCTCTTCCTTCGTCTTTCAGAACATCTACGGCGTCTCGGCGCAAGGCTACAGCCTGATCTTCGGCGGCATCGGCACGGGACTCTTCCTCGCGGGACTCCTGCCCGCACGCCTCGCCGGACGCGTCAAGGACATCTCCATGCTCAAGGCCTCGCTCCTCGTACCACTCGTCGGCAGTGCGCTCCTCCTTGCCTCCCTCCTCACAGGATTCGCCCCGCTCGCGCTCACCATCGTCCTGCTCTTCATCACCGTCGTGCCGCTCTCCGTCATGGGAACGGCGAGCTTCTCGCTCGCGCTCTCACGCCAGGGCAGGAACGCGGGTGCAGCGTCGGCTCTCATCGGCTTCTTCTCCATGGTGCTCGGCGGCGTCATGATGCCCCTCGTCGGCATCGCAGGAGACCATACGGCGATTCCCATGGCAGTTCTCATGCTCACTGGCTACGCGCTCGGCGCAATCGTCTTCTACAGCAACGTCAAAAACGGCTGAGGACGCCTTCGTGCTTCCTTCAAATTTCCGCTGGGTGTACCTCTTCGTCGTCGAGCGTTCCTTCGAGATCGTGATCCGTCATGGCACAGACGGCGGCATCAGACCAGACGTTCTCCGCCGTCTCGATCATGTCGATGATCGTGTAGATGGGGAGAATCACGCCCATAAGCCCCAAGGGCGCACCGAGCGAGGACATCAAGGAGAGCGTCAGGAAGTAGCAGCCCATGGGCACGCCCGCATTGCCGACAGCGGCGAGGACGGCGACGAAGAGCCACGTGACCATCGTGCCGAGCGTAATCTCAAAGCCCGCATTCTGCATGACGAAGAGCGAGGTCACGAGGATGAAGGCCGCGCAGCCGTTCATGTTGATCGTCGTGCAAATGGGGAGCACGAAGCGCGAGACACGCGGATTGACCTTCAGGCGCGCTTCTGCCGAGGCGAGTGTCACAGGGAGCGTGCCGGCGCTGGACTTTGTAAAGAGTGCGACGGCGACAGCAGGTGCCATCTTGCGGAAGACGTAGCGCGGGTTTAGTCCACGCAGGCGGAGGATCAGCGGAATGACGATGAAAGCCTGAATGACGTTGCCGCCGAGGACGACAGCCGTGTACTTGCCGAGCGCACCGACGATGACACCGGCTTCGATCTGTGCCGATAGCTGCGCGGCAAATGCGAGGATGCCGACGGGCAGAACGTAGAGCAGCGCACGGATCAGTGTGAAGAGAAGCTCCTGTGCGCCATGAAGCGCCTTCAACAGCACGGCACGATTTTCCGTCTTGGGCATGAAGGCGAGCGCCAACCCGACAGATGCCGCAATCAGCATGACCGAGAGCACGTTGCCCGAGAGGAACGGCTGCAGCAAATTGTTCGGAATGACCGAAAGAATGTGGTCATAGTAGGAAAGCGCCCCAAGCTTCTGCGGCACATCGGCTGCCCCCGCACCGATGACCTCGGCGGGCAGGTTGCCCGGCGCGATCCACACATAGAGTGCAAGTCCGACAGTCGCCGCCGAAATGGTCGTCAACAGTGTATAAGTGACAGCATGGGCAAAGATGCGTCCCGTATCCTTCTTCGCGCCAAGCGCCGCAAGCGTCGTGATGACAGCGAGAGCGATGGTCGGCACGGCGATGAACTGAAAGAGGCGCGTGAACACCGTCGCAACGAAATCAAACAGTTCGTTCAAAGGCCCGACGTTCAGCCAGCCAAGGCCGGCGCCGACAATGAGCGCGAGAAACCACAGGATGAACTGCTTGCCCTGTCCGTTTTGGCGGCTCTTTGCGATCGCCGCCTGCGCCGTCTCCTCGACGGCCGCATGATTCTTTTCTTCCGACATGATACCCCTTCTTTCTGCATGGCAGGAAGCCTCCCGCCACGTCGACGAACCAATCACCGCTTCCTCAGAAGCAGGCGGTTGATAATTCATATAAAATCAGTATGGTTTATATTATACGAATCTCCGCCTGCACTGTCAAGGGGCACGACAAGAAATCTTACAAAATCCTCGAAAGCGCAGAAAAGACGGGCTATCATACGAAGCTTTTTCCGCTCCGTATGACAGCCCGTCTTTTCAAATGTATATTCTCGTACACTGCGTCTCATACCCCGTCCATACACACAGTGACAAGCCCCTCCGCCCCTCACCTCACATAATGCACTCGCTCTGCTTCAAACCTGTCTGCGTGCAGCTTTCTCTCGTTCGGATAGCCGAGGGCGAATAGGGAGAACGCCTTGAGGTTCGCGGGCATTTCAAGGATTTCTTCCACCTTCTTCATGTTCTCCTCGTAGGGAGCAATGCCGAACCAGACGCCGCCGAGGCCGAGATACGTCGCTTCGAGCCAGATGTTCTGCTGCGCCGCCGCCATGTCGATGTGCGAGAAGCGAGGCACGGTCAAGCCTTCCGTACGGTAGGCGAGCGCTAAGAGGAGCGGCGCTCCTGCCGCGCAGCCCGTATAGGGCGTGACCTTGGCGAGCGCGGCGATCTTCTCGCGGTTCTCGACGACGAAGAACTCCCACGGCCGCTGATTGCAGGCGGACGGCGCCTGCATCCCGGCACGCAGGATGCGCTCGACCTTCTCCTGCTCGACCGGCCTCTCCTGATACTTCCTTATGCTGCGGCGCTGAAACACGACGTCATTCTCCATCGAAAAGCACTCCTTCCAACCGTTTCTCGATTTCCTCCTGCGCGAGCATGTCGACGAGCGTCAGCGAGGAAATCTCGTTGAGGCGGCCGAGGAGCGCCTGCAGATGCTCGCGCTTGACCTTCCTCCCACCGCGCTCGAAGCGCTCCAAGAGCGCGAGCACGGCGAAGCGCGTCTCCCTGCGGCTCATGAGGCTGCTTGAGGCGAGGAGCACGAGCTGCGAGGCGAACGCTTCTTGCGCGAGCACGGGCAGAAGCTCGAACGGATCGCGGCGGCGCTCATCGAAGACCATGTGCCCCGCCCACCACAGGCGGGCGATCGGATTCACGAAGAGCGAGCGGCGCCGTCCCTGCGCGAAGAAGAAATCGCTCCGAAGCGCGGCGGCCTTTCCCTCGCCGAAATCCTTTTCCTTGCGGTAATGGATATAGCGCCAGAAGAGCGTGTGCGAAAGCCCCGCCCAGAAGCGCTCATCCGCCGCCGTATAGGGCGCGAGCGTGCGCCATGCGCCGTAAATGCGCCGCACGTTCTCCACGTCCGTCGAGGCAAAGTCGCCCTCTGTCAGAAGCTCGACGGGCGAAAGTGCGGCAAGCTCCGTCTTTTCGAGATAGCCGCGCGCCGAAAGATGCGCGAGCATCGCCGCATTGTCCGCGCTCTGATACATCGCGACATATTCTTCGACATGCGTCTTCATATCGTCGATGCCCGCCTGCGTCATGAAGCTCAGTTCCATGCGCCCACCTCCTCGCGCTGCGCCAGATCCTCCAACTCCTGCACGGCGCGGTTCAGCGGATCGCGCAGGAGGCGCTGGGCGACGGCAAGAGGCTCTGCGTCCTTCGCCGCGAGATCGATCTTCTCTTCTTCCAAGAGGTGCACGAGCACCCTCCGCCAGCGCGTCCTCGGCTCTTCGCCCGCACGCAGCGCACCCTGCAGCTTTTCGAGCGCCGCAGTGAGAGCCGGCTGGACGACGCACGAAAGGAACGTCGCGCTGTAGACTCCCTTCGCGTAGCGGCGATAAGCGTCGTACATGCCTTGCGGCAGACGGGCGACGATGTAGTCCGAGCCGCAGTCGACGCGAAGCGCCGCCTCGCCCGCCTCGCGCCCCAAAGGCTCGACGCGCACGATGGAAGGAAGCGTCTCGCGTTCGTCATGCGCCTGCAGCAGGAATTCCGTCGTCTGATCGACGGCGAGGATATGTCCGCGTGCGAAGGAAAATGCCTGCCCTTCGTAGACTTCATGAAAATCATCGCTCGCATATCCCTCGATCGCCGCCTTCGCGACGACGAACGGCGTGACCTGCAGAGAGACGCGCACCTCGTCCGCCGCCAGCGTCAGATGAAACGGCGCATCGTTGAACTCAAAGAGGCGGCGATACGACGTGACGGGCGACTCGACGTGCAGCGCATAGCCCGCAAGCCCTGCACGCACGAGGTTCCTGAGCGAAGTACAGCGAAGCACGGCGCGAAATTCTAGGCGCAGTTCTTTCCCCGACGCCTTCAGCTCGGCGATGCCGTCGAACGACGACTTGCGGTAGCTGTCATTCGTCTTCGCCAGCAGCGGATACGGCGCCAGACGCCCCCGGATCTTCAACGTACTTCACCTCCATCAGGCAGTAGTCACGATAATCCATCGTATAGTCGACAAAGAGTTTCGCGCCCTTCGCGACACTCTGCAGCTCGATGACGTTCTTCTCGAACTTCACCAATTTCGCCCTGGCTCTGCCCGAAAGCGAGGCCGCAAGCAGCTTGACGGGAACATCCGTCTGCTCGCCCGCGAGAAAAAGCTCCAGGCGCACGCGCTCGGCCTTTCGTGGCGCGATGAGGCTCAGGCGATAGCGCCCCTTCTCGCGCTCGACGCAGAAAGAGCGCATGTGGAGCGGCGAGAGGCGCGACGCCGCCGCCTTCTTCTTGCGGATCTTCTCGACACCGCTTTGAAGCTCCTCTTTGCGTCCGCCCTTTCGTGCGGCAAGGGCGCGGCGCACGGCCGCGTCTTCCAAGTCAGGCAGGAAATCGCCCGCGCCGAAGGCGTCGACGTCGCGCTCCTCCTCCGCCATCAGCCGCTCGCGCACCTTTTCCTTCAGGTAACGCTTGAGCCCCAGGTACATCTCCTTCGCCTGCTTCTCCTCTGCCGCGTCCTGCAGGACACCCGGCTCCCACGCGTCGTGCGACGGCACCTCGATGCGGCGAAACGCCTGCCCCATCGCGTTCTCCTTGATGAGGAAGATCCCCGTGAAGTCGATGCCGCTCGGAAACCCCTTCTGCTCGAAGAGCTTCATGCCAATGTGGCGCGACATGAGGATGCGGCGGTTCAGCCCCTCGCCGCGCGTCAAAAAGAGCGTTGCCGCGCCGTCGGGAAAGCCGTACTTCGCACCGTATTCTGCAGCACGAAGCTCGATCCTCTGCGTCGCCTCATCCTCGCCTAGAAGCATGCGCGCGTAGCGCTGGATCATGCGGTTCTCCTCATAGTATTCCTTGTGATGCGGACTGCCAGCCGTCTTTTCAACGGGAAGTGAATCCGCGTAAAGGCCAAGGCTCGTCTTCGTGATGCGGTGATCGCCGATCTCCACCTCCAGGTTGCCCAGCCATATCGCGAGAAGGAAATTGTCGAGAACGGCGCGGATCATCTCCTGCTCCAAGCCCTCGATGGGCACGAGTCCCATGATGAAGATGTCCGTGCCGCTCGTGCGCCGCCGAAAAGCGGGATCGAGCGTGAAGATGTCCAAGAGCGCCTTCTTGTTCTCGTCGCTGTAGTAGACCGTGCCCGTCGTCCAGCGATCCTTCTCGTCCCTGTAGGAGACGAGCTTCGCGACGCCCGTATACGACTCCACGCCCTCCTTGTCCAACGAGGCGAAGAACGCCGTGCGAAGCTCCGAGCAGCTATAGACGACCGCCTTGCCGATGCCGAAGCTGCCGCCCGCGTTCTCCTCCTTCTGCACGGAAAAACCCTGCTCCTTGACGAGTCCGCTCCAAAGCGAACCCTTCTCGCCCGCGAGCGCCCCCTCAAGCCCGCGCGTGCGAAAATCGCTGATGCGAAGGACAGCGATGCGCTCCGCCTTGAGGACATCCGCCGCACGCTCGAACGCCTCGCGGCACTTCTTGTCGTCCCGATTGCTGAGGAAGCAGCGCTCCAGGATATTCTGAAAATCCTCGCGCCCCGGAAACCTCTCGCGCGGGATGTCAAACGATTGAAAGGAAACGAGGACGGCGCCCTCAGCGTCATCTCTTCGCGCGTCGAGCGAGTTCTGGATCGTCTCGCGCACGAGGTAGTGCACCGTGCGTATGCCGAAGGAAACGCGTGCGAGGTCGTTGTAGCCGACAAGCTCGCCGCTGTCGTTTGCCGGCGCACGCCAGCCGCCCTTCTTCCTGTCCATGAAAGGAAACAAAATTCCCACCTCATTCCTGTATGTTTCCTAGTATAGCAAAGAGACCGCCCAGTGACAATGCGTGAGGTGCGGCCAAAAATTAACAAAAGCTAAATATTGCAAAAATTTACCTGCGCCCTCTTGCATATACGAGCCAATATGCTATAATAAAGGTGCGGCAGGTGGACTAAGCGTCATCCCGCCTTTAGTGCCGTACCTTACTAACCACCAGAAGGAATCATCGCGTATGGTTCCTCCTGGTGGCAATATAATCGAATCCCGCCAGGGGTTCAGGCTGCAAGGCCAACAAGAAAAGAACAGGCAGCGAGCCTAGGCTCGCTGCCTGTCTTCTTTCGCTTTCTTTCCTTTTCCAGTATTCTCAATTTCTGGTATTTTCCCGCAACTTTTTTGCACCCGTGCGGGAATTGTGCTATAATGAGGCTCGTGCGGCAGACCGCACGGCTTCATACATTTCATCATTTCTCAGATGCGGCATATCTTCTCACAACGTGCCGCACAAAACGAAAGGAGTCTTTTCCATGCCAACAGCAGCAAAATCGAGCGGCGCAAGAAAGACCGCCGTCCCAAAGAAAAGCAGCGCCCCCTCGCGCACGCGCAGGACTTCGAACGTCGCCTACATCTTCTTCAACTGCGATGCCGAAAAATCCCACGACTCGATGAACATCTTTTACAACCATGAGATCTACCGCGACACACAGGCCTCGCGCAAGGCCCTTTGGCAGAAGGTCAAGGAGGAGCAGGATGCCTCGCGCATCGAAATCGCCGAAGACGATCTGACGAGCGTGCGCACGGCAATTCTTGAGAACGACCCCGCCGAAGCGAGCCGCTACATCCGCTTCGGCGCGATCGAGACCTTCGTCTGCCACTGATTCGTCCGCGATTTTCGTACGGCCGAACGAGAAAAGCCCAAGAGCCGTCCCTAACGGTCATCCTTGGGCTTTTCTTTTTCAGGGATATCAAGCTCCTCGGCTTTCGTCTGCGTCGTCGGCACGCCCTCGGGCGTGAGGCTCGGCGCATAGCGCCAGCTCTCCTTGATCCTCTTTTCCAGACGCTCTTCGAGAAGTCGGCGCTCCCTCTCGTCGGTGATTTCCGGCTCGAACTGCCACGCTTGGACGCCCGTCACGCGACCTTCTTGCGAGATGTCCGCGAAGAACTGCACATGCCCTCGGTACGCAGTCTCCTTCTCGGTCAGGCCGCGCTTCGTCTCCTCACGCAGCACGGCGGGCTTGTTCGGCTTGCGCATCGCAGGATAATCCCGCTCTTTCGGCGGTGTCTTCTTCTCTCTGCCATCCGTTGATTTTTTCTCGCCTTCCAGCGGAGTTCTCGCCGCCTCCTTGGGAGGCGACGGCATAAGCTCAGAAACGGGCATCTCCTCCTGCCCCACCTCTTCATCTGCCGACGTCTCCGGCTTCTCCTGCACCGGAGAAGCCGTCTGCTCAGACGCATCCTCCGCATCTGACACATCGAGCCACGCGATCTCCTGCCCATCATCCGAGAATCCGCCTTCATCGGGCAGTAAGAGCCCCGCGGCGCATAGCACGACGATGTGCAGCAAGACGGCAAGAAAGACGGCAGATCCCCAACGTGGGCGCACAATCACAAGCATCCCTCCTACGCATTTCCTCCCATTATAGCACATGAGCCATCTTTGTCACGGCAAAAAGCTGCCGCCTTTCCTTCTTCCTCCACTAGCAGGATTCTTTCCCTCAGAGGCAGAATATAAGAAGCAGAATATCGCGTCATGAAC
>ERZ773076.379-NODE-379-length-23401-cov-11.718881_pt1 | contig 23401 bp, 35 predicted proteins | sample MGYA00580613_ERZ773076 | MGnify/ENA primary metagenome ERZ773076 (study PRJEB29015, sample SAMEA2738005) | human oral metagenome | biome: human oral; feature: human-associated habitat; material: dental | place: China | collected 2057 ...
TCAAAATCTGATTATTTACCAACTTGACAATCTCATCTACATTACGACCAGTTACGCTACGGGTATCAAACTCAATCCGATACTTTCGCCGTTCGTCATTATCCAACACTTTTAGGCCTAGCTCGCTTGTAATCGCGTCAAAATAAAAAGGCAGATCGTTTGTGACATAATCCTCCATCAACTGCGCTACGGACTGGTTAGGGCTATTCACGCCCAGTTTATAACTAGGCACGCGCAAGGCTTTGGCGATCTGAGCTGTCGAAAAGTTGTTGGAAGTAATCAGCTGCAGTACATTCGTATCGATTTCAAGCGGTGTGTACTCCTGAGTATCGTCAAAAACTAACGGACTACCGCCTGTCGAACCCTCCCGCATCTTCTCAAAGTCCATCCGGGCTTTCTTGCGAGCTTCACCGTTCAACTGCGCACCTTTTAATTTAATAATTCCACTCGAAAAACCATCGCGGAAAAATTTAATCAAGGTATTCAGACCGCCATCTTGCAGTGAGATTTCATCTCCTAAGGATAGTAATGGCGACCTTCCCAAAATCGTATCGTGACTAAAGAACTTCCAGTGGATGACGTCAGGAGCCTCACATTTGACCGTAGCACCCGTCAAACGGTCAGTAAAGGTATAAATCAACCTATGGTCATTTGTCTCCTCTACGGTCGTTTCTGACGGCCTGTAGAACTGAAACTGAAGCGCTTTGCCAGTTTTAGGATCTCTCAAGATTCGGGAAAACGAATTGCCAGTTAAAATTGCATTAACTGTCATAGCAAATTTCCAAGTCCGAGCAGATGTGTTTCCTGTTGATTTCACGTTCAGAAGATAATTGATTTCTTCATCCTGCTCAATATTGCCTGTGGTGTCTTTTTTCAGCAAAGGAAAGCGGGCCACATCTCCAGCGATAATAGAGACAGCTGTTAAAATGTCGCTGTTTTTCAAGGCTGAAACTCCAACATATTCAGGGGAGTAATTCCCGCCAATTACCGAAGTGATATAATCATCGTAAGACACCTTAGAAGATCCTAATGGTTGAAAGAAACTCATTTCTTGTCTCACCTCCTTTCTATTTTTGGACATAAAAAAGCACCATTAGGTGCTTAAAAAGATTATTTCCAAAGGTACTGCCCTATTTGCATAGAATATTCAGTAGAATTGTTTTTAGGGGCGTCGTAATTCAAAAAGAATATCGCATTGGAGTTAGGAGAAACTTTTTTGTTCTCCTCCTCGCCATCTAGAACTGTTATTTCTGTTAAGCTAGAATATTTCAGTCTTTCATTTCCAGCTTTTGCAATAAAATCTTTCGGATTAAAAGAAGAGGTTCTATCAGTATTATTTTCAAAAACAATAGCAACCGTTACTTTACCTTCAGAAAGTCCCATTCCCTTGACTTGAATGGCCCCTTCATCAAATATTACTTTCTCGCCAAAAGTTTTAGTTTCAATGATATTGTTTCCTGGATTCGGCGACTCTTCATTGGTATCCAAACGATGGATTTGCTTATCTCTCTGATCGTAATAAACATTATTACTTTTAAGGGCTTCTTCTATCCCGTTTGCATAAATTCCAGCTAAATAAATAATAACCACCAAGAAGGTAGAAACTACAGAAAGAAGAATAGTAGACCAAAATAACGGCTTCTTGTACACAGGCTTCCTCAATTCGTACACATTCTTATCTTCATCGATGTACACCGGAGCGATCTTTTCTTTTGACATATATTTATAACCTCCTAAAATTACTTAATTTTATCAAATTTTAAGAGGGTTTACAATATCACCGCTTCCAAAACGGTTTTTTCAGTTGCTTCAAATCACCTTTGATTTTGTCAAATTCCGCATTTGTTGCTTCCACATTTTTTCCACAAACAGCCTCATGACGTTCCTGCGATTGGCGCAGCGCGCTCAACTCACTATTAAATGCAGTCAATTTTGCATACAAATCGAGATTTTCACGGCTCAGTGCAAGCATATCTGATCGCAGCTGTTGCACTTCCCGCACCAAGCTTCTTTTCTTTTTAATTCGTTTATTCATTTGATTCTCCTTATTTTGTTTTATCTATATATAGCCCTAACAGGCATAGAATGATTCCCGTAGCAATATAACCAACAATCTGCCCAATCAAGAAAAGACCGTAAATTAAAAATCCTAAGCCGGCTAGCAATAGGATTGTGTGTATTTGATTTAGTAATCTCAAAATAGCGAACCTGCCTCCATAATTTTTTCATTTGTCCAATACCCCGAACCGTCAAACGGCTCCAGATAACAGACAGCAAAAGCATCTAAAAGAGCATCTAGTGGATCAATTTTATTGCTCTGTTTATCCTTGTCAATCCGCATCCCGTTATTATCGACTTTCACACGCGCATTGTTAACGGCCATGGTGAGCAATTGATTTCCCGAATGTTTGATAAGACCTTTCAGCACATCGTCCCTAAACTGTCTGGTCGGCATATTCAAGACCATTGTGTTCTGTCTTACTTCAATCAATGGCCATTCAGGATGTCGCTTCTCAATCATGGCAATTAAGGAGCTAAACTGATAAGGGTCAAAACAGATAGCCTGCAGCTCCCATTCGTTTAGATAGACCATCTCCTCGATTTTTTCAAGTACACGCTCATCATCAATTACACCAGATTCAAGAGTGGTAATTTCACATTCACCCATGCGCTCCAGATTTGTATAACTCACACCGTCGCGCTTCTCCTTGGCCACAAGGCCATATTTGGTTGCGATAAACGAAAAACTATCTACATACCAGTAGTCGTCCATCTGGACCATGGGCGAGATGGCAAACAAGTCACTGACTTTCCCAACATCGACACCGATCCAGACCCTGCGTTTTCGAGTGTCTGGTTTTTCATCAAGTTTGGCCTGTGCCCAACTCTGCTTGTCCATGTAAGATGTTTCTGATGATTGCCGCCACATGTTAAAGTTTTTGACCAAGACCTCATTGACTGTCCCGGTCTCTAGAGATACCTTTCTACGTTTTCGCAAGTAATTCATGATTTTGTCGTAAAGCGCTGGCACCTCAAGGATAGGATTCGACTTTATCCAGTTGGTTTCATCCGCAATCTCCTCCTCGTTATCTTGTTCTGCAATAAAAGAAAAGTATCCATCATCTTCTACTTCCTCATTCAAGATCTTCTCAATATAGGGATATTCAATCGTGTGCATCGGGACATTGAGATCAAGCCCCGCCGTAGAAATAATCAGAATTAGTGGATTGTCCAACTGGCCTTGACCAGATTCCAAAAGTTCAATCATTTCATTTGTTTTAGATGCTGCGAACTCGTCCAGCACACCAACATATGGTTCAAAACCATCTACAGCCCCTGTATCGCGACTTAACGGACGGATATAGGATTCGTCCACCAAGTTTCTCAACTCTTCTCTGACCCGCTTTGTGGCCTTCCTGACATCTTCATCTTGCGCCCTTAATGCGTCCAATTGTTTTCGAGCCATTTCAAAAGCGATTTTAGCTTGGGTTTTATCATTTGCGGTACAAAAAAGCTGTCTAGACATAGCTGGATTACGGCCAAACAAAAACTCGTAAAGCAAAATACCAGCCACAAGAATTGTTTTTCCATTCTTTCTGGCAAGAGAGATCAACGTTTTTCGAAACCGTCTAATGGAATTATCCGATTTTCTGCGCCATCCATACAAACTTGCCAAAATAAACTTTTGGAATTCGGCCAGAGGATAAGGCTTACCAGTTTTGACATCTGGGAGGATTTCGATAAAATCAATTGGATCCTGAGCCTTTTTTGGAATATAGTCATAAGAGAAAGACTTTTGAGAAATCTTTTTCAAGTCATTTAAGTGACGTAAACATGCTTTGAAAACTTTCTGACTAACAATCCGTTTGCCATCAACTACGCTTTTTGCATAATCAAAAGCTACATCACGATATTTACTTGCAATCGGCTTATAGTCATATTTTATTGCAATCCCTCCTTTCTGACAAAAAACAGACCGTGCAGGAATCGAACCCACGACTACAAGGTTGGAGCTTGTTATGTTTCCTCTACACCAACGGCCTAAAATAAAAAGAGGGAAATTCCCTCTAATATAAAAATTATTTCACTTTACCAACCATTTTTATTGTTAATTCAGCAAGTTCTCCAGAACTCCAACCAATGCTGTAACTCGTTACTCCATCTAATAACTTTCCGTTTAATACGATTCGTCCATTATCAGTTGAAAATTCATTTAACTCACGATGTTTTTTTCTCTTCTTCAAATAGTGTGGTCTATACCTCATCGTCTATCCTCCAAATTTATCAAAAATACTTGATTTCTTTTCTTCGACTTGTGGCACATATAATTTCATCCGACTGTCTACCGTCAGGCCAAGCTGGGCCGCTGCGCGTGTTAAGTTAGTAGTCGCACGTTCTAAACTATACAACATCTTATTGGGCAGGACCGTCCCTTTTTCATTCACATAAACATAGCCTTTTTGCTGCAGGCCACGGGACAATTCCTTATAAACCGCATACCAGGTGCAATACGTTTCTAAAACAGCTCGATCCAGGTTTCTTAGGGGTAGCTTTCGCAAATCATTGATCACTCGTTTATATTCTGCTTTTGCAATAGGATCAAAATGTTTTGGCGGTGTAATTTGCAGTGCGTCCAAGCCATCAGAAGCCTTGTCCTGTATGCTTTTACGAGCTATTTTTTCTTCTTTAGTTAAATGCTTCTTATTGTTCTCAACAATCTTCATTTTTCTTCCCAAAATTGACACCTCCTTTACTAAAATGGCTATTTTTTAAGTTTCAAAAAGGGAATTTTTCGCACAGAAAAGGCCGCGTCCTTTAAAACCGAAACAATATAGCCCCGTTCAAAAAATAGGGGGTAATTTCCGAACCTTAAAGGAGTAATAAATATATTTATTCGTATATCGTTTTTGAAGCTTGACAGTTGATTGACAGGTCAGAGCAGACCATTTCGATCTCTAATCGCTCTTGTATCGTTGCATCTCTTGCAACTTGCTTTCAAGTTCTTTCTGTCTAGTCTTCTATTCCAATCTTTCTTGATTGGAATCACATGATCTGTCATCGTTGCTTCTTCGCCACAATACTCGCAGATGTAATCATTCTCGAGCAGAACAATTCGACTAGTCTCTTTCCAAACTTTCGAATTGTAAAACGCTTTGACTTCTCGATCATACTTCCACCTCAAACGATTGTATTCTTTGTATTCATCTGAACGAGAACCATAATCACTTAATGCTCTTCTTCCGTTTTGGATTGTTAGCTTTTGCGGTCGCATACCTTCTCACCAATCTTTTTTAGATCAATAAATAAAAAAGAGCAGTAGTTTTCTGCCCTTTTCTGATACTACTATAATACCACGTCAAAACTGCCACGTACTGACAATCACTGCCATTTACTGCCAAAGACTGCCATTTACTGACAGGAACGGTCTAAATCTCGTTTGGCTTGTCTAAGCAAACGATAGTAGGTCCTATCGCTACAATTTAACTCGTCCATGACTTGCCATCTCGTCATCTTATCGATATAAACCAAGCTCAGTATTGCCTGACTGTCTGTATTATCCAGAGAATCAATCAGCCCCTGCAGCTCTCTTTGCTTCCTGATAGCTTCAGCGGTCTTCTGTTCTATTTCTTCCTTGGCCGTTAGCAATTCGACATAGATATCATCTTGCTTACGTTTAATTCCTCCCGAAACTTTATCTGGGGAAAATTTCTGACTAGACAAGAGCGAGGCTTCGACCTTGTCTCTTCGTCTAATTAAACTTGCAATATATAGGTCAAGGTTTCTTAAATCCTTTAAAATAGCCTTCGCCTTGCTCACTCTCTGTCTCCTTTATGATATAATAATCTTATTGAGAATTTAGCTGAGGCAGAGAGTGCTTTGGCTTTTTTGTTTTACCAAGTAATATGTATCTTCCTATCAGAGACATATTCCTGTCCTGTAAATAAGTTTTTAGAATAAGTCAATTGATACCCGACTGAAAAACCCTTTCCAAGCCGTTCTCTTAACATTTCCAATGTTCTTTCATTTTCTAATCGATTCCTGAGATATTTATCTCTAACTGACCAAACATCAATTAAATAGCCTGTATAACCTTTTTGAGCAGAAGTTTTTAGTTTTTCTTCTAGGTTATATCTCTTAAAATAACGCTCGAACCATTTTGCGTGACTTTCTGAGCTCAATTGCTGTACTTCATCAAATAATGTCATTTCAACCTCAATCCTTTATTTTTATAATCTTTATTTTTATAATCTTGAAATTCCGTAGTATTCATAACCGCTGCGTCCTGCGATATCTTTCTTCTTTATTCAGACCGTCCAAAATTTTCTTTTTGCGTTGACGTTTATTCAATCGTATTCTCCTTTCTTATTTCTTCAAGTCTTTCTTGTATCGGGTCGATGGTATTCAATTCTTTAAGCCTTGGCCACATTCCGCCTACAAGATTAGAAATGTTTCTGACTTCATTGATTTGTTTAGGTGCTTCTTTATAATCCCACCACTCAGAGCCATCATATTCTCCTCGCTCTAACCACCATCCTTTGCCAACAATGACTAAATCAGTAGGAACGTGAGCGGCACCGTATCCGCTATGATAATTCGCTTGCTTGGCAAGTCTCTCGAAATTTTCTTTAGTGATTTTAAAGTCTGAACCTTGAATATATCTGACGCCCTCAAACGTTTTGCCGTAATCTCTTAAAACCTCTAAGGTCTCCTCCCAAAGATTTGTCATTTTACACCTCCTCAACGTCTACACCATCGCAATTGAAGACCCAGGCGAAGCCTGCTTCTTCCAGCTCTTTGCGAGTAAAATAATCTGCATTTCGTCCCGTATATATGAATCTTGGAGATAATATTTCATTATTGATATAGTATTTCCCAAGATATTGTCCGGTTGCTGCTATACTTACTTGATACCGCTTCTCTTCCTCGACCTCGTAGCCATAAACAAACGCTAAATGCAACTTTCTGAGATTATCTTCTGTAGCATATACCCAATCATAAATTTCACTTGGTACTGAGTCGTAATTTAACCCAAACAGGCCGCTTTTTAGGTTGCTCAACCAATCCGCCACAAACTGAGGAATGGTGACTTTTTCAGATTCGATCATACCCTCGAACTTGCCTTGCTCATATCCCTCGCGCCATTTTGCATGGCTGAAATCCTGCTCAAATTCGCTCATGATAGCTTTCAACCAGACTTCTCTGTCATGCAGTTGTAATTCTCGCAATCGCGCTATAAGATTCTTTAGATAGCGTGGTGCTTCGTCTAGTTGTGTCACTAGATTCAAAACATCGTCTATCGCAACATAGTGTCTTTCTCCATACAATTTATTTAAATTTTCAATTTTCTCAATCAATTCCTGCTTATTCATTTTTCAACTCCTCCTGCCTGTTTCTCAAGCCAGTTAAAGAGCAGACCGAACTGCTCCGTCACTAGCGCATCATCATTGTATTGTCTGCAAATTTCTCCAATTGACGATACTGCCCAGAGCCAGTAAGCATCTGAGCCAAAACCTACTTCTTGGCTCTTCTGATTGCTACGCGCCATCCATTCCGGAATGACTCTACTGAAGAAATCAATATAATTGATTTTCATGGCAATTCCTCAATCTTGATATAGATCCCGACTGTGTCCGCCCAAAACTTCTCGGCAATCTCGCTGGCCACTTGAGCATCATCTTTCCAGTATCCAAGTTTCGTCATGCAATCCTTGAGCAGCTTCTGCAGATTGTCCGTATCTGGCTTTGTGGTCTTGTACTGGCCATCATAGCTTTTTTTGATACGAGGGAAGCACCACTTGACTGTCAGCCGAACCGCCCCTTTAAATTCATCAGGAGGGACATGCTGCGCAAGCAAGCTCTCAAATTTCGCTCTAGCTTTTTTTAGATCCTCTGGCTCATAAAAGATTGGCTTCCCAAATTGCACGTTTACCTTTTTTTGTTGGTGAGTCGTTGTCGGTATTTTTTTCATTGGTAAAAAGAATTCAATCATCTTCTACCTCTTTCGCAAATTGCCACGCCCATGCTACAGTAGAATTTTTTATTTTTTCCTCGGTAAGCCCGCCAGGAACATAACTATTATGTTTTCGTAATTTTTCAAGCGATAAATATTTATGATCACTTAAACACAGATTTCCGTTGCCACTTTGGCACAAAGTTTGATAGTAACCATCACCCACCGGTATTTCTACTGTATATATTTTCTTTTTCTCGGCGAGGTCAATTTTTTCGATTTTTGCACGAGTTTCTAAAATTTTTAAATAGCTTCTCATTGCGTAATATTGAGATTGTAACAATTCAAGTGGGCAGGACAATTCAAAGTCAGGCACTTGTCTTTCTTTATATGCTTTTAAAAAAATTTCAATTCGCATACATCGCTCTTTTAGTTGATTGTATTCATCAATCATTCGTTGTTTATAAGCTTCCATTTTTAACCTCACATATTTTTGCTTTTTAATTTCGCGCTTAGTCCATGGACCTTGTATATGACAGGGTGCGTTTTAAGCAACCCTGTCTATACAGGTATGGACATGATGGACGACAGGACATTATCTATATATATAATATATAGTTGTCTGTCGCACGACACTACCGTATTTTATGGTTCTGTCGCGACAACGACACCACCGTATTTTTATAGTGCTGTCGCTATTAGGACACGACCAGAATTTTACGGTTCTGTCGCTGATTTTATTACAGGGATAATATTGCCTGTATTTTTATCTATTTGGTATTTTTTAGATGTTTTTATTCGTCTTTCGACAGTCCTAACTGTTATACCTAAATAATCAGCCACATCCTCTTTCGATGGTGGTTCACCGTAATTTGCTTTTTCGATAGCTTCATCAAACTCTATGAGTTTTTGTTTTTTATCTTCCTTCGCATTCTTTTTGCGAGTTTCTTTAGCTCTTTGCCAGCTCGGTTTATCATCGTCCAGCTTAATATCCGCAAGCACGCCTGTTTCATCAAGCGTGTGTACTGGATAGCTGAACCACATGTTGACTGGCTTAAACTTGGTAAACTCTCGAAGCGTGCCCTCGACTCGCCACGCAGTCGCTATCTGGATCTTGTTGCGGACTTCTTCGAGTTTGTCTGTGTATGTCGCCCGAGCCATTATATCAGGAATGCCTTTCTCGAAATGTGTCCGCATTTGTGCAGGACTCAAAAGGTCATCTAGGCCTACATTCTGCTGATAGTAGGCATTGTTCCGTTCTTGTAAAGCCTGCTTGTAAACTTCGCACGCTGCCTGGTTCAGGCGCTGGGTCAGTAATTCTTCTGACACTTCCAGCTCTACTAAGTCGATAAGCGCATCAGGATCCCGGGCAAATACACCCGAACCGCTAGCGCGGTCCATGGACTTCTTGCCACCTTGTGAGCCCTTTGAGTGGTGATGGCAGTAGATAACACTAGACCCTAGCTCTGTCGCTACTTTGTCGAATTGATTGGTAAAGTGTGCCATCTGGTCCGCACTATTCTCGTCACCCGTCAGGACTTTATAAATTGGGTCGATGATGACTGCGATATAATTCTTTTTCAAAGCTCGACGAATGAGCTTAGGCGCCAACTTGTCCATCGGTACGGTCTTTCCACGCAAATTCCAGATATCGATGTTGTTGATATTCTGAGGTGGCAATCCCATAGCTTGATAGACATCACGGAAGCGATGTAAAGCAGACGGACGGTCTAGCTCCAGATTGACGTATAACACACGTCCTTGGGTGCAATCCCAACCAAGCCACTTTTTACCTTCTGCGATAGCGATAGACATTTCTATCAGCGCGAATGACTTACCAGCTTTTGACGGTCCAGCAATCAGCATTTTGTGCCCTTGACGAAGGACTCCTTTAATCAATTCAGGAGCCAATTCTGGCAAGTTATCCCAGCTGTCGGCCAATCCTTCAGGATCAGGTAAATCATCGTTCAAATCTTCGATGTATTGATACCATTCGTCCCAGTCAGCCTTACCAATGTTGGTATCTACCAAGAATTGCTTCTGACCATTACGAATGAACCCCGGCATGCGTGATAAGCGACTTGGGTTGCGGTTTTGGGTATCAACTACGATACCGTTTTTTTGGCAGACCTTGTAAAGATAATCAACCCGCTTGCGATATTCATCGTAATTGCCAGCGTCTACTTTCACGATAGCGTGCAGGGATTTGTTCCCACTGTGGACCAAGGCTGCAATCGGTAGCTCCAGCTCTTTGTAGATGGCATTCTGCTTGTCAATCGGCATGCTATCAGATTCGACCAGAGCATATCTGAAATCTGTTACGTTTTCATTTTTTGCGCCCTTGCCATCCATGGGATTGAATCGAACCCATGCGCCAGCTTCTTCGTGATAATCTCCCAGCACTGCGCCGATATCACCATTACATTTACTAAGAGCTTCAATCAATTGCCCAGCAGTACGGTCGTAAGCCCCTTTAGTTGGCAGCCATTTGACGATCTCGCCTGTCTCGTCATCAGTTTTCGGATAACATTCGGTCACATAACCGACATTTTCGCTGGCTTCAAAAAGCGTTTCAAGGTATTTGATGATTTCTTGTACCGGATTCCAGACAGACGGCTCGTGGATTTCCTTGCCTTCTATCCAATTCTTATCAATGACCCTGTAATCGCGGTCTATGGTATCGTTCCAGTCTAATTCATGAGCATTCTCACTATCGTAGCTGGATTGCGATACCCAGCCATTTTCTTTTGCAAGTTGGGTAATCGTGGCACCCGTCACGATTGTTCCTGCTTCTTCGTTGAAAGTATCCCATTTCTTGAAACACTCGAATTTCTTGTATCGGCTATCGTTTTGAGACCAGTTATCCCAGTCAGATGCCGTGTATCCTTCGTGTTTTAAGGCCATACCGATATTTACCCATGTCTGGTAGTCTACCGTGGCAGGATTGATATAATCCAGCAACGGCAACAAATTAAAATCATTCTCTGCCACTGTTTTCTCCTTTAAAATAATAATAATTGCTTCTTTGACTGATAGTTCATCCAAAGAACTTCTGTTCTCGGTAGCCCTTTCTCTGCAGTCGCCGAGAACTCCACCCTTTTCCAATTTGACAAGCGTTTATTATACAAGTCGCTATCATATCCGCTCAGAAGAATGTTAGCTTTGGTCTGATTCAACATTTCCAATAGCTCCTCGTGGTCACGGTCATCCATCTCTACTGTATACTGCTTTCTTGTCCTTGTGCTAAGGACGTAGGGAGGATCTACATACATGCAGACATCTTCCCGACTATATTTCTGTATCAGTTCAACGGCTGGCCGACATTCGATCTGTACTTGTTTCAGTCTCAATGTCATTTCCTGAACAAGTTGTGGTAAATCATTCCAGTGTTTAACAGCATAAGCTTTTTCTCGACCATTTACATCATTTTTCCAACCGGATTTTTCCGTAGGACGAAAGCCGTGGCTCATAACGGAGCGAATGATAAAATTAAGAGCTTTATCAATTTCGTTTTCTGGTCGAATTTCCCAAGCATTGTCATAAACCCTTCGGCTGTAAGGGGTCAGAAAGATTTTTTTGGCCAGCGCCTCAGGTTCCTGTTGTATCACCTGAAAAAGATTGACCACGTCATCGTTTAGGTCGTTAACTGTCTCAATCGCGCTAGGTTGCTTGGTAAACAGTACCGCACCACTACCAAAGTAGGGTTCTAGGTAGGTTTTGTGTTCAGGTAATAGTTCTACTATCCTACCAGCAAGATTCCACTTGCTACCTGGATATCGTAAAAGAGATTTCATACATCACCCCGGTACATATTCAGCCGGTCGCACGCCTGTTGGCAATCTCCAACCATTAGCAGCAATGCGATCAATCATATTTCTCGCTTGGTCAAATTGCCACATACCAACATCCTTAAATCCGCGACCTTCCAAGAAGCGAATTTGTTTCGGTGTCGTCAAGCCTTCAGATTGGCGTTTGTGCAATCTATCCAGCAAGAGATTAGCTTTACCGGCATTGCCGATTTCGTCTGTAAAGATTCCATATTTCTCAAGCGCTTTAATTTGTTTATCGCTAGCAGGCGCCATCTCCCATCCGAAATTGGGCACATAGTTCGACAAGTCTTCAGCATGGATAGACATCTCAAATTGCAACGGATCTACTAGTTTGCGTTTACGCTTGCGCATTTCTTCCAGCTGTTTTGCCAAAGCCTCTTCACGCTGTGCGACGACGTCCTCCGTTGCCTTAACTTCCATATCTTCAAGGTCAAGCATCACACCCGTCTGCTCTTCCATATTCTCGACCATTTTCTGAGCGACTTCTGGAGTCTCACAAATCAAGTGAGCTGGCCGGCATAGCTCATGGCGTTCCGTATGCCAGAGAAAATCAAGTAAGAGCAATTCTTCCTTGCCTGGATGCAAGCGTGTACCACGCCCTACCATCTGGCTATACAGCGCTCGCACCTTAGTAGGTCTTAGCACAACAACGCAATCTACTGACGGGCAATCCCACCCTTCAGTCAATAACATCGAATTACAAAGCACATTGTAGCGGTCATTCTCGAAGTCTTCTAAAACCTCTGCGCGATCTTTGGACTCTCCATTTACCTCAGCAGCGCGGAAACCTTTTGCGTTTAGAATATCTCGAAACTTCTGCGAGGTTTTTACCAAAGGCAAGAATACGACTGTCTTGCGGTCTGCACATTGCTTGACCATTTCGTCTGCTATCTGCTCCAGATAAGGATCTAGTGCAGTACCCACGTCACTGGCTTTGAAGTCGCCTGCTGACATACTGACATTTGACAAGTCTAAGCTGAGCGGGATTGTCAACGCTTTGATTTTCGATAGATACCCTTCTTTGATAGCCTGCACCAGCGAATATTCATAAGCTAAGCTTTCGAAGTATGAGCCTAGGTTGCGCATATCAGATCTATCTGGCGTTGCTGTTACGCCGAGAACATTAGCAACATCGAAATATTTCATTACTTTCATATATCCATCAGACAAAATATGATGAGCCTCGTCGACAATAATCACATCCCAGTAATCTTTAGGAAATTGATTTAAACGTTTGTCACGTTGTAATGTTTGCACCGAACCAACTGAAACCCTACACCAAGAGCCTATAGCTGTACTATCAGCTTTTTCCAACGCAGTCTTCAAGCCTGTAATTTTAAATAATTTATCAGAAGCTTGTTCCAACAATTCTGTTCTGTGTGCTAAAATTAGAACCCTTTTCCCTTGCTTAACCATTTCTTCAGCTAATTTAGTAAAAACCACAGTCTTGCCACACCCCGTTGGAAGAACCAACAAAGTGCGCTTTCTGCCATTGTCCCACTCCTTCTGAATAGAGTTAATACTTTCCTGTTGATACTTTCTTAATTCCATATCAAACACCTCTTTGAGGAGTTTGGGCTATTTTATCTATAGACCAACCTCTATCCAATCTGTGTTGTAATGCAGAATAGCTAATTCCGATTTCCCTGGCAAATTCAGCCATGGTATAAGTGCTATTTTCGAAAGCGATTATTCTGTTATTTCGGACATTATTTGCTTGAATGATACCATCCACCCATCTACAGTTAGATGGTTCATAATTGCCGTTTACATCTATACGGTCGATAGATAAGTCATCAGCATATCCATTAGACAACGCCCAATCTCTAAAAGTATTGTAGTCGTTCCATTCATCGCATATTGTAATACCTCGACCACCATATCGTTTATAATCAGAACGATTGGGATTATTGCAACGTTGGCGCATATTCTTCCATGTCTGATATAAGCGTTCTTTATTACTTTTGCCGTGTATACTTTTTTTACATCCACAACTAACGGTATGGCCAGATAGTAAAGCATCAGATTTCACAGTTACATTTTTACCGCATTTGCATTCACATTCCCATTTAACGACTGGTTTCTTGCCGCCTCCTTTATCAGGAGAACGGCGAAGAACTTTCAAGAAACCGAATCGTTTTGAGGTCAAGTCATTTCTTAACTTACCTGCCATCCCTTACCTCCTAAAATTGACCGGCTTGGTATCCAGCCTGCGGTGGTTGTTGCGCAAAGTTTGGCTGCTGAGGTTGTTGATAACTTGGTTGTGTAGTTTGTCCTTGCGGTTGCTGGTTCAACACTTTTGTATAATCCACATCTTCAGGATAGAGCATGGATTTAACTTCGTTGTAATTATTTCCATTATATTGCCGAGTTCCGACTTTACATACACCAGTTGCGCCGATGATGGTATTCCAGTTCATGCGAAGCGGTTCGCCTTTTTTCTTCTGGCCGATAGCAGCAAAGAAAGCAGAGAGCATTCCTTCAGTGGAGCTGTGCAGGAACAGGTTGTGGCGCAATTCAGTCTCGCCTTCGTTAGCTACAATTTTGATGCTGACGATAGCCTTATTACACGCTGGTAGTTTCCCTGGATTCTGCGGATTTGGCGTGTGTCGTGCACGTTCCATGCCAACGACCGTGAAGTGGTACAATCCGTCAGGTAAAAGGACGAAATCCGAGTCTTTTTCAATCGTATCTTCCCAGCCGATTTCGTGATCAAAGTTATTGTATTGTTGTGTCATTTGTTTTCTCCTTATGCTAAGATTGTGATTTTGTCTTTACCTGCAAGTTCTTTCGTCAAGTAGCTTGCAATGTTACTGATAGCTTCCAGCTGCCATTTACCCCCATCTGCTTCAAAGAGCGCAAGATTCGCTGATTTGTTGATACGGAAGATGAATTGACTAGCAGGCTGCTCTACTTCGTTGAAAGTACGATATGGTCGCAAGGTTACTGGATTTGGAGTCTTAGCTTGTGCTAAGCTTGCTACACCATCACGAACTGTCGCCATTTGACTGATGCCGTTGTCTTGCACTTCTGCACCCTTTTCGATTTTTAGATGGCTAGCAAAATCCAAAACTAAATTGCGGTCTGCGTCATCGATAAACATAGACTGCAGCATAATATTAAATTCTTCTTGGTCGCGAAAATAACTGAACGGAATAATCGGAACGGATGCTTTTACAGATACAAGATGAGGGCGTTTGCCGTTTTCAAAATCAACTTGATCATATACAGATACTTTTTGGAAACTGTCCACGACAACTACAAGTTTACGATCACTGATGAAATCGTTATCTGATTTAAGATAGTCAACAAGACTCTTGAGTGTCTGAAGTTCAAGGATAGGTGCGTACTTACGAGGGTTAAGCTCCTGTAAGTCATATTCATCGCTGTCAAAATATTCCTTCCCTGTCTCTGAACGAATGATTTTCTTTTCTTTACCCGCTAGTTCGACTGCGTATGATAATGCATCTTTAATATTTTCTGCCATGGTTAGTTACCTGCTTTCTTTTGATTGTAATCAATGATTTTAGATTTTTCCTGTTGTTCTACTTTTTCGATTAGTTCGCCAGTGTCGGTCCGCATATCCCCGTTGTCATCAAAGTAAGTCTGACCAGGGATACCACTCTTGAGCTCATTTGCGTGAATTTTACCAGTGTCGTCACGACCAACAATGACAGTTGTTGCGACGCCTTTCTGCGGTGCTAAAGTAGATTTTACTTCCATACCTGTCTTAACAACAGAACGCTCATCGTCTGTTGACATCGTTAGTGTGATAGTAACCTTGCGAGTCGCTTTAGCTTCTGTGTTGAGGTCCAGAATGTTCTCAAGGACTTTTTCAAGTTCTTTATCAACCTTTTCTTGTAAGGCTGTATTTGCGATTTTCGACAAATCAATTTTAATCGTTTTATCTTTCATAGATACTCCTTGTTATATTTTGCTATGATTTCTAACTCCCAGAATTTACACCGTGAAGGGCAATTCTGGCTCAGTTCGTACTTGATTTTGAATAACTTCCATAGTCGCTTGCCAGTGTGAAACAATCATATCCCAATAATCAGGCGGGAAGTTTTCAATCGGTGTCCCTAGCGGGAAGTGTCCTCGGATGTATGCGACTTTTTGAAGTTCTTCTTCTGTCACGTTGCCTTGCGCCATGAGATCGGTCAAGCTCTTTGGCAAGCTAGCATGATATTGTGCTGGATGCGTTGGTTCAGCTTGAGCCTGTGGTTCTTCAGGGACGCTATCTTGCGGCTTAGTTGCTACCTGCGACATATCGATTGGCAATTCCGTTTGCGTCGGCTGTTGCGTTGACGTAGCTTGTTGTTGTGAAGCCTGAACTTGCTGGTTCGCAAAGATATGAGCAATTCCTGCGTAATGGAACTGCATTTCATCAGGCAATCCATGACGGTTCTTAGCATCCCAAGCTGGTCGATGGTTAGTGTACATCACGCGCTCGCCGCCCTGCGCTTTCTTCTTGCCGTTGTCTGTCGTCATGACCAAGGTTTTGTAATTGGCAAATAGAACCATGTCTGCCCATTCTTTTACGAGCGGTGCGGTTTTAGACCCTGTCTTTTGGCCAAGCTTCAGCTCGTACCGGTCATAAGAACCCATCTCGTCCGGTTGCTCAAATTTCTTAATCTGAGCGTGTGCAGTCAGGACCACGTTGATACCCATATCAACCAAATCGGATAAACTGTTTAGGAAACGCCCCATTTCTTCTTGGACATAGGTGTACCCCTTGCCCCAGCCGAAATCTTCAATCCCTTTCTTGCCATGCTGTGCGCAGACATCAGCGACTGCCATGGATTCCGCCCAGTCGATTGTATCAATGACCAAGGTTCCGCACTCGGTTGGATTTGCTTTGATAAAAGCAATCTCGTTGATAAGCATAGTCCAGCTGGTCGGTTTGTCCAATCGCGCAACATCCATGTTATCTGTCGAGCCTTCCGTATCAATGAAGACAGCATTTGGAAATTCAGCAGCAAACGTAGACTTGCCAATTCCTTCAGGACCATAGATAACTACTTTTTGAGCTCGCGCCCGTTTTCCTCTAGTGATTTGCATGTTTTAAAATCCTCCTTGCCAAGTTGGTGCGACTGTTTCAGCGTGTCCTTGTTGGGCGGCGTTTGCAAATTTTACAGGTGAAACGCTATACCCGTCTTCAATCAGGATGCTACACTCATCTCCCGTTGATACTCGTGTCGCGATTGCTTGCAATCCTTCCCGCTCAAGCCATGAACCAAATTCTTGTAGAGTCAACTGGTCCATTTGCTCCAGCTTATCAATTAGTACGAATCCACATTCTGGTTTCAATTTACGCACGATTGCAGTCGCTACCTGTAGTTGCTGGCTACCAGACATGTTATCCCAGCGCTGGCCAAGGTAGAGCAATTCTCCATCGTCCACGGATAAGCCCGGCAGCGGTAAGTCTGCATTTGTGAGTAGGTCTGTCTTCTGCTTGCGGATGTCCGCAATCACATTGTCCAGCTCCTTGTACTGCTCACGATAGTCTTTAGCATCTTCTTCTGCCTTATCCTTGTCCAGATTAGCACGCACTTTACGATTGATTTCATCAATCTCTGCAATGTTGTTTTCAATCTCCTCAGTCGATTCATCAAGAAGATCCATAGCGTCGGTATTCGCGATAGCCAAGTCTTGAGTTAACTGACTCTCTTTTGCTTTGGCATCGGCCAGCAATTGCTCCAATCGTTCAACTTCTGCAACTGCTGAAGCGTGTTGATTTTGGATAACTGCCAGATTCTGACGCTTGCGGGCATTCTCACCATTCTTAGCAAGGATGGCTTGCTGTTGTTGGATAAGTTCAGCGATAGAGACCAACTCTTTCGGTGCATCTGGGTAGTACGGTTGTTCTTTAGCAAACTTTTCTTTCTGGTCAGCAATCACACCGATTGCGTGGCGCTCATCGTATTTGGCTTTTTCCTGCATTTCCAGTTCAGCAAGTTGCGGGCCAACTCCAATAATCTGCAGCAATGTCTTCGCTTTTTCTTTGCTAGTCTGCTCCATGAATTTTGGCAAGTTGATAGCTAGTTCTTCCACAAAGCTATCCAGCAAGTTTTGACCAGCCTTATTACCGCTTGGGTCGATTACTTTAAGAGTGCTATTCTTGCCGCTACGTTCAACGATTAAGCCGTTTGATAGCGTGATTTTGAGACTTGGCGGTATCGTGCTGCCTTCGCGTTGTGCTTGGCTAGGTTTGTACTTATTACCGCCCAGCGCCCAAGCAATCGCGTCCAGCACGCTTGTTTTGCCTTGGTTGTTATTTCCACCGACAATTGTTAAACCAGTCGCTGATGGCTCTAATTTGACCGCTTTCACGCGCTTGACGTTTTCAATTTCCAGTTTATTGATTGTGACCATCGCTATTCTCCAATCTTCATTTTTCGATTTCGCAAGGATAATTCTTGCTCAAACATTATTAAGCGATATTTCGCGCTACGATAGTAATTGTTTTTTTCTTTTAGGCGATTGATAATTGCTGTGCTAATTATCATGTTTGTTACTAGCAGACCGACGCTAACTAGCAAACCAATCCCTAAGATCATTTCAATTTTCATTTTTTCTAACCTCCCGGAAAATTCGTTTCTCCTGTCACCTTATAGTGTTGATATTCATAATACATGTTGTTAAACTTGTTAATCATCACATCTTGCCGTTTATTGGCATCGGCCTGCACTCGGATACTGTCACGATTGTCGGCAATCTGCTCCTGCAGCTCACGTATTTTCTGGTTTTGCTTGTCGATCGTCTGAGCGCCAGCAATGGCTAACAGCACGATTGCAGCGGCTTGTAACAGGACTAGTCTTTTAAGATCTTTTAGACTCATCTGCTACCTCCTTTAAACGTCACAATCTTATCTCCACCGATCAACTTCCCGCCTTTCGGCACGACTTCAAATGACACATCCTTTGCTGACTTTCTAAGGTTTTCCAACTCGCTTTTGACGACTTCAATAGGTTTTTTAGCCAGTCTGTTCTTATAGACATCCCCCAACCTCCAATTGTCACGCTCCCAATCTAAAATCACGCGTATTTGTTCGAAATTTTGCATTTGATCACTCCTTATTTAGCCAGCGCCCGTTCTTCAAATTTGATGTTTTTCAACATCTCGTCGAGCGTCTCTTTCTTGCTTCTGTACCTATTGCGGGATTTCCATTTTACGAAAAGGCGAAATCCTTCATAATTGATAAAGACGATTTTGTGTGTCGGATTGTCTATATACCTGCTAAAGTCTGGGTGTTCTCTCATTTCTTTCACCCAAACTTTGGCCGTGCTGGGTGTTAAACCCTCCCAAATTTGGCAAAGATGCTCATAGTCACCAGCTTCCGCTTTTTCGGATTGATTAGCTGGTCTATAGACTAATTCCGCTTTTGGCATGGCATTTCCTCTCTTTCTGTGATATAATTCAGTTAGTTATTTTAGTAAGCGCCTGACTTTTTCAGGTGCTTTTTTTGTTTACTCAATGCTGTAATCTGCAATCACTCGCAAGATAAACTTATTTGCAGCAGGTCCTTTAGTCGAACCATTCAAGATATTTGTAACTTCCTGTCGCTTATAACCATAAGCGGTTGCCAAATCACGTTTCTTGATATTATGTTGCTTTAAATACTCAGAAACTTTTTTTCGGCCATTGTCAATATCCGGCATACGCTCACCTCCTATCTAAATTCATCCAAGCTGACTTCCAGTGCATCAGCAATTTTTTTGACCGTATCGAAATGTAGGTCTTTCACTTCCCCATCTCTTAAACGATAGATTCCGGCTGTACCAACGCCAGCTTTTAAACAAAGTTTATAAACCGTCCAATTTTTCTTTGAAATTTGTTCAGCTATTTTTTCCCAAAGCATATATGCCCCCTTATCTATCTTTATTTTTATAGTTTTTATCCCCATATGCACTTACCACTATATATTGTATTTTTTTGTATTTTTAACCCTTTATAGCACTACATATTGACAAACATTGTTTTTTATCATATAATTTAATTGTGATTACAAATAAAGCCAATTTTAACTACCATTAAAATTTCTTTTGTTAATCAAATAATCAAGAAAGGAGGATTGCTTATGGCGAAAAATACCAAGCAGACTTCTGCTAAGGTTGCCACCAAAGCAAGCAAGGCCCTTAGAGATGGACGTTCTTCTGCTCGTACTAAGTCTATTGCTGGTTCGGCACTTTCACAGACTCGTAAAAAGTAAAACGATATAGTCTGTATTCAAGATATAGCTTTTCCCTTTTTCAGAAACTTTTATAAGATTCTGGTCAGGGAAAAGTTTTTTTATTTCTTCAGGTACTTCTTGAATATCACATTCCCCGAAAGAAATTTCTGAGTCCATCGTTGTAATTCCGCCAATTTTCATACTCACGCGCCTCCTTTCTTCATAAAAAAATGCCCTATCAAATTGATAGAGCATGTGATACAATAAGAACGGCACTTCTACACCGCCTACGAAGGGAGGTGAGATAGCCTATGATGGAACTAATCCTTAAAACTATCATCGGACCGATTGTGGTCGGTGTCGTTCTTCGTTTAGCTGATAAATGGCTGAACAAAGATAGATAGTGTCAAAAAATACCCCAAGCTTATTTGGTCGTGAGCTTGGGGTATTTTCTAGTCCATGATATAGAACTAATCCTTAATTCCTCTATATTATCTCACATGCTCTATACAATTGTCAAGGAACTTGTAAACAAGAAACAACTAAATTTTTAACTATTTCTTTATTTTTTTATTGACAAACTCTATAAAAAAGTCTAAAATGAAAGCATAGTAAAAACACTAATAAATTTATAAATACCGTTCGCCAAAACATTTTTTTATAATTTATTTTTTAGTTGTTTTTTTAGTTGTTTCTCACTTACAAAAACTATTCTATACTTTTTTCTAGATATAGTCAAGACTTTTTTCTAGTTTTTTGGAATATTTTTTGTGATACCTTTAGAAAGGTTGATGCACCAATGTTTTCGGTATTAGAAAAAATCAAAGAGTTAGCACAAAAAAGGGGGATTTCTTTAGCAAAGTTAGAAGAAAGTCTAGGATATAGCACTAATTACTTCTACACCTTAAAAGCAAAAGCTCCGAACTCCGAGCGATTACAAGAAATCGCAGACTACTTCCACGTTAGCACCGACTACTTACTTGGTCGTACTGATAACCCAGCGATAGCAAGTGACGACACAATCGCAGGCTACACGTCTGACGACTTGCGAAAGATGGCAGAGAATGCCAAGACATTCGATGGTAAGCCGCTCACCGAAGAGGATATAGATGCCATCCAGAATATCATTGAAATTTACTTGAGAGGTAGATAGCCTATGACCATAGAAGACCTTGTTGACTCGCACGGCGTTACTCTCGCTTACTTTGATAATGAGCTATGGCATAGACCAGGCATCTACGTCAAAGATATCAATATCATCTTTATAAATCGTGAGTTGTCTGAGAACGCCAAAAAACGCGTCATATACCACGAATTAGGACATCTGGATCATTCTGCTGAACTTTATCAAAACAATCACACTAGATGCGAAAATGAAGCGAATAGGCACATGATCCATAAACTGCTCGAAGAAGAGCTTGCAGCATCAGATGACCACAAGTCTTTTAATTATTTACATTTTATGCAAAAACACAAATTAAAGACGGTGACAGATGAGTTGATGGTCATTGATGAGTACTACGAATTGATAGGATGAAAATATGGACTTCAAAAAAATAAAAGATCTAGCAAAAACTGCAGTCGATAAGACCGCAGAAGGTATAAGTAAAGCTAACGATATGAGAAAAAAGGCAGCACTAGAAACAAAAATAACTTTACCGGCAAGTAATCAATTTTCTAGTCCTACTACTGTTCGAAAAACGGTTGATGGCCAATACTACATTGGTATGTACTCAGAAGAACCTGTGCTTTACGAATTTGAGAACTTTAGTTTTTCTGGCTCTACAATTATCGAACGTACAACTACTACAGGAAAAACCAAGCAAAAAGGCAAGAAAACTAGTACACTTGCTGGTGCCGCTTTAGGCACTGCTTTAGCGCCGGGACTTGGAACGATCGTTGGCGGAATGGTTGGGGCTTCTGGTAAGAAAAAAGGAACCATCAATTCTACATCAGTTACTACACAAGAAGAAAAACCAGGATCAGCATCGGTATTACTGAGAAATATTGCAACTGGTGAAATCAAAACTGTTTCAACTAAATTAACACAAGCGCAAGCAAATAATGTCGAAAGATTTTTTGAATAAATAAAAAAAATCCTCACACTCTCCGACGGCAATCTTGAGTGTGAGGATCAGCATGTATAGTAAAAGGCATTAAAAAGCCCTCTTTACTATACTCATTTTAACAAAAAGTGAGGTAAAAATCAATGTGGATGGAAGAACTTGCAAACGGAAAGTATAAATTTTTTGAACGTTACAAAGACCCTTATACTGAAAAGTGGAAAAGGTTAGCTATAACACTCGATTCAGGATCAAGCAGAGCTAAGAAAGAAGCACAAAAACTACTAGATGAAAAGATAGCTGAAAAGTTACAAAGCTTAACTACTACTGATATGCTTTTTGATGACGTGTTAAGCGACTGGTGGGAACTTCATAAAAAGTCAATCAAAGCTTCTACCGAAAAAACTATGGTCTATGCGGTCAATGAAGTAAAAGAAAGTTTTGCACCAGGGATAAAAATAAAGAACATCACCGCTAAATATGCTCAACAGTATTTCACAGATTCAGAAGACAATCATATCAAATTAAAAAAACACAAATCCGTACTAAGCATGGTATTCAAATATGCTCAAGATTTAGAGTTGATTGATAGCAATCCTATCCAACGTGTCAGACTGCCAAAAAAAGTCGTCACATACGAAACTATGGAACGGATTGAAGATAAGTTTCTTGAACAAAGCGAATTGAAGCGACTCTTAAAAGCCATGAAAGAATATAACCGAGGGTATTATGTCGCTCGTATGGCTGAATTTATGGCACTGAATGGTTGCCGAGTCGGTGAAGCTGGTGCTTTAAAATTTGAAAATTATGACAAGAAAAAACGTACTATTACTATCAACGGAACTTTAGATCCAACACGAAAGGGTTCAGAGGGCGTCAAGACTACACCAAAGACCTTGTCATCTATCAGGGTAGTTGATTTAACCAATAAAGAAATTGAGATTATAGAAGAGTTTATAGAGCTGCATGAACTACGAAAAAATACAAATCCAAACTATAAAGATATGGGATTTATCTTTGTTTCATCAAGCGGTATTCCTATCCATAAATCAAGCATTGGTAAGTTAATGAAGAATGCTAATGCCACGTTAAAGGAGCCGATAAACAAACCATTGCACCCTCACATCCTAAGACACACCCTTATCAGTACGCTCGCCGAAAACAACATTCCTTTAAAAGCAATTACTCAGAGAGTTGGCCACAAAGATAATGGTAAGACAACGATGGAAATCTACACCCATGTTACCAAAAACATAAAGTCAAAAGTTGTTGATGTCCTAGATAAACTTTATAAATAGTTTGCCCCTTTTTTGCCCCCTTACGAACAAAAAGAAAAACCGCTACTCCTAAGAATAGCGGTTTAATCATGTTTTTAAGCTACTAAA
>ERZ773076.383-NODE-383-length-23176-cov-4.590675_pt1 | contig 23176 bp, 23 predicted proteins | sample MGYA00580613_ERZ773076 | MGnify/ENA primary metagenome ERZ773076 (study PRJEB29015, sample SAMEA2738005) | human oral metagenome | biome: human oral; feature: human-associated habitat; material: dental | place: China | collected 2057 ...
TTTCCTGTTTTCATTATTTTCTCAAATTCCTCTTTTGATGTATTAATTGGATATTCTTTGCATTTTATTTATTGGTTTTCTATCCTTTATATATAATAATAATTCATTTTTCATCATTTTTTACCTTATCCTTTTCTGAATTTAAAATTTATATATTAAATTACTGATACTGCCCATCTGAATTTCTCCTGATAAAATCCACTAAAATCAGAAACAGTCACTTTTTTACTTTTTGAGCTGGCATCTATTTCCAATATAAATTCCAACGTGAGAAATTCTACCTTTTTCTAAAGTTTCAAAAAATAATAAATCTCCTTTTTTTATTCCTTTCAATAATTTTGGTTTAAATTGTGCCTGTTCTGCAGCGACTCTTGGTACATTTATACCAATGCTCCGATAAACATATTGAGTAAAACTGGAACAATCAAATCTTTGATTTCCTGAAGCTCCATAAAGATATGGCTTTCCTAATTGTTTTTTAGCAAAATTAACAATATTTTCTCTAATTATATTTTCTCTATTTGATTGATTATTTAAAACTATTTTAGGTTTTGATTCTAAATTAATTGTCGAATTCACCTTTTCTTCTTCCACTTTTTTAGTTTTTTCCATCTTTTTTTGTTCAGAAAAACTAATTTTTCCTGCTGAATAAGATACTGATGATAATAGTATCATTACTAATAAATACTTTCTTTTCATAAATTCCTCCAAATTTTTATTTTAATTTTTATTTTCTCACACGTGAGAAAATCATTGTTACTAACATACTGACTATAAACTTATTATTTTATTGTAATTTTTCATAACTTTCGGAATATATTCTCTTGTTTCCTTAATACCTTTCCAAGCGTTATTTGCCAATCTTCCACATCCTGCATTGTAACAAACTAAAGTTTTCACTACATCTCCTGTTCTATTAAAATCTCTCCTTAAGTGCATAACACCTCCTTTTATATTACCTTCTATACTATTATCCACCCCAAATTCCCTAAAATTAAATGACATTAACTGCATAAGTCCTCTTGCTCCTGCACTTGATACTGTGGAATGCTTAAAATGGCTTTCAGTATTCATTACAGCAAGCACTAAATATGGATTTATATTATATTGGTTACTATATGCAAATACGGCTCTTAATATTCTTCTTATTTCATTTTCAGATATTCTGCTATTTTGCGTTTTTATATAATTGATTAATCTCCACTCAATATTTGCATTTCCTACTATTGGTTTTGAACTTTGTACATTTCTTGAAGTTTTAGTTTTTGGCGTTTTGACAGCAGAATTAGAAGTATTATCATCCGCAAACATTTGATCATTTATTACATTTGTAGTTCCTTCTGAATTTGATTCACCTTCAGTTGACCGATTTTCCTTAGATTCCTGCTGTGCCTTTAATTCTTCTAATTTTCTATTTTCTTCTTCTTTTATTTTCTGTTTTTCAAATCCTATTTCTCTTTTATAGTTTTGTTCTCCGAATCCAATCTTTTTTGCTCCACCAAAAATAATCAAAGATTGTAGTATCAATAATAAAATTATTATTTTTTTCATTTTTATACACCTTTCCTTTATAAATTATCTTTCTTTTATGTCTAATTTTTCACTTTTTGTTTCAGCCTTATTATCAACGATTTTTTCTATTGAATACTTATCTACTACATCAGGATTTTGCAGTATTGCTTCGAATAAAATTTGTGCATCTTCTTTTAAAGTTTTATCGGCAAATTCTAATGCCAAACCATTTTCTTTAACTGCTTCTAACACTATTTCCCTGTCTTTCCTTAATTCCTCATTTGCAAAGGCTAATTGCATTCCGTTATTTTTAACTGCAGTTAATACCGTTTCCTTGTCATTTCTTACTTCCCCACCAGCATATTGTAAAACAAATTCTTCAGGATTTTGTTTTATAATCTTACCAACAAGCTCCTTGTCATTTTTTAATTTATCCGTTGCATACTGTAGAGCCGACACATTTTGTTTTACTGCTTCCAACACAGTTTCTTTATTACTTTTAATGTTATCACTTGCAAATTTTAAAGCCAAACCATTTTGTCTTACTGCAGTTAATACCGTTTCCTTATCTTTTTGAAAATTATCTTTTACAATTGACAAAACCATTCCATCTTGTTTTACTGCTTCCAACATAATTTCTTTATCATTTGAATATCCAATGTCCAGCTTTTCCAATTCCCAGCCATTTTGTCTAACTTTCTGTAAAATTTTATTTCTTTCATTTTCCAGTTTTTTATTATCAAAGGAAAAAGCAATTTTTTCCTTACTTTTGGAATGCTTGTATCTGTATATTTTTTCTACTTTTTCTATTTTACTCCCTTTAAAATATCTATCACTATCCAAAATAAATGTCCCTATATAATTTTCTTTCCCATTATTACCTATTCCTAACATAAAATAATTGTTATTTTTATTTGGAGTAATAATAAAATATTTTATTTTATTCATATTTTTAGAAGTATTTTCTACAATTTCTGCATTTTCTAGATTTTCCATAAAATTTTTAAAATTAAAAACTCTATTTTTAACTTTAAATAATACTAAATCACTCTGATTAGCTTTTATATTTTTAAAAATATCTTTATTTTTTAAATTTTTATCATATATTTCGTTTAATAAATCAATTCCTGTAACATTTTTGGGATTTTTTTTCATATAATGTAACCCTAATAAATGAGGTAATCTTGTTTTTAAAATTTTTAAATCAAAACTATGGTTTTTACTTTTAATATTAATTATTTTTTGACTGTGAACACCCCACCATTTCATCAATTCTTGTACTTCATTTTTATTATCTTTATTCATTTTTTCCTCCTAAAAAAAAAGCAGGCATTCAGCCTGCAGTAATAATTATTTAAATAAAAAAAGACTGATTATCAAAATATAATCTAGTCTTTAATATATTATGTTATTTTTTATATGAATGTTGCAGTTTTAACATATATTTAAAACGAGCATTTTAGCCAAAAGACCCTTTCTTTACAAGAGAGAATCCATACAAACCACCTATGTCAGGTCTGCCTAAAAACTGCAAAAAGCAACACTTTTATCCCTCAGACATGGATAAGTGCGAACCCAGAGCAAAGACTCCTATTTGTCCATTAGTATTATATCAAATTTTTTAAATTTTTTCAAGCATATTTTTATTTTTTTCTTTTTCAAATTTTCGTTGCAATCTTCGTTTTTCTTTTTCTTCGTTTCTCTCTTTCATAACTTCAAATCCTTGAAATTGATATTTGTCTAAATCTGCATCAGATGAATATTTATATTGCAGAAAATATCCCAATAAAGTCGCAGGATCTTCCTCATCTATACCTGCCATTTCAAGTAATGCTCCAACTAATATTAGATGTCTTGCTCGCTCTCTTCGGCTTTTCTCTGATTGATTTCTATATTTTTGTTTTAAAGATATTATTTTGCTTTTACTTTTCTCAATTTCATTATTACATTCTTCTATTTTTTTATTAAATTCATCGATTTTCTGCAAAATTTCTTTTTCTTTATCCATATTTTAATCACCTTTTGCTAAAATAAAGAACGTTCATTTTCATCTTTTTGAGCTATTTTAGGATCCTTGCCCTTTATTTTTTCTTCCTTATCAGTCTTACCATCCCCATCGGTATCTCGAACATATACATTTGTTCCAAGTAAAATTTCTTCTTTATCTGTAAGACCATCTAAATCACTATCTCTATTTCTTTCTTCATCCTCTATTTCTTTTTTCACTTCCTTATCAGCATACATTAATGCCTGTGAATGTTCTTTTGATAACTTTTTTACAAATTCTTTATCCATTTTTAAATTAGAATAAACTAATACTAACGGATTTTTTTCAACTGCTTTTGTCACCACTTCCTTATCATTTTTAAGTCTTTCACTAGCAAATTCCAATGCAAAAGCATTATTCTTAATCGCTTCTAGAACTACTTCCTTATCATCTTTAAAATTATCAGAAAGATTTTTTAGTAACATACCATTATTTGAAACTGATAATAAAAGTTGTTTTTTATCTTCTTTTTCTTCCAATGAACTTTTATTTTCATATTTCAATTTTTCCATCTGTTTTTCCTGCTCTTTAAAAGAATTTATAAAATCTATTCTCTTTTCACATTTTTCTTTAACGAATTTTGTAAATTCGCTCCAATCTCCTGTCAACGAACCTTTTTCTAATGTATCATAGTAAATACTTCTATCCCCTTTCTCAATAATTATTGGAGGATAATTATTTTTCATTAATTCCAAATTTAAAAGTAATCTTGCTGTTCTTCCATTTCCATCTAAAAAAGGATGTGTTTTTACAAATTCTCCGTGTAAAATTGCAGCTTTTTCAATAGGATGTAAATTATTTGTTTTTTTATACCATAACATTAATTTTTCCATTTCAGGATTTATCATATAAGGTTGTGGTGGAGTATGTTCTGCTCCACTTATATAAACTGGAATTGTTCTATATTGTCCTGGATTTATATTTTCAATTCCTTTAGTTACTAGACTATGAATATTTTTTATTTCTCCTTCAGATAACTCTATGTTATTTTTAACTATATCTTCCACATAATAAACAGCTTCAGCATGTCCTATTACTTCAAAATGTTCCTTCATAGTTTTACCACCAACTGTTATTCCATCTTCCAGCAGCACCTTTGTTTCTGCCAATGAAAATGTACTTCCCTCAATAGCATTGCTATTGTATGTCCATTTTACTATCAAATCTTCTCTTAACTGTTTTAATAAAATATTATTAAGTTTTACATCTTTATATTTATTCAATTTTTTATCTATATCTTCAAAATTAATTTTAGATTTTTCCATTTTTATCTCATCTCTCTTTTTTGTTTCAAAAATTTCTTTATCTCTAAAAAACAACTCTCAAATATGCCCCACATCATTGAAAAATTATGTTAAGCAATATTTTCTATGCCTAATTTACAATTTCTCTATATCGGTCTATAAAGCCTCTTAAAATACAAATCTCCCTTTTCTTAAATTTTATGTTTATTATATCATAAAAACTAAAAAAAAGATAAAGTTGTTTTTCGATTTCCTTTTTTATATATTTACTTTATAAACCAATTCTACTTTTTTTAAAATATCTTTTTTCTTTATTTCTCCAAAATATCTTGAATCCAAACTGTATTTTTCTTTCGATAATACCCAATAACCATCTTTTGATAATTTCAAATCTGCTCTTTCAATTCCTTTAATGTATTCTCCGTAATCTTCTCCGTTTACAAAAAGATGATTATTTTGTATTTCCAATTTATCATTATATGTAGCAACTATTTTTTTTGCTGTTAAAATATTCTTGGTACTTGAATATTTCTCAAAACTTTCATCCATTTTAAAAACTACAATATCTCCCTTATTTATTCTATCAATTTTTATTTCTCTGTAAATTCCTAATGGAATTGATGGAGAAATATTGAACCAAAATAACTTAGTCAAAATTAAATAACTTGTTACAATTACTACAAATAAAATCCAAAATGCCAATAATCCTTTATTTATTCGTTTTTCGTATTTTAAAATACTTTTAAATTTCTCATTTTTCATAATTTTAGCCCTTTCAATCACATATTATTTTTTATCTTTTTGTTGGACAGTAAAAATTTTCAAAAGTCGTGTGTTCACTCCTAATGAAAAGATTTACCGCCCTATAACTAATTAGTTTTTATCTACTGAATTCTTTCGTTATCCAATTCGATGATTTTACAACAATTACTGCTCCAATTACTAAAACTCCTAAATATTTAAAAATACTTTCATATGAATCTTTTACAGTTTCAATATCTGTTGCAGTTGAAATTACTATTGTATCTAATGCTCCAATTAATACTGACATTATTACTGTAATAACTGTTATTTTTATTCCACTTAATAAAAATGTTGTCGGTAGCTTATTTAACAGAGAAGACGGTTTTTTTAGAACATCAAATATAACAAAGAACAATGCCATTGTTGTTGTTAAGAAAAATTGAGTTATTGCCATCATAACTTCGATTACTACTCTTATTCCGACTATAAGTAAAATTAACATTGCTATTACAATAACAAATATCTCTGGTACTAAAGTCCATTTTGTCATATCTGTTTTAACACTCCAGCTTACTATTAAATTGAATAATTTTTCAGCTTCTTTCATTGACAATTCCCACACCTGATTGGCACTTGTTGCATCTGTACCAAATGCTTTTGCAAGTCCAATGAAAAATTCAAATATCATTGACTGGATGTTTAAAAAATTTAATACAATACCCATATAAAAAGCATATTTGAGCAGTTTACTAAGTATCCTTGGTAAAATTGTGCTAGTATCTGCTGTGGAAGGAATAATTACTGTTAAAACAAAATCAAATAATGCTACAAAAGTTAGAACGACAATTACTCCATTTATTACGTTATCTATTTTAGATAAAATTCCTTGCTTAAATATTTCCACTGCTCCATCAAAATCAATTTTAAATATATCTAAAAAATCATTCTTCACAGAACTTGAATTTGTATATCCTGTTCCTGCAGGAAACTGTGTCATATCTAATGGCGTTAATCCTGCAATCGTAGCTATTTTATTTCCAAAAGATGGAACTTTTTTTATATAATTTGTAGTTTCTGTTATATTCTTCCATCTTCCTGATTTAAAACACCCAGGGCCACAATTATATGCGGCCGCTAAGTCAGATAAATTATTAATTCCATAGTGTTTGGCATTTTTTCTCATCCAATCAAAATACTTTACACCACATTCTATATTATACTCAATGTTATATAAATTTCCTGTACATCCAACTTCCGCCGCTGAAGTCTTCGGAGTTACCTGCATAACACCTCTGGCATCAGCTCTATTTGCTTTTAAGTTTCTAAAATTGGACTCCGTTTCTATTATTCCATAAATATATGATTCTGGAAAATTATACTGTTTTGATACCCTGCTGACAGTATTAATTATTATCTGAGCATCGCTTCTACTTGTTTTACCTCCCGAACTTTTTATAATATAATCTACCATTGCTTCATTGTTTATAGAAAAACTTATAGAAGATATTACAAATACCATAAATAATATTAATTTTTTCATTTTTCTCTCTCTTTCTAACGCCCATTCAATGTTGCTAAAATATCACGGCTTTCTTTTATCAAAAGACATCCTAATCCTGTTAAAATCGTATATTTTATGATTTCTTCATAACCATCTTTTAATTCTTTTAAAGTTTGAAGTTTTTCAATGCCCACTTTATCTAAACTACCAATAATTACTGAAACAATAAGAACCATAACAGCAATATTAAGGCCTGATACTATTGCTGTCATTAAAATTTTACCTCCTAATAATCTTCTTGTTTTTTCAAATACTTCAAAAGGAATAAAAAAAGCTGATATTCCTGTGGTAAAATAAAATTGTATCTTTAATAAAAATAACTCAATCATTATTCGTATAGCAAGAATTAAAAATATTATCAAAACTATTACCAGTAAAATCATTTGCGGAAATGTTTCTATCTTACCCAAAAACATATAATCCCCCCAGCTACTGAAAATATTCAATATTTTTTCAACATTAGACATTAATTTGCTCCAAATAGCATTCATGCTTGGATATTCAACACCAAATGCAAGTGCAATTGACAAAAAACTGTCATAAAATATTTCCTGAAGAATTTTAAATTGATTAACTATCCCAAACCAAAAAGAATATTTTATAAATCTAACCAAACTTTCACTTGAAAACATATCAATTTCCTTTCTTTTTAATCAAATAATATGTAAAATCGATACAGCACATTATAACCATAAGATACCCTATTCCACCTAATAATTTATCTACTCCAACATTAATCTGATCTAAAAATTTTTGTGAGACTTTATCCCAATCAACCACATAAACTTCTTTTGAAAATCCTCTAGTTTGAGCTTCAGAATTACCACCTCCGCTTAAACCATTAATTTCACTTCCAATCGGGGTTATCACAGTTCCATCCTGATTTACAGGAGTATCTCCATTTGCTCTTATCATATCATCCATAGAAACTGCTCCAACATAGCCTTTATGATCTTTCAAACATTTTGTACGAGGCGTTTTTCCAGTTTGATATGTATCTAAAATAAGCGCTCCGCCTCCACATAGTTTTGATGGATTTTCAACCACCATTCCTACGTGTCCAACACCACCATTTGCCCCTCTGCTATTTCTATTAAAAAAAACAGAATCTCCAGGTTTTAATAAATTTTCCTGTCCAGGAGAAATTTTATTAGGAATTCCATTAAACATACTTTGACTAAATCTACCATTTGCAGCCGAACCTGTCCTAAAATTAACTCCTGCCGCTTTATAACACGCCAATACAAGATGAGAACAATCAGTATCTCCCCATCGATAAACTATACCTTGATTTTTCCATCTGTAAGCTTCATTAACAGCAGCCTGCCTTGCTTTAGTACTATCAACTTGCTTTGATATAATTGGCACACTAAATAAAAGAAAAATTAAAAGAAATAATTTTTTCATTTTGTTTCCTTTCTAAATAAAAAAGACTAGAATTTCTTCTAGCCTTTCAATCGTTACTTAACCACCTATAGTATTAAATTTTTTAGGTATTTTTTGTATAATATTTAAACCTGTATCAACTTCAACCATGATTTTATATTTTGTATCATATGCGAAATAAAAATTTCTATCCCCTTTTCGTTCATAGACATTTGGAGCGACCATAATACCATTTTTATAGCTTCTTATTAATATCCAGTCAACAGTATCGTCTCCCCAATTAGAAACTCCGAGATACCATTTTCCTCCTTTATTTTGTATATAATAAGTATAGTTTCCCCAATTACCAACAAGTTTATCTAGATTATTTTTGCCATTTGTATGAAGTTTTTCTGCAAATGCAGATACACTTATTATTATAGTTAATAAGAATATAAATTTTCTCATTTTGTCACCACCTTATTGCATTTTTCCCTGTATATTTTTATTTTGTCTTTTTATAAGCCTCTATGATTTCATTTCCTTGTCCTACCATAACCAACGTTTTTAATTTTAAATCATATGCAAAGTAAAGTTCCATCGTTCCGTATCCGTGATAATTTTTATTTATTGTATATACTGGAACATAAAGTCCATCTCCTACAGGTTTGAAGTACCCTTTTGAACCGTCATTATAGAAAAATACTAGTTTCCCTTTTTCATTTTTTACTACAATATTCTCATATTTTCCACGATAATTTCCAACAAGTTCATTTGAATGATATTTTTTATCGCTTGAAAAGTTTACAGAAAATCCAATTATACTTATCATCATTATTAAAAATAAAACAATTTTCTTCATTTAAAACACCTACCTAGATTTTTTAAAATTAATTTTAGTATTTTATCATTTTTTTATTTATTATACCATATTTTGAAAAATTTCCAATGTATATTTTTAAACTCTATCAATTTTCTTACACATAAAAAATCTTTTATTCCCAAGAATCTTTATCCTTTTTATTTTTATTCCATGGATCTGATGAATTGTTTCTTTTTTGAAAATGTTCGTGTATATTTTGAAAAATTTTTTTCATACTTTCTCTTGCATTTTTAGTTTTTTTATCAGCCCATTTCACAGTTTTCACAGCATTTTTAACTATTTTATCAGAAGCAATTTTTATTTTCTGATAATTATCTTTAAACGCTTTTGCTGTTCTCAAAACTTTTTTACCTGTTTCACTTTCTTTAAATGTTTTAATATTTCCTTTCATTATAGATGTATATACATCCTGTTTCCCTCTATTTTTATTTGTTTCATCTATAATATTGTCAATATTTTTCTCTGTATACTCAGCAACATTCTTTACAGTGTTTACTGTATTCTCAAAAGCTCCTTTTAATAATGCTTTGTCATCTTCTCCTGTTGCTAATTTAATTGTTGTTTTAGTATATTTTTCTGCTTTATTTAATATTGCTTTAGTTTTATTTCCAATTTCCTTACCTTTTTTGAATCCTTCTTTTGCACCTTTCCAAGCACCTCTAACCGTTGCTTGTGTTCTTTGACCTGCATTTGCTGTAGCAGTTGCCGTTTTCATTCCATTTACAGATGTCGATACTGTTGTATTTCCTGTATTAATTGCTCCGCTTACTGTTCCGCCTGTTGCTCCTGCATTTAGTGTTCCACTTACTGTTGCTCCTCCTGTTGCACCTGCCGAAGCACCTGCAACTGCTCCTGCTCCTGCCGCTCCTGCTGTTACAACCGCTCCTGTAACAGCAACAACTGCTGATACTTGACTTATCATTGCTCTACCTAAACCTGTTGCACTTAATCCTTCTCCTGCTCCTGATGTAATTATTGCCGCAAAACTACTTGCTTTGGAAATAAAATATCCACATACTGAATATATTGCAATCCATCCAAATATTAATTGAGGTTTATTTACTGCCTCTGATACCGCCTCGTTTGGAAAAAGATAATCCTTCATAACGTTATTCGATAGTTGCTGTATTATAAGAATAACAGAAAGATTCATTCCTGCACCTACAATTGATGTTATAAATTTCTCACCTAACGAAGCCGTTCCATCAAAAGTTGCAAAACAGATAAAAAGTATTGCTATTCCTATTACAAAATGAAATGCAATTATTGCAAAAATAATTGATACTAATACCCATATTAATAAGGCAAACGCTAATATCCAACAAAAGTAATAAAGTATCTTCCAGCCTGCATTTCCAAATCCTGTCATTGTATTTGCTGCATCTAGTATCTTATTTATATTAGCCATATTAGAATTATAGACGTCTCCTATTATTGTTGCAGTATCTATTTTTCCATCTGAAAAAAGACTTGCAAGACTTACAAATGTGTCAAGTAAAATTTCTTTAATTTTTTCATAGTTTGTAACTATTCCAAACCAAAAAGCATATTTTAACATCCTTTCAATCATTGCAGTTATTAACTGATCTCTATTCTCAATTGTTCTTATCATTGTTAAAGTAAAATCTATCAAAGCTAGAATTGTTGCAAAAACTAATACTCCACCTGCAACAATTGCAAGTCCTTTGTCAATCTTTGTAATAAACGGACTTACCAACAATTTATCAAAATCTATCTCCATTTTACTCTCCACCTCCTAAAGACTGTCTCATATTTTGAAATTGACTTGTAAAACTACTTGCAGACAATCCTTGCTGTGCAGAAGAAAATATTTGTCCTATTGTTAGAGTTTCACCACTTCCATACAAAAAGAAAGAAGTTATTCTGTCATAAAATAAAATAATTACTGAACATACTCCAAATACAGTTAAAAACGATATTATCTGACCTAAATCCAAATTCTGTAAAAATCCAAAAGTTATTGTTGATAAAAAGCCACCTTTTTTAGTCGTTCCTACAGGTTGTGCTAACATAATATCCATCGATACCTTTTGAATTACAAGAAGTACTGTAAGTTTTATTCCTGCTGAAAATACAGCATTTATAAATTTTTCTCCTACACTTCTAATTCCTTCAAAAAGAAAACATGGAATAAAAACTATCGCAAATCCTAAAACTATATGAAATCTCATTATTGCTTGTAAAACTTTATAGAGTACAAATACAAGCAATATTAATGATACAATATAGACTATTATTAAAAACAATATATCAAAAGCATTCATTGGGGTTGCAGTAATCATTGATTCTTCAAATAGCTTATTTAGATTTTTTAATGTTTCACTTAATATTCCGTCAGGAAGATTTTCCGTAGAGGCTTCACTCCCTGTAAATATTAAGGCGAATGAAGAAAATCCATCCAGTAATACTTCTTTTATCTTTTTGTATTCACTTAATATTCCAAGAAAAAAAGCATACTTTAACATTTTTGTAATAATAACTTGTCGTATATCTTGATGTCTCATAGTCGCTAAAATAAAATCATATAATGCAAAAATTATTGCAAGCAAAACCATTGCTGTTATTAAAAAAGTTAAACCTGCATCTATTGTTTCTATAAGAGGCTTGGCAATCCATTCATATAATTTTATCTCCATTTGATACTCCTATTTATTTCTTAATTTCTTATATTTTTGCGATTGACTTTCATGATACTGTATAGATTTTCTTATTGATTCCCTAGTTGCTCTGTTTCTTTCTTCAATAGCTTGCTGTTCAGCAAGCTCTCTTGCTTTTGAAAGTCTGTCAGCACTTGACGATTGCTCCATTAAAGTTGCAACTCTTTCCAGTGTTACTATCATTTCCTGATTAATTCTTCCTATTATATTGAGTAGCTGATTAGGATTTTTAGCGGTTTCCAGTTCACTCGCAAGAGCAACCATTTTAACTTTGAAATCCTTTTGTGCTAGTTGATTTTGTCCATTTTTAGCTAAAATATCTGCTCCTATATTTTTCATCTGCAGGTAATAATTATCTATCGCATTGTTATAACTTTTTAAATTTCCATTTGAAATAAGATTGCTATATAAATTATTAAATGCAATTTCCGCTTTTTTAGTTGACTTCAATGCCCCCTGCGTATACTGGTTAGCCTTGTACATCTGGTTAATCCTGCTTACCAATTGCTCAGTTTTTTGTCTTAACAATGCCTCAGGAAGAGTCTTCCATTGTTCTAATTGCAGTTTAAATTTTTCAAGCTGGAGTTCATAATCTTTTATTATTTGCAACTTACTCGCCAAATTTTCATAGTAATCTTTCATCATCCAGTAAGCTGAACCATCTGCTCCACCTCCACCAAATAAACCAGCATAACTGTTTACAGAAGTAATTGAAAATATTCCTGCAATACCTAATAATGCAAAAACTTTTTTTACATTATTCTTCATTAAAATCACATCCTTATTTAATAATTTTTTCGTATCATTTCTTTTTCAGTTTCTATATTTAAATGGCTTAATTTCCAATCTAACCATGATAAATTAAGCATTTTTAAATCATTTCCATATTTTTTTTTCAATTCATCTATTTTATCAAAATCTGCTTTATCTGTAGAACCTACTAATGCGAGTTCTAATTCAGATAATTCCAACTGAAACATTCTTGCACCCTTTGTTGATTTATAAAAATAATCTTGTTTTTGTTGTGCGTCATTTATATCTTCTATTTCCTGCGAATTAAGCCCTAATTTCATATATAGTTCACTCCAACTTGTTTTTGCATACTCATTTGGAAGTAAAATTTTTGTTTTACAGGCATCTATTATTGCTGACGCTATATTTGAATTTATAATATCATCAAGTGATTGTGTAGCAAATAGAACAGCGACTCCTAATTTTCTCAAAGTTTTAAGCCAATCTCTAATTTTCCCTCTCATTTGTGCATTATCAATAAATACCCATGCTTCATCTAGAACAAGAAGAGTTTTTTTACCTTTTTTAAATTTATCTCTTTCAAGTCTATGAAACATATAATCTAATATATGTGGTGCAACTTTAGGTTGCTCCATAACATCGCCCATCTCAAAAGAAATAAACGAATTTGAAGAAAAATTATCTGTGTTGTTATCAAAAAACTGTCCATAAGGTCCGTATTTTGTATATTGCCATATCGCCTGTTTTAATTCTTCATCCTGAAGATGGGAATGAAATCTCTCTATTGTTCTATCTTCTCTGTCATTTGTGGATAAATTAGTAAGCGCTTTCCAAATTTTTTCTTTCAAAGCTGGTGTAATAATTATATTTTCTGATTCAAAAATATTAATAAGCCAATCCCTTGCAAATTCTTTTTCACTGTTCAAATGAATATCAGCAAGTGGCTGAAATGACAAGTCATAATTTCCTAAATCAAAAAAATCTCCACCACATAGTGTCGTTAATATTTTACTAGATCTACCCTTATCAAAAATAAATACTTGTGAATTATTATATTTAGTAAATTCTACTACAATCATTCCAATTAATACTGATTTACCTGAACCAGTGGGTCCTACTATAAAAGTATGTCCTACATCTCCTACGTGAAGATTTAAATGAAATATATCTCTGCTTGAGGTTCTTGCTACCATTAAGGATTCATCTCTTAAGTAGTCATTTGTTTCAAAACCTTGAAATATAGATGATACAGGAGATAATCCTGTAAATAGCATGCTATTTATGGGCATCCTACGTATATTACTTGATACCTGTCCTGGTATTGCTCCAACGATTGAATCAAGGGTATTATATTTATCAACAGCTGTAGTAAAATCAAGTGCAGCTAGAATTTTATTTATATCCTTTATGTGTTCTTCCAACTCGTTTTTTGTATAAGCTGTTACAATTATCGTAATGGTATATATACCGTACTCCAAAAATCCAGTTTTCAATTCAGTTAGAGCATTATTTGCCTCATTTGCTTTTAATATTGCATATTCATCAGGATTACTAGATTCCTTTTTATTTATTGCTGATGTGAAATATTGTAAAAAAGTAAATTTTTTACCTCGATGAAAATCTCTAAACTTTTCAATTAATTTTTTTGATTCTTCTCTGTCTAAAACCACATATCTGCTACAAAATCTAAATTCAAAATTTAATTTTTCTAAATCTTGAAAAATTCTGTCTTTTATTGCTTCAGGAAATGCAGTAAGTGTCAAAGTTGCTAAATATTTATCTCCTACTTGCGGATATTTTCCAAAAGTGTATGTACTTTTTGAAAGTTGGGAATCAAGTAAAATATCAGGAGTAAATCTAAGTTTTTCAATAAATTTCTGATTTACTGTAGAATATAAATACCCCATCAGTTTTTCGTCACTTAGTATTTCAATCTCTAATGAAACGCTTCTCAATTGTTCGATAAAATCTGCAACTCCTTCTTTAAATTCCTGAAACCTTTTCATATACAAAAAAGTCTCGGCTGTTTCTTCCTCATCCTTTCTCTCGATTATGGTTTCAAATATATTTCTACTTAGATCATTTTGAATAAAATAAGACAAAGTTATATAGTATTCAGTTTTATAAAAATTATCAGCAGAAAATATTTCTTTTCTTCTATTTTCAATAAGAAAAGCAGGTATTTTATCATAACTTCTTTTTTTTCTAGTATCATTTATTTTTTTTCTCTGAAATTCCGAATGTATAACAAAACCTTCAGGAAGCCTTTTTATTAAATTATTAAATATTTTCAATTTTGAACTTTTTTCTTCTTCAGTAAAATAGTCCAAATCAAGAAATCTAATTTTTAAACACATTGAATAACTTAAATTTTTATTCACCACAATGTATTTAGGATTTTCACTTTCAGAATTTCCATCTTCATCAACTAATGCACCAAAAGGAATAAAAAACTGCATGCTCTGCTCATAATTCTGTAATAGTTTATTTTTAAACATACAACCTCCTTTCTAAATTATTTTTATGGATTATAATAATTTTTATTTTTAAATGAAGTAAAAAAAATTATTAAAAACAGCGGATCATCTTTAGATACTGTTTTCAATAACATAAAAATTATCATAAATGGAAATATTGCCCATAATTTTATAAAAATAGCCAAAATAATACCAAAAGCTACTAATCCAATAAATATAGGCTGTGGAATTCCTGAAACATTTTTTATTTCTAATAATGATTTATAAACAGGTATTTCCATATGTTTCTCCTTTCAATTATTAAATTTTATTATTTCTACCGTATTCATTTCTACCGCTCTTCACTTCGTTTCGTTTGCTTTACGCTCCAATTATCCATTTACTTGAATAATTGAAGCGTTAAACTCTTTAATATTTTCAGACTAGATTTTTATTCAATTCCCATTGTCCTGTATTTCTTATTTATACGTATTTATATAAAAATATAAATATTTTTAAATAACTAATTTAACTTGCTACTGAAGTTAAAATATATTTTTTATTAACTTCATCCCTACCTTCTAAATATAGAACTTCTTTTATTTTTCTATTTTGATTTTCATCTCTTTCGATAAATACGATAATATCAAATGCACTGGCTATCATTTCTTCCTGTGGCTTTTGACTAACCATATTTATATACTGCCCTACTTTTTTTAATCCTAATTCAGCACTATCCGCATGCACTGTTACAAGCCCTCCTGGATGTCCTGAATTTAATGCCATAAGAAAATCTAAACAGGTTTGTCCATCTCTTGCTTCTCCTATCATTACTCTAGTAGGGTTAAGACGCATTGTCGATTTTAATAATACAGAAGTTAATATTTTATAAGTTGATTTAAGCCTTACAATATTTCTTGCCTTACATTGTAATTCCTGTGTATCTTCAATAATAACAATCCTATCTTTTGTATTTGTTAATTGTTCTAAACAGGCATTGGCGAAAGTTGTTTTACCACTGCTTGTTCCACCAACAATTAGTATATTTTTTCTTTCATTTATAAATTTATGTATTATAAAATCTTTTTGCTTTGCAGTTATAACATTTTTTTCTACATACTGATCTAGTGTAAAAATTTGAGTAGGTGGTTTTCTTATCGCCATAATTGGACTAAAATTCACACACTCTCCAATTATAGCTTCAAACCTTTCTCCATTTGGGAGAGAACCGCTCAAAATCGGATTTTCGTCATTTATCACCTTTTTATTCAAATTCGCCACATTTTCAATAATTTTTAATGCTTCAACATTATTTACTGTAATATTTGTTTCTACCATTCCTTCACCAAATTTATCAATCCACAAATGTTTTTCCTCATCATTATTTAACATAATCTCAGTGATAAAAGAATCCTTAAGTAATTTTAAAAAATCATCTCCCAATAATTTCTCAAAATAAGCTATTTCCTGTTCTCTTCTATATTTCTGTTTGTCAATTTCATTCATTTGATAAAAATTATTATTCATTTTCATGTTCTTTCTGGATTTGTTCTTCTTCCGTATTATTTTCTTCAATGCCTAATGCATCTAAAAGCAAGTTATCTATCTCCTCTTCTCCATGAATATCTCTCAACATTTTTACAAGTTCCATATCTTTGGCATCTCTAATTTCTTTTTGCTTATTTTCACTTTTTTTTATTTTGTCCCTTTGAATTTTTATTCTTGCAAGTAAATTTTGTTTTTTTTCTTTTGTTTTAATCTCTTCTTCTGATAATTTCTCTTTCCTTTTTCTATAATTTTCCAGTCTCTTCTGTTTTTCTTCTTCGCTTAACATAAAATCCACTCCTTCCATTTTATTTTTTAAACACTACTTGCTGACAAAAGGATTTCATTAGAACTTGGTACTTTTAATTTTCCCACATCTGCTTTTAATGCTTTATCAGCTTTTCTTATAATATTTCTGAATTCTTCTATAAAGTCCTGTTCTTCTTTAATATCAATCTTATTTTTCTTTCTTAATAAGGCAAATGTACTTAAAGTTATATTTAACACTGTTTTATTATCCTTGATAGAAGATATTTCTTTTAGTAATTTTCTTTTATATTCTGATGTATCTTCATCTGTGTTTTCTATATTTTCTAATATTTTGCTAATTTCAATTTTTCTCATTTTTTCTATCTGTTCAATTTCATATCTTTTTTCTTGTTCTTTTTCTTCTAAAAGTTGATTATATAATTGCCTATCTACTATTTTTGTTTTTAATCTATCAACCTCAAATCTTCCCATATCATCTTTTTTCTCAAAAAATACTTGCCCTTCCGAATAAAATTGTGGTTGCTCCTTACTTGCTGACAACATTTCTTTTCTTTCAAAAAACAACACTTTATCAAGTGCAAGCGGTGGTTTTATTCCTGTAAGAACTATTGATTTTCCACTTGGAAATTGTGAAATTTCTGATAATGTAAGCAAATCTCTATGTGTCCAATTTGTAGTTTTACTTCTTCCACCTTTAGAATCTGAATAGGATTTTGTTCTTATTGTTCGTACCCCTAATTGTTTATGAAGATATTCTGCCGTTTCATTGTCATTAGGTCTAAAAAATATTCTTGTCTGACAATTAGATAAAATACCATTTTCTTTACCATATGTTGCTGTCAATTGATCTAAACCTTGTAAAATAAGTACCATTTTTATTCCATATCCTGCAGTATAAGCTAGTCCTTTTTCTATTTTTGCCATTTTTCCAATACTTGTAAATTCATCAAGCATAAATAAAATTCTCCATTTTTTCTTTCTTATATCTGAAGTTAATTTATCTACTAATTGTACAATCATTACTCTTAATAATGGTGCTAACAAATCCGTATCTCCTGCGGCAACAACAATATACAAACTTACAGGTTTATCTCCATCCACTAAATCCATTATTTTAAAATCGCTTTTTGAAGTATTTTTTGCAACTGTTGGAAGCTCAAAAACTGATAATTTTGTTTTTGCGGTCGAAACAATACTACTAAATTCTTTTTCGTTAACCTTTGAAAAAAATGAAAATTCTTTGGCTATAAAAGGATGTATTCCTCGCTCTATCATTTCTCTATCAGTTCTATTGAAATAAATTTGTTTTAATATTTCTTTATCTTCATTGTTTAACAATGCTTCTTTGTCTTTTCCTTCTATATATTCTTGCATTCTTTTTTGAATTGGAGCTTTAGGATTAGTAATAAACTCTGCTACATCTGTAAGTTTTGCTCTTACTTTATCTTTTTTATCTCCTATTCTTCGTTTGAAATAAAAAGAATAACATATATTTACTGCGATTAAGTTTGTTGCCATTATATCCCAATGTGGATCTTTTTCATTAATTTTTCCCACAATATTTGTTGCCATACTTCTTGCATTTTCAATTTCTTTTGATGTCAAGTATCCTAATTCATCAAGCGGATTATATTTTGAACTGTCATCTGAAAGTGCTTCAAATTTTATAATTCTATTATTAAAGGCTCTTGCCCTATGCCCTGAACTCATATTAAAATTTTCTTTTTTTATATCCAATACAACTACCGACTGTTTCCACCCTTCCACAAGCGTAGTAATTACAAATCCAACACCTTTTCCTCCACGAGTTGGAGCAATTAAGGCCATGTGAGTGTTTTCATTATCGTGCAAAATCTTTTCTTTAACTTCTCCAATTACTACTCCCTCATCTGCCAAAAAATCAAGTGCCGCAATCTTATTTTTCCCCTTTTTATTAGGTCTTAAATCATCATAATCTCCCCATCTTGCAGAACCAAACTCATCTTTCCATTTTTTCTTTCTTAAAAATAGAAAAGGGACAGGAACAGATAAAAAAAGCAGAAAGAATACTATTTTTAACTTCCCTGTTGCTAGCGGTGTCCTATGGAAAACTGTCCATAGATCCTTGTCAAATATATTTAATAAATATATTCTTTGTTTAAAAAATGTAAATATTCCATCTCCAAAGAATGCAGGATATTGCAATATTGCAACATAGTAAGTCGATGATATAAGTAAAGTTACTAAAAATAACATTACGGATAATATAGAAACTTTTATTATTTTTGTTTTCATGCTTGTTATTTTTAATTCTGGAATTTTCCCTGTTTGCATAAATTACCTTCTTTCAATCTAACGTCTTAACTGGCTATATGGCACTAAAACTATATCCTTATTTACAATAATATTAAACTTATAGCCTTTTTTAACATATATAGTAGGTTGCCTATTTAAATCCTTTTCAACAAGTTTTTCACCTATACTTTGTATTTTTTCCGAAGCAGCAGATGCTCCTGTACCTATACTTACTCTTGATTTGCTTCCTGTATCAACATTTACATTTACATTATCAAGTCTACTTGTCGCCGCAGTAATTGCTGAAGATAAAAGTACACTTCTTAAAAGTTTTAAAAAGTGATTATTGACTTTCCCTTTAAACCCAGCTTGTCCCATAAGGTCAGCTCCTTGTATATTTTCAAGTTCCAATGTATAGCCATTTGGAAATACGAGTCTTTGCCAAACAAGTAGAAGTCTGTTTTGCCCATAAGTTACGTTACTGTCATATATTCCATATATTTTTGTTCCCATAGGAATCAATAAATGTTTTCCTGTAACTGTATCGTATACATTTCTTGAGATTTGTCCCAGTACCTGTCCAGGTAAATCTGAATTTACTCCTGTAACCATTATTCCATGAATAATATGTCCTGTTTTTAATTCAAATTTACTATAGTTTCTATTCAAAAACTTTTTTGATATAAAATCATTATTTGTATTTGAGTTTAAAAAATTTTGTTTTGAATTCTGTCTGTTTTGGTCATAGTCTTGAAGTTGTACTGAAGGTTGCTGTGGTAACTGAGGTTGTCCCAAATAATTGGCAGAATTTTGCACAGCTTGCTGTGCAACTTGATTTTCAATATTTCCTTTATTACTTACAAATTCTATTCCTCTTTTTTTGTTCCCTGAATTACTGTTATTAATAGCACTTCCTGAATTAACATTACCTTGACTATTATTTACTTCATCAAAAATTCCACTACTACTTGAACTTGTTCCGTTTACATCACTTAAATCATATGCTTGTTTAGTATTCCTTCTTATGTCATTCATAGAAATATTATCCATTGGAATGTCATTTCCTGAACTAATTCCACTGCTGTTAGTATTGTAATATGATGGCAACTGATTATCAGTTATTTCGTTAGGATTGCTAGTTACATTGGGGTCAACAGGAGTATTTATCTCTGCCATTGCATTTGGATCACCATTTTGTTCATCTACATCATTTACTTTCATTGCTTCAGGATTTGCAATAGCAATTTCTTCATCTTTTTTATCTTTTTTCTTTCTATCAGACATAAATTTAGGAAGTATTCCAAATGAAAATATCATTGCAATTAACACAAATCCCATAATTTTAATATTCTTATTATTAAACATTGCCGTATCAGGAATAAACTTTTTAATAATCCCTTTTTCTTCTTCGTCATCAACATCATCTGAATTTTTATAAGAATTTTCTTTTTCATTTTCTTTATCTAAAAATGTTTTTTCTAAATTCTCACTTTTTTTATTTCTGTTTACAAAATCATAGGTATTGTCATTATTGTCCAGTTCATTATCTTTTTCATCCATTTTTCTTAATACCCCCTAATTTTTATTTTTAATATTCTTTACCTTAACAGTTTTTGTCCCATTTATTACATAGATTTCATCAGTTACATAATCAAGAACTACATATCTTCCTTCCACCCTGCTTGTAACTAATGTTAATTGGTTATCTGTTCCCTTTACATAAAAACTTGGCATCTCTTGTAAATTATTTTTCATTAATATATAAGTTTTCGTTCCATCATCAAACACTAGATTTGGTGAAAAATTATATTTTTTATTACTAATTGTATAACCGTAATTAAGATTTTTTACATCATTTACTGCCAAACTTTCTGTATTATTGTTATAATTTTCGTAAAATAATTTTCTTTCCTGTGGATATTGCCATTCAACTAACGGATTGTATTTATCTTCAGTCGAGACTACATTAATTAAGTAAGTATGTCTATCAGTAGTGATTACTAAATTGGTTTTTAAATCTACATCAGTAGGAACTAGCAACAAGATTTCTTGGTTATCCTTGCCTCCTGTTGTCTGTTCTAGTTGCCAATTTTCAGTATCACCTCCTGCTTTAAAAATTATTTTTTCTCCTGGCTGAAGTTTTATTGTTGTCAAATAATTAGGTTTTGAATAAATTTGATAAACAGAATTATCCGCATATTGAAAAATTACAGCTGTTTTCTTTACAGCTTCTTTTCTTCCTGAAATTATTCCATCATTACTATCATCATCAAATATTTTTGATTCTATTTTTACATTCTCATTTGCTGGTGTAATTGTTACTCCATCATTCGCAAATCCAAATGAAAATACCAGCAATGGTACCCCCATAATCAGAGGTTTTATACTCTTAATTTTTCCCATTATTTATTTTCTCCTTTTATTTTTCCTGTGGTGCATTTTCTCTTGAAATATTAAAGTCTTTTATTACAATTCCAAATGGATTTACTCTTATCATTTCTTCATTTTTTACACTTACCCTGTCAATTGAAAATATTCCCACATAATAATTAGTAAACTCTAATTCTCCATTACTTCTATATTGATTTTCTTCCCATCTTATCTGATATGAATTTGTCTGATTAGGAATTTTATTTATTGTTTTTACTATAACATTTACTGTTACCTTATTTTGTATTTTAAAATAATTGTTATCAGTTTCAATAATTGATTTTAATTTTTCCTGTGCAGCCGGAGTTAAAAAATAACTGGCTTCCTTTAAATTGTTTTCATATAATTTTTGATCTAATGATATACTTCTTGTATCTAATATGAATCTTCCCAAAAAATAATTTGCAGTTTCTTCGGGAAGTTCATTATTATTTTTTTGAAGTACTGTTGAATTTAAAAGTTTTTTAGTTTGATTATCTACCTCAATTACATAAGGCAAGTAATCACTTCTAAGAGAAAAATAAATCAAAGCAAAAATTAAAATCATATTGACTATAAAAGAAAAATGAAATCTTTTTCTTTCACGAGTTATTTCATTAGACAAATCCATGTATCTATCAAATGGATTGTTATTTTTTGTTTTTTCCTTTTTACTTTTATTTAAAAAAAATTTTTTCTTTTGTCGTATTTTTTTTTCGTCCATTTTCCTCTTCTTTCAATTTTTTCTTTACCTTATCGCCTTAATATATTCAATTGCAATTGTACTTCCACCTAATGCCTTTACAGTTGGTTCGATAAACCATATAGCAACGATTATTAATACAATAGAACCTATTTTTATCATTGTTCTTGAAGTTTCGTGATCAGCCATTTGATTAAATGCAAACCAACCAATTGCAATAAGTCCTGCAAATGTTCCAAAAATTTGAATATCACTCCAAGAATCTGCTGCCCATTGAACTAACTTTCCAAAAATTTGAGTTTTTCCACCATTAGATGTTTTCGCTAATGCAAAAGCATTTAACATAAAAAATAGAAATCCAACTTTATGAAAAATCTTAATTCCTTTTTTCATTTTTCTTCCTCCTCTCTTCTTTAATTTATTTATCAAAAAAAATTTTTGAAAATAAACAAAAAAAAGTGCCTCTTTTAGTTTTGAATGCTTTGTCATCCATAACTAAAAGTAGACACCTTTCGTTGGTCTTACCATCTATTAAATTGTATTTTTATGGTTTTTCATTTTACTATATTAATAAGATACTATATTTTTTCTAATAAGTCAAGATTTTTTCAATTTTTTATCCCAATTTTTTTAACAAAGTTTAACAAAAAAATTCCTTTAAAAAATCCCATTTTTTAAAGGCACGCTTGTGTGTTTCTCTGTTAAACAGAAAACACTGCCTGTGTAAAATAA
>ERZ773076.385-NODE-385-length-23124-cov-3.278079_pt1 | contig 23124 bp, 10 predicted proteins | sample MGYA00580613_ERZ773076 | MGnify/ENA primary metagenome ERZ773076 (study PRJEB29015, sample SAMEA2738005) | human oral metagenome | biome: human oral; feature: human-associated habitat; material: dental | place: China | collected 2057 ...
CCGACGTCGCCCTCCTGCTGGCCGAAGGATACGGAGGCTCGACGTCGCACGCCGCAGTCCGCCAGGTCCGCGACGAGCGCGATCTGGCCGCCGCATCTGCGCGTCCGCGCGCGGCCCGCGGCGAAAGGACGTGGGCGCCCGCCGCCCCGGAAGCCAAATGGACCGAGTTGCTCGCACCCGCGGCCGCGCTTGCCGCCCTCGACGAACTGCGCGATTCTTCGGCATTGACGCCGCTCTCCGAGTGGGGCGCGGTCAAACTTGGAGCAGTCACCGGCAACAACGGCTATTTCACGCTTTCTCCCTCTCGCGCCCGCGAGCTTGGCTTGGACCGCCGCGACCTGCTCAGGATCAGCCCGGCGGGAAGCTTTCATTTGCGCGGGCTGTCCCTCACGTCAAGGGCGTTGGCGGCTCTGGGAGAAGAAGGCCGAGGAACGCTGCTTTTCAGGCCGCGAACCCCTTTGTCCGCCGCCGCACGGCACTACATTCGCGCGGGCAGCGAAACCGGCGTCGACCTCGCATACAAATGCAGAGTGCGGGACCCGTGGTACATCGTCCCGCTCATGGCCGTCCCAGACCTTTTCTTGACGGCGATGAATGCCGAAATGCCGCGCCTCGCGGCCAACAGCGCCCGCGTGCGCCATCTCAATTCCGTCCACGGAGTCTGCCTGGCGGACGAACTCCGCCGCTTGGGAACGGAGCTGCTTCCCCTGGCCTGCCTCAATTCTGCGAGCAGGCTCAGCGCCGAGCTCTCCGGCCGCAGCTACGGAGGCGGCATTCTCAAACTGGAGCCCGGCGAAGCCCGCGGATGGCTCGTCCCTTCGCCCACGCTCATAAGCGAGCGGTTTGAAGAACTGCGGTCGATCAAAGCCTCGGTCGCGCGGGCTCTGCGGCGGGGCGAGCTGTCCCGCGCAACCGAAATGGTCGACGCCGCCCTCGGACTGGCGGGCGCAAAGCCGGGTTCGGCCGAACCCGGCGGCCTTTTCGCGGCCGCCGCGGCTCTGTCGCGTCGGCGTATGGACAGAGGGAGGAAGCGTGGCCGATAAAGCCGAAGAAGCCAGAACCGAGGAAGTTGGAACCGGGCCAGAAGGCCGACCGCGTTATGCGCTCGTTTTCGCGACGGCGCGCTGGTGCGAGCCCGCCGTTCCCATGCGCGTCATCTTCAACGAGGTGGTCCGCGATCTCGAACGCAGAGTCGTCGAGGCCCGCCGGGTAGCTTTGCCCGTCGGCGAAAACCTGCCCGCCAGTGAAGCCTCGCCGCCTGCCGGGTCCGACTCGCTTCTCGCTTCGGCCTTTTCGCGCATCGCAGGCGTGCGCGGCGTCGTCCTCGACGTCGACGAAGTCGACGCGGTCCTTGCCTCGAGGGCCGACGACGCCGCATCCGGCCGACCCCCCGATCCCGCTTTCGAGCTCGATCCGCTCATTTCCCCCGCCTTCGCCGAAACGATTGACTTCGTCCCCATGATCGTCCTCATACGTGAAGGGAACCGGTCCACAGAGGGCGAGGAACTGGTGCGCTTCGCCGGTCAGTTGCCAAAGCTTCGCATTCGCGACAGGATTCTCGAGGCGCTCGGTGACGACCTTTTTCCTCCGGCTGCGTGAGTTTAGCCGATCCGTGGCAAACTTAGAAGGGTCGCACTCCCGGCGGGAACGCGTCCGGAAACCGGGGTGCGCACAGTCGACCAAGGAGACGCCATGAGCGACAAGCAGAGGAACGCCGACCGGGCGAGCGCCAATCGCGCCGCCGTTGCCACCGGCACACGCCTGGACCCCTGGTACAACACCTATGCCGACCGCGCGCTCGGAATGAGGCAGTCCGAGGTTCGTTCGCTCTTCGCGGTGGCAAACCGCCCCGAGGTCGTCTCGCTCGCGGGAGGCATGCCCAACATCGAAGGCCTGCCCCTCGAGTTCCTCGCGGAGATGAGCAGCCGCCTTCTGCGCGATCGCGGCGCGTCGATCCTCCAATACGGTTCAGGCCAAGGATCCGATGAATTGCGCGAGATGATCGTCGAGGTCATGCGCCCCGACGGCATTCGCGGTCATGCGGACGACGTCGTCGTCACCACCGGCTCTCAACAGGCTCTCGACCTCATCTCTCAAATTTTTGTCAACCCGGGCGACGTCGTCCTTGCGGAAGCCCCCTCGTATGTCGGGGCCCTTGGAACTTTTCGGGCCTATCAGGCGAACGTCGTGCACGTTCCGATGGACTCCGAGGGCCTCGTTCCCGAAGAGCTCGAGCGCGTCATCGACGAGCTCGAGGCCGAGGGCAAACCGGTAAAGTTTCTCTACACGATCCCCAATTTCCACAACCCGGGCGGGGTGTGCCTTTCGGCCGAGCGCCGCCCGCGCATCGCTGAAATCTGTCAACGCCGCCGCATTCTCGTGGTTGAAGACAATCCCTACGGCTTGCTGGGTTTTGACGGAGACCCGATCCCGGCCATTCAGTCGATCAACCCCGACGGCGTCGTCTACCTTGGCTCCTTTTCGAAGACGTTCGCGCCTGGCTACCGCGTTGGTTGGGCGCTGGCGCCCACGGCCGTCGCCGCACGGCTCACCCTGGCCAACGAGAATGCGCTTCTGTGCCCGTCTACCTTCGCGCAGCTTTCGATCAACGAGTACCTGCGCACCTACGACTGGTATCAACAGGTCAAGGAATATCGGGAGATGTACCGTGAACGGGGGTGCGCCATGCAGGCGGCGCTCGAAGAGTACATGCCCATGTGTTCTTGGAATAGCCCCGAAGGCGGCTTTTACACCTGGGTCAGGCTGCCGGAGGGTCTCGACGCACAGGCCATGTTGCCGCGCGCCGTCACCAATCTGGTGGCTTACGTTTCGGGAACCGCCTTCTATGCCGACGGCCAAGGACGGGACCATATGCGCTTGTCTTTCTGTTATCCGACGCCGGAGCGAATTCGCGAGGGCGTGCAACGCCTGGCCAGGGTGGTTCGCGCGGAGGCCGAGCTCGTCGACATGTTCGGCCTGCGCGGCGACGACGGCGCCAAACCTTCGCCTGGAGAGTTCGCATGGCCGCGAGTGTAAGGCCGGCGCAAAGACTCTGACGACGCCGCACAGCGGCCGCTCGTCGCAGACAATCCCAACCCGGCCAACCTTTAGACCAATCCGACCGACCCCAATCCAACCCGATCGATCTCAGCCCAATCCGATCGATCTCAATCCAACCCGACCGACCCCAATCCAACCCGACCGATCTCAGCCGAACCCGACTGATCTCAATCCAATCGATCTCAGCCCAATCCGATCGATTTCAATCCAATCCGATCAACCACAACACAACCGACAATCCCGATCCTGACAACAAACAAGCCAAACAACAAACGGGTCAACCCGACCAAAGGAGAAAAAATGTCCGGACCTCTCACGGTGGCGATTCTTGCAGGAGGACTCACGCATGAGCGCGAAGTGTCCCTTCACTCGGGGCGCCGCCTTGCAGCGGTCCTTTCCGAGGCGGGCATGCACGTCAAGGTGCTCGACGTCGACGCCAATCTTCTGCAGTCCCTCAAATCTATGCAGCCCGACGTCGTTTGGCCGCTCATCCACGGAAGCACCGGGGAGGACGGGTCGCTTCAGGGCCTGCTGGAACTCGTCGGCGTTCCCTACGTCGGCACGTCCCCTGCCGCATGCAGGATCGCCTCAGACAAGGCGGTGGCGGGCGCGGTTCTCTCCGCCGCCGGCCTGAGCGTCCCCGATTCGGTGACGATTCCGCAGAAGCTGTTCCGCGAGGTAGGGGTGGGCCAAGTCCTCGACCTCGTTAAGGCGCGTTTTGACTTTCCGCTGGTCGTCAAGCCAGCCCAGGGAGGCTCGGCGCTCGGCGTGACCATTGTGGCCTCGGCGGCTGGCTTGCCTCGCGCCATGGTGGATTGTTTTGCCTACGACGAGCGAGCGCGCGTCGAGCAGTACATCGAAGGCACCGAGGTGGCGGTGTCCGTCGTCCAAACTGGAAGCGCACCCCGCGCTCTTCCTCCGGTCGAGATCGCGGCTGACGGACCCTACGATTACGATGCGCGCTACTTCGCCGGGCGTGCCGAATACTTCGTTCCCTCTCGCCTTTCCGAGGAGGACACCGCCGCCGTCAAAGAGGCCGCCGAGCGCGCCCATTCCATTCTCGGGCTCAGATATCTTTCACGCACGGACATTATTCTCGACGACGCCGGCCGCGCTTGGATCCTTGACGTCAACGTCGCCCCCGGAATGACGGAGACTTCGCTCTTCCCTCAAGCTGCAACAGCCGGTGCTTTAGAAAGCGAAACAACCGTCGACGATCTCTACGTGGAGATCCTGAACGCGGCTCTAACTGATGGGCGATAGCTTAAACCGCGTCCCACGCCGCACAGGCGACTAGGTCTTGCCGTACGCTCGGGTTTCCGCCGTCGCATGCATTCCCTCCGTCGCATGCACGTTCCTGCGTCACACGCATTCCCTCTGTCGCACCTATGTTCTAACCCGCATTCCCATCGCACGCACATTCCCGCCGCCGAATCTAGATCTCCATCGCCCTCACGCACGTTCCGTCTGTCGCATCCGGTCTTTCCGTCCAGTGCAAACGGCGTCTAGACAACCGGGACCGCCTCTCTCGGACGTCTCTCCCTAGGGGTTTCCTCCAAGGCGCAGACTCTCTGAGTCCATCCTGTCTTCATTTCGACCTGTCGGACTTCGTCAGTTCGGCAAAGCCTGTTGACTTTATCGGCCTGACAGATGGACGAACTTTTCAGCCCGAGAATCTCGGCGAGCTTCTGAGCACGGCAACCGATCTTCTGATCACAGCAGCTGAACTCTTGTACACGGCAACCGATCTTCTGATCATGCAGCTAACCTTTTGAATACGACAACCTTGGCGGACTCTTTTGTACTGACAATTTCGGTCTTGTCTTCTAAGTGAGTTTGGGGCTTCAAGTCCGGTTTGGTCCTTTGGGCAACAAGAATCGTTTAGATTGGTTTGGCCTTTCCAGGTCATATGGGGCTTTCAGACCCACAACGAGCTTCCCGTGCAACTTGCGGTTGGGACGGGGGATTCCCCGCCCCAACCCACGTGAAAACAAACTGACAAAACGGCCTTGTCGGCTACGCGTCGTGATACAGTATGCATGTTAACCGTACCCTCAACGCCGGAGCTCACTTTCCACTTCTACTCGGCGACATCAACGCCTGTCTCACCGGGGCTGAGTACGCCCAGGATGCGATTGAGATCGTCGATTGAAGCAAAATCGATCTTAATAGACCCCTTCTTTGCCCCCATTTCGACTTTTACGCGAGTATCGAAGCGGTCGGCCAGCCTGCTCGACAGTTCGCCGAGTTCAGGGCCGTATCTTCTAGCTCGCCTACGTCCGCCAGTTGGCGAGGCAGTCGGTTCGTCGCCAAGGGCGACGATCTCCTCAACCTGTCGCACAGAAAGGCCCTCGGAGACGATCTTTTGAGCAAGTCTCTCCATTGCGCCAGGGTCGGACAAACCAAGCAGTGCACGCGCGTGTCCGGAAGACAAAACCCCGGCAGCCACTCGCCGCTGGACCAAAGGGGGCAGCTTGAGCAATCGCAGCGTGTTGGAGATCTGTGGACGCGACCTCACGATTCGACGCGACAATTCCTCTTGAGTGCACTGAAAGTCTTCTAGGAGCTGTTGGTAGGCGGCCGCCTCTTCCAACGGATTGAGTTCCGCTCGATGCAAGTTCTCCAAGAGGGCGTCTCGAAGCAGATCCTCATCTTGCGTATGCCGAATAATGGCGGGAACGGTCTCAATGCCGGTCAGCTCCGAGGCACGCCAACGGCGCTCGCCCATGATGAGTTCGTAGCGAGCCTTTGGTTGCCCGGGAATCGGCGCCGCCAACGGACGAACAATAACGGGCTGAAGAACTCCGACTTCGCGAATCGAAGCTGCCAGTTCCTCAAGCTCTTCTTCGTCGAATACATTTCGCGGTTGTCTTGTATTCGGGATTATCTGGTCGAGGGGGAGCTCCGCGTAGGTGGCGCCGGGAACCTCAACGAGGCCTTCGTCCGCCTCATCTTGCTCATTTTGGGCGTGGTCCGCATCCTTTGCCAGAACGTCGTCGCTGTTGTTTCCCCTCGCAACGGCGTCACTGACCTCGGTCTCGTCGTTGTTCTCCAGATGGCCGTCTTGCACGCTGCCGCCGCTCTCGGCGTCGCCATCACTTTCGACAAGGCGTATATTCTCTGCGACACCGCTGCTGCCGCTCTCTGCAACGTCACCGGACTCCGACTCATTAACCCCTGAGTCGTCGCCGACTTCCGCCCGACCGACGCCGCCCTCAACAGGCTCACCACTCGCCTGAATGGACTTGTCGCTTTCGTCGAGTTCGGGTTTGTCGCTCCTATCCTCGTCAACCGCACCGCCGACGTCGCGGCGAATCGTCGAGGCTTCAACTCGCGTTGAATGTCCGTCTTCACCGGAGGCGCCACCCCGGCTCGAAGCCTCTGCGCCCACAACGGGTCGAGCTGCAGGCTCAGCTGTCTCTTGCCCGCCCTGATTTTCTGTGGTTCCGGACGTCGAACTGTCACGAGACGCGGAGCTCTTCGAATCTTTTGTCTTGTTTTGCCTCACGTCCACGGAGGGGACTTCCTCGGAAAACTCGACGGCGCCCGCTTGGTCGAAAGCTCGGACGCTCGTCTTATGCTGAACGGAAGAGTTCGGATGCATTCCTTCGCTCCCTCTCGAATCGGCAGGGGACGTCTGTATCTCGTCATCGAATGGCGCAGCCTGACTATGATTGAGCCCTTCTCGCGTTTCGTCTCCCGACGAAGCCCCTCCATCTCGCGTCGAAGCCCCTCCGTTTCCAGACGAAACCTCTCCGTCTCCCGACGAAGCCCCTCCGTTTCCAGACGAAACCTCTCCGTCTCCCGACGAAACCTCTCCGTCTCCCGACGAAACCTCTCCGTCTTCTGCCAACCCCTTGACAACGGACTTGGACCCCGCAGATTCGACGATAGCTTTCGCAGGCTCAAGTTTTGAAGGTTTCATCTCTGCGCGCTCTACGACAGTATCCACAGGCTTCGCAGTCGCTTCCGCGGATTCAGCGGTCGACCCAGGCGCAGCGTCAGCGGCTACGTTCGTCCGTTTTGATCTCTGTGTGGCAGGACGATCGACGTCCTGCGACGTCGCCTTCCCGTCCATCTTGCTTTCAGCAGAGGCATCTTCGAAATCACCGGAGGCTTTCGCATCGGCATTCACGGCTTTTGCGCCGACATCTGCATGACTGTCGACGGCTGAGTTCTCGACGGCTGCCGAACCGCCGACAACTGTTTTCCGCCTGGCCGATCGGCCCTTGTCGGCATCTTTCGTCCCGCCAGTGCCCTTCTCCTTGTCGACATCTTTCCTCCCGGCGGCGTCTTTCCCCTTGTCGGCGTCTTTCCTCCCGGCGGCGTCTTTCCCCTTGCCAGGTGCTTCGCTTTTCTCCTTCAGAGGAGATGAGCTGCTCATATTCGATGCATCGCCGTCACCAGAAGGACGGTGTTTGTTTCCAGGCGACTTCTTCGAAGCTTTCTCTACCTTGGCAGCAGTCCCAACAGCCGCTTCGGCCTTAGAGTCGTCAGCAGCCTTAGGGATAGCAGAGTTCTTTGCTTTCTTCTGCTTCGACGATGGGCTTTTGCCACTCTCATGACTCGGCGACGCCACGCCGCTGCCAAAGAATACGTCAATGGGACGATCTTTAGACTCCCTTTGCGCGGAAGGAATGAGGGCGCCAATTCCTCTTCCAAGACCGCGTCTGCGTTCGGCCATTCCTGTCCTGCTCCTTACTCGGCTCGATTAGCTAGTTCGTGCGCCGCCGCCAGATATGCGATAGCTCCACTGGAGCGGGGGGCAAATGTGATGACGGTCTCGCCGTACGAAGGAGATTCAGCAATGCGAACTGACCGCGGAATCTCTGTTTCAAGAGTCTGTTCGGGAAAGTAGTCTCTCACATTCTCCGCGACTTCTGCAGAAAGATTGGTGTTCTTCGACGACATAGTCAGAAGAATGGTACTGACTCGAAGCTCGGGATTATGAGAAGCGCTTGCACCTTCAATTGTATGCAGAAGCTGCGTAAGACCCTCTAGAGCGTAATATTCCGTCTGAACGGGAATCAGCACCTCTTTGGCAGCTATCAACGCATTGATAGGCAAAAGAGACATACTCGGCGGACAGTCGATGAACACATAGTCAAATGGCGTTCCCTCAGCAGCGGTCGCTGCAAGCCCCTCACGCAAAGTATCCCGAAGCCTGGTCATACGGTCATCTTGGTCAGCGAGTTCGACGTCGACCAGCGACAGATTGATCGACGAAGGAACCACAAAGAGATTCTCTAGTTTCTCCGTCGGTTGCATAGCATCGCGCATAGTCACGTTTCCAACTAGCACGTCATACAGAGTCGCGACGTCTTCATCCCTACTTGCACCCAAAGCTGTGGACGCGTTGCCTTGGGGATCGTCATCGACCACAAGAACGTTAAGACCGCCTTGCGCTAAGGCAGCTGCAATATTAACAGCCGTGGTGGTCTTACCAACGCCGCCTTTTTGATTGGCGATCGCGATGATCCTCGTCGACGCCGGAGACTTGAACTTCGACCCCCCGATCGCATCAAGCCTTTTCATGTCCTCAGCCAGACTATTGGCAAGAGGAGATCCTTCGCCTCGCAGGCGATCCCACGGGCTTTCCTCTTCGGTAACCCGCACGGTCGCCCTTTGTGCCTTCCTTATGGGATCACTCACGTATCCGCTCCTCTCGTCTCATCACATTCTACGCAAAACGGAGATTGAAATTGTCCGATCCACACCGCATTTCGCGGCCGACTTTTCCACAGGTTGACTGCGCCATTTTCCAAACGTTCATTGCAAAGCAATCTCACATTTGCCTGGCATTCTCGATTTGCGCTTCTGGATGTTGGATTGTTTTACACTCGAGAACATTCAAAGGAACCTGGCGTCATTTTCAATCTTTACTTCATTGACAGTCATTTTCACATGCGTCAAACTAAACAGTCGTCAATATCGTTGTGCGCAGTTTGAGACTCTATCATTCACAGTCTAAAGTCTGCCCAGACTGCGACTCAGCCGTGTGCCGTCTGGCTATCGAAGACGTCGTTACCGAAGGGCGTTGTTGCTTCTCACTTTGCCCCTAGATTCAAGCCGCAAGACATGCTTCGCCATTTCGTGGAACTGAAGCTCTCGTGTTTTAACGTCATGACGAGGGTGCACTGCCTTCCTTCCCAGTTCCATTAGGCTATTCCTTCTTGAGTAAAACACGCATAACCGTCCGCGACTAATTTTGCTAACGGACTAAAGCACTTTGCGAGAAGACGACGTCACCTAACAACAGCGCAACGTTCTCTGATACTAATCAAGAGTAGAAACACTCATAGAAACAGATAGGAGGATATGCCGGTGCCTTTCATGACAGCACTTTTACCTTTCAAGACTATTCCAGTTGCAGTTCTGTTTTCACAGATAAAGCATTAGAGCCAGAAAACAAATCGAGCACATCAGGCGAACGAAACTAATCAGATATGCTGATGGCGCTCTTTCAGACGCATCATCGCCGCCACCGCCTAAGGTGTGTCAAGAACACACCTGAACTTGCTGAATAGGTGAAGCATGCTTGGCCATCGAAAGATAACTACGTTGAGTTATAACACTAAGAAAAGCTAAGGACAATGCAGTAGCTCGCGATGACTAGAAATCGTTTCCGACGTTCCGAGGCAAGTTTTCGATGTGACTTTCTGCAATTTGCTCAAGATGGCAGCATTTCCGTAATTACTTCTAGTCGGTCACATACTTCTAACCAATCACAGCCTTATCCTTAGATTGCGTATTTGTCGTTAATCTCAAAACAACACGGATCTTTCTACGCATTAACAACATTGTCGAGCCCTCACGTTGCAAAGCGTTTTAAGTCAGCAGTGTTTCACGTGAAACTCAGAACGGTAAAACTTTAACAGATGCTTGAAGTCGTAATGGCTGCTTATAAGGTAGACGGATATAGGGACACGTTTCTATAAACTAGTGTCCTATCCGTCAGAACGACCCAACGAAGTGCCACTCACATGAGGAAAAGGGCGTGTTTCAGCGATGGATACGGAATAGGGCCAGCAAGTTCAACAATAGTTCTGTGGGTAGTTTCGTCTCGTCTAAATCTCCAGCTATGTGCCTACAACGTCGATCGTTGCATAGTTACCTACACCTTTGCACTATTTAGTATGCAGAACAGATTTGAGCTTTAAATTTGCCAAGTATCTACAGCCAGTCTATGTGATTCCCTGAGAAGGCATATAAACCAAAGTTTCTGTAATGCCAACTCTGATCTAGCTAGCGGCGAAATAAAGGGAGGTGATTCTGTGTTGCGTAGCGAGATCAAGTTTTGGTTAGGTCAACCCTTTAAGTCGGCATACTATTGAGCTTGCTAGATACTTTTACGCATCTACTAGCTTCAGCTTCGTATAAGCGATCTCGACTCTGGATTCCCTGAACACGTCAGGCTAATAGCATTGTTCTGATAGCAACTTACGGATTTAGGACAGGCAAAGGCTGCCGTTGCGCCATGTTGCTCCGTTTCGACGTGCTTAACGGCGCTGCTTTTAGACTGGGACCGCGCAATTGACAATGCGTAGCACCAGTTCTATTCACGCAACAGGTATTCAATATTCGTATTCCAGCTTGATGCGATGTTTGTAAAGCCTCGAATCGGTGAGAACGTTCTGTGTCTATCTTCAGCAGCCTTCGGAAACAGTCTCGTCAAATGAATGGACTTAATATCATTCTGTCTAACCCTGCAGCGGATTAGCCCTTCGCTGCACGGCCGACCTGATATTGTCCAAAGGTACAGGAACGCTGCATACGAAACTTTTAGCCTTGACGACCGCGAACAAGCAAGTACTACTCGCGGACCTGGTATAAGCCTATGTTTCACGTGAAACACAATCAGGCATCTAGTCACTTCGAAACTTCAGCGGAGATTGGAGCAACGCTCTGTTTAGAATACCTACGCAGCTTACACAAGATTGAATGCCTCAGCCGCTTATCTATACGCTCCCTGATAAAGCTCTTGTATGCGTCTAGAGCGCCAAACAGTTTTGCAACGATCAACTAGTTTACTTGCTATAGACCAGATCGTTGTACAAAAATTGAACTACGCTAACTAGCGGGAAGACCAAGATAGCTAGTTCCAGTCGGAGGTACTTTCGGCAACCTGTATGTCTGACAGCCAGTGGAAATGCTTAGGCAACTTCTTAGGCTACTAGTTCAAGGTTTCACGTGAAACGTCAAGTCATTAACTCGTGCAGCTACCGTCGCTGATCCATTTCATCCCTTAGGGATTATGGACCACTTTTGCTTCAGCCTTTGAATGGGAAACCGTTGATATATCTTGATACAAGATCCAGCGCTCACTTCCACACTTGCTTCGAAACGCAGCTCGGGCACCCAATGCACAATAGTAATTGGAACGCTCATCATCGGTAGCTTGTAAATCAACGATCCTGTCACCCATCGATTTTTCTACGAACATCATACTGGTTCTTGCGCGAAGACTGGGTTTGCGATCCTGCCATAGTCATAAGGCTATTAGGTTAGCCATTCTAAGCTAAAACTAGGCGCTGCTAATGCCCAAGGTACACGTAGGTCTATGTGGATAGAGCCTTAGCCAGTCTATTTTCGGCACCATAGAGGATGGCAACGACGCAGTACTGCGAATCCTTTTTATAGTCCGATCATTTAGAATCAAGCAACATAGTCAGATGATTGTACTGGTAGCGCTGTCATGAATCAGTTTAGTCGATAGAGTACAAAAGCTTTATGTCTTCTACAGTCACCTCTCGTAGAGTACAGCTAGCTTAGCCCACTGCGTATTCGACGGTCTGCACTGTAAAGTTATCGAAAGCGCCATACAAAGTCCTTAGACAAATGCCTGTTTCACGTGAAACATCGATCATTGGACCTGCCGTTCAACACGCCACATCCGATTGCAGTTTGTACTGGCCTTACCAAGTTGAACGTATCCACCTTTGAATGGCAGTTGAAGCGGTCAGATACTTCTTTAGTACGGCACATCCGTACGGCTCCTACGACAAGATTCGTAAATCCTTCAGTCATAGTAAACCAAATTGCTTACAATACATTTAACCAAACTAACGGGCGTTTGATTAGGATAGTTGACTAGTAAAGTCTGTGTTCACTCGCCCTATCACCTTTCGGAGTCTCCGTAGTAGGCAAATGAGCCGCATCAACTGGCTCCAACTACTATGAAGTACTTGAAGTATGCTGTTGTGCTGTCGAAAGCTCTAGTGGATCTTACCGCTCATAGCACATCAGTACGTATACAGCCTTTAACTTGGCAAAGCTACGAAGTTAAAAGATAGGTGATTGGATCAGTTCCAAGCGTCCCTGGCTGCTTCCTCAGTTCACCGTCGGTAAAGACATACGAGCATGCGGACACAGAAGCCTTTGGAGCGCCTATCTGTAGTTAGTCATGTTTCCGTACAGTACGAGCAGCTGCAAGACGATATTATGAATGGACTACGTGACCCATGTGATGGGGCTAAGCTGACCCAATCAAATCAAGTAGATCTCAATCTAGATTACGGTTTCACGTGAAACAATGATAATCCTGTAGAGCACGGAAAGTACCAAACAGGCAGAATTCTGTCCGCATACCGCAGCAAAAGTGCCTTAGGTCCATTTCGCTAGTATGTTAGGCCCAGGAAGTTGGGGATCTGCTTCGATCTACTGCATCTCTATTAACTGGCAAGGTCTTCGATGTCTTAGATGGTTGTAAACGACGCTGCTCCAAACAGTTTGTATATCAATCGGCTTTTTCATTGATATCTGACGCGTGCGGCTCAACGGACATACGTAGCCCTCGTGAGTAACGATCGCAACAGACTATTTGGCTCATCAACGCATTTTGCGTGAAACCTGGAACAGTCATCTCTATTGGCTTGGTATGCATACCAGAAATTTGACTGGCGTCTCTATTGCGTTGTTTTGAATACAAATCAAGTACGTACCTGACTCCTTCAGTTGCTAGAAGCACAGGGCCTTCGTCGCAAACCTATGGTGCCGAGTTTCCAATACTGGTTCCAGACGGGCAATGTCCAGTGGTCTGGTCACCTTACTCAAGTCGATACCAGACAGATCGCTATCACATCGATGCGCAACACAGAGGGTTATTATTAGCTCCAGTATTGTCAGCCTCTTTGATGGCTGAGCTCTACAAACTCCTACCTCTAGGAAAGCATTCCTTGTAGATCTCAGCTTGTAGTTAAACAAGGCAGCTAAGTAATTCAGTTACACTAGTGCCTTTACTTTGCTTTTATCCAACTGGATACGTTGCCAAGGGGACGTTTCACGTGAAACATACACATCCTAAACGGACCGTGCTGAACAAAAGTATTTACCTAGAATCTACGCGCTTGTGGCATTTCCACTTGCTTTTGTCGAACTCCGTATCCGAACTGAAGCTATCTGTTTATTGTCAAATGTGCTAACTTTAACTCCGTTTCAACCTCATACGACCGAAGACCCAGTTCCGGCTTAATGGACGATAGTCGGTTACCGTACTTGTCACGAAGTACCTAGCAAACAATGGGAAGTGTTTTGCATGTGCATAGTTGTTATGATTATCTAGCGTTTGTACAACTACCGTTAATGGCACTAAGCCGGTTTCGGTTCATTGTTTCACGTGAAACGTTGATATCACAGTTAGGGATCGCGACAGATGTCGAACAGGAACAGTCAACTGATTGGGTTGACCGAAAGTTGTCGTTGATCAGTGCAGTTTACAACCAGATAGCATTAAGATCGCGACTTCCCTTAGGCGTGAATGTTATTAACATTTCATGAACCTTATAACGAACTTAGCACTGACAACATGTATAAATTTCTAGTTGATTGCTCAGCTGCAAAGCACAAACAGTATTTCAGCTCTAACTGTCTATTCATTCAGCGTGTTAACCGCATATAGCCTGCCTGCAAAGTAGAGGCCATGATCATTAGTTAACATTCGATTCACTGCATAGACGAAGCTACACACCCACTTAAGGGAAGTCGGCATTATTACAAGTAGACATGTTTCCGAAGACTATCGCAGACACACTTTGAAAACACAAGCACTGACTAACTTACTCGTATGATTCGAAGTGTTCGTTCAACTCGTTATTAACATTACTTAAATGAAATAGCAGGTCCTATCGGCAGATCCGTCGTGTGTCTCGCACCATTGCATCAGTACGTCGTTCAATCGGTGCCTAGAAACATTTAGTGTTAGACCGATGAACACACTCAGATACGCTACCTACGATCCGTATCCCGAAAGCGACAGGACGTTATGAATGCCTTGGACTGTTTCACGTGAAACGAACGGGATAAACATTAGCCTTTCGTATAACACCGTTCACTGATCGAAACTCGGCCTACCAGTCAATTCGTACACATAGCTATGAATAGTTTTGGGAAGAACAGGCGAGACTAGTCACTACCGCAGAATAGTCAAACGACCGTCGAAGCTGGGTGAACTCTGCCAGCTCTGCCACAAAGCTAGGCCAAATCGGCTGACGTAGCTAACGCGATATAGTTTTACTTCGTCTAGTTGTCAAAGACAACTATCGAAATACTTCATTCGGTTGAGTATCGTAGTCAAATACGACTCTGCACTCTGCCCCAGCCGGCCCGATCGGCTAAATGTCATTATCAAACCTACAAACATACAGAACCTAACTAAAACCGAGAAACCAGCGATGCCCCGTACACAACGAGTGTGTGTCATTCAGGTCTCGTAGGCCATTCGACCGCAAAAGGCCGTCGACCCCTTTATTAGTAACAACCAGTAGACAACTGAGGACTGAACAAGTTTGTCGAGTACTTTCAAGCAGAAGAAAACAGTGCACACCAAAATTGAGACACATCCGCCTCAATCGACTGTTCTCGTCCAAAGCAATGCGTAAATACCTTGTGGAATTCAACTTGCGTGACGGACTTGCCGCAGTCCCATAACCAGCTACGTGGTGCGGGCAGACTATCCTGAACAGACTTAGAATCACTGGACCTCACGTATCCCTTAACGCGAATTCACTCCTTGAACCATCTCAATTGTCTATGAACTATAAGTAACCCGAGCTTACGTGATAAGCAAACGACCGCTACTCTAAGTAGCAGTACAGCCTTCGGAATGGACCCGCGAGAGCATCACTGTCAAAAGGATCCATCAGTCCAACGTCGCTCGATCCGACGCATCGATTTATACACTATGCCCGCAACTGCAGAGTTTCTTGGAGCCTAAGACTAGTCCATGAACACAGCAGAAAATAGCAACCGCGGCAGGCAACCGCAGCTCAAACAGCGGTAAGCAATCGTAGCTGAAATTGTCGCAGCAACTGCAGTCCAAATTGATACCGTTCAAAATCAGTTTTCTCTCCTGCAACATTCACTGTTCAAATCTACGATCCCACAGTATGGATTGCCACAATACCAGCTAGTGCGTCACTTTCTTTAGCGGTGCACGTCAAACGGCTTTTATAAAACTTCAACTGCAAAATTTACAGTCTCTAGACGTTCAGTATTCACAACTTCTTAACATAAAGGATAGGATCGGGATAGATTTTCCGTATGAGTTACAGAGCTCCACAGAAATGCCCGTCGCGAAGTATCCATAGAAAGTAAAAACCGAGTTTTATTTTCAGACAGCTTACTAGCTCCGACACATGGATTAACTTTGCAGCTTGTTGCAGTAAGCATTTTCTTCCATAGTCAAAACAAAATCAAATACTGGTCGGCAGACGGTCGTAACCTTACCGTCAATCACTACATTGACAACCGCTCGACTGCAATTGAAACAACTATGGTCGTCTGATTGATACATCGAAACGGCAATCGGTATACCAGAGCACAGGAATGAGAAAAGTGCTTTTCTACGTGAGGTTGCAATGAATGTGGCTGAGAAACGCGCGAATGTAGATATGCGGTTCTTCAGCGTAGCCACAAATAATTTCAAGCATAGACACTGCCAAGTACTAATGTTTTTGAGTACATGTACCGTCGTCCCTACGGACCATAGTTGACAGGTTCAGACTATTACTGTGAACAGCATGCTCCTGAAATCCACTGTAATGACAACATTTTGGCGATGAGATAGTAGCTAGTGCACCGAAGGGAGTCGCCTCATGCACGGAATGTGCTCCGGAATGAACGGAAACTGTGGCGAACGAGGATCAACTCTGACAGGCAACGAAACATGTTCCAGACGACTGTCCGTCGTCTGTCGTCAAGACATCACGACCGATCTCAACGTGCGTATGGCAGGTTTCATTCTGCAGACGGCCATGTTCTTTGAAAAGTTAACACGAAAGCGTGTTCGAAACGCTTGGGAAGCGCTGCTTATTTAGTCGTAGAACTTCAAAACGGCCAAGCAAGGCAGCAGTACGAAAAGTCATTCTGACGCGCTGCTGATCTACAGCTTCACTTACTCCTAAAGGCAATTGAATTTCTGTGCTCGCCCAGATCTGAGGTTCTGAAATGTCATTGCACCAACGATAGATTATTGACAGTTGGTTCAATATTCCGCAGTCTAAACTAGTTCGCTCATCGGACAGAAAACTACAAACTAGATAAATATAGGTTAATTAGAAGACTAAAGATAGAAAAATATGTATAAGTTATGCAGAACAGTATAAGCTGTACCAAACACTATAAGCTAGGCAAAACAATACAGTTAGACAAAACAGTATAAGCAGGACAAACAATACAAGTTAGACAAAACAGTATAAGTCGGAGAGAACACTATAAGTCAGACGAAACAGTTTAAATTGGATAAAACAGTATAAAGCGGATAATATCCTACATATTAAAAGCATTATAAATTAAAAGAGACACAGTAATAATAAACACAAACCTATATTTCCACTGAAGTTTATAAAATATCAAATTACTTTTCGTCTACTTCACTCTTCTAATAGAAGATAGTTAAAGCACTTAGATTATAAAGCATTATCTATTTCTACAACACCTATAGAATAATAGATACGAATAATCAACCTTCTTATGCAATCTATCGCTAGAAAACACAATGAAAAAGCAATCGTTCACTTCCGTTTGTTTGTGTGCTTTTTTCTGATTTCCAGTACTCGAGTCTCCTCCGTCGTTCCAAAAGGAGTCACCACATGAACATCGGCCCATTTGGCGCGATACTTTCGTAGAAGGTGAATTGCGCCATCAATCTCGTCATCGACGTGGGCTCCTTTGAGCGCCAGCAATGAACCGCCGCCTTTGAGCAACGGCATTGTCCATGGGAGCAGCTTCTTCAGTGCCGCCACGGCCCTCGCCGTGACAACATCCGCGTCCACCTTGCCGACAAGATCCTCGGATCGTGCATGGACGACTTTGGCGTTCGAAAGGGAAAGAGCCTTGACGACGTCGTTCAACCAGCGTGTTCGCCGCTCCATCGAATCGACGAGGACAAGGCGAAGGTCTTTGCGGACTATCGCGGCGACGATACCCGGAAAGCCGGCACCAGAACCGACGTCGACGACCTTCGCTTCAAACGGGATGAAGTCGAGGATTGCCGTGGAATTGAGGACGTGTCTAGTCCATAGGCGCCCGAGTTCGCGAGGCCCAAGCAATCCGCGCAGCTCGCCTTCCCTTTCAAGCATTCCTGCATAGTCCACCAGCTTTTGCCACGGATCCGTCCCAAAATGGGAGGCCCCTCCTTCGGGAGGGGCCTCCACGAACACACAGTTGTCGTCCACGCTCAGATCTACTTCGCAGTCGAGGATGTTGAGCCCTTGCCGACATTATCGGTATCGGTCAGATCTGAAGAGTCTTTCGCGGCGTCGGCAGAACCAGAAACAACATCTGCGGTGGCAGAAGCAACGCCATCCGATTCTGAAACAACGGTATCCGAGCTTGAGGCAACTTCAGTATCAGAAGAAGCTTCATCGGCAGTACGAGTCTCAGCAGAGCCAGAGGCAACGTCATTAGAACCATCGTCAGACACATCATCGGAGGAATCGTCAGGCACGTCATCGGAAGCATCCTCAGACACGGCGGCAGCGGCGACATCAGCAGCGCCAGAGGGGACTGAATCGGAAACTTCCTTTTCTTCCGAGGCTTCTTCGTCCGCAACGGCCTCGCTGACGATCACATGGCGCGCATTGCCGAGTCCCTCGGAATCGGAGGCTAGGCCGGCGGCAGCAGCGACGTCGTGAACCACTTTTCGTTCAAACGGATTCATCGGCTCCAGGGAAACAGGCTCTCCGTTGGCCAAAACGGAGGCCACCGCTTCGCGAGCAATCGCTGCGACCTCCTGGCGATGTGATTCTCTGTAATCGGCGATGTCGAGCATGAGACGGCTACGCTCGCCGGTCTTCGCCTGAACGGCCAGACGCGTGAGCTCCTGGAGCGCGTCAAGGACCTCGCCCCCCTGGCCGATGAGACGTTTGAGCCTGCGGTCGGCGACGCCTTCCGTCACAACCGCGACAGACGCGCGGTCGGCTTCGACGCCAATCTCAATGTCTCCGTCTAAGTCGGCAATGTTGAGAAGCTCCTCAATGTAGTCGGCTCCAAAATCGCCTTCGTCGTTTAACTTCTTGACGAGTTCGGCCCTGTCAGCCATCGGATCGTCCTTTCTTCGGCAAGCACCGCTGCAGTGCGTAAAAGTAGTTGTGGTTGTGGGGATTGATAGTTGCGAACTTGGGAAATCTTCCCGCATGGAAGCTTATAAACCTTCCGGTCGGAAAGCTTTCACAGCTCAAGTGAAGCCATAGCTCAAGGAGAATCGTTGGCTAGGGAAGGACTCATGGACATGAATACAGAGGAACTCATAACTGAAGTGAGGCGAGCAAAGGATCAGAAGTTCCGCTTCTTCTGATTCTGTTGGACACGTTTCTTCCGATTGGCAGCTTTGTTCTTCGCGCGCGCTCGCTCTGCCTGGCGCCGCTCATAGCGACGTCGAGCTCGCTCGGCCTCAGTCAGACCGTCCTTGCCGCGAACTTCCTCGGGCTTGTCGGAATCGGCTTCGTCCCCATCGGAGTCATCGGCGTCGTTGTGGAGCGCTCGATTGGCGGCCTTCGCCGCAGCCTTCTTCGACCTTTCCTTGCCGAGGGGCTGAACCCGAACCCCTGCGCGAGCTGCGTCCTCAGATTCGAGCTTCTCGATTTCCTCCTTGCTCAGACCCTTGCGTTCGCGCTTTTCCCGAAGGCGCTTCTGGCGTTCCTTGTAGGCTTGCGATCCAGGCGTCGGATTGTTGCGAATGAACCAAGCCTGCTGGCAAAGATTCCAGATGTTGCCGGCAACCCAGTAAACCAGGACCGCCACCTGAAGGACTCCACCCATGAAGATGTACATGATCGGCATGCCGTACATCATGATCTGCTGCGTGCGGTACATGGGGTTGCTCTTGTCCAAAGCGGACTCGGGCATGTTTTTGCGCATGAGCTGATGCTGGGTGTAGAACATCGTGGCGCTCATGATGAGGACCAGCACCCCAATGACGATCTGGCTGTTCGTCGACGTCGCAGTTCTGAAATTCGTGGCGAGCGGGGCTCCGAATACCGTGGACTTTTCGAAGTCCGTCGCAAGCTCTTTTGTGATAGGGCCCAATGCGTCGCGGCGCCCGCTGGAGATTCCGGGGAATGCGGAGATAACCCTGTAAAGCGCGAAAAGAATGGGCATCTGGACAAGCATCGGCAGACACGTGGCAAAAGGAGAGGTTCCATGCTTGCGGTAAACCGCCTGCATCTCCTCTTGCATCCGGCGCCGGGAAACCATGTCCTTCTTGCCCTTGTACTTCTTCTGGATCTTCTGGACCTCGGGTTGGATGACCTGGGCCTGGCGCGAGGATCGAATCTGTTTGTTGTAAAGGGGAAGCACCAGAAGGCGAACGACGACGGTCAGGCCGATGATCGACAAGACCCACGCCGCGCCGGCGCCGTCCGGAAGGCCGAGCGCCACGAAGACTCGACGCAGGATCTCCATGATCCAGGCGATCACCCACATGAGTGGGAAAAGGATTGTATCCACGCTACTTCTTTCGTATTCGGCGGTTACCCGCTCTTGCTGTCAAGCTTGCGAGGCCGAGCAGACCTCGCCGCCGCGGCGATCGCCCGCTAGAGCCGCTTCAGCGTCCTCCCGCTCGTAGAGAGCGTGAAGCCCGTCCACATCCAGGGGTTTCGAGGGCCACCGTCCTTTGGCGGGAACCCTGTCCACTCCGCCTTTGCTCCACGGGTTGCACCGCAGAACTCGCCACACTCCTAGTAGTGTACCTTTCAAGACTCCGTGAATTCGCAGAGATTCCAACGCGTACTGCGAACAGGTCGGCGCGTAGCGGCATCTTGCCGGAAGGCCCGGGGAAAGCCACCGCTGATAGGCTCGAATGGGCCACGAAAGAAACCTGGTGAGAAAGCTCATTGATCGCCGCTCCCGTTGGAATTCCTCATGTCGGCGGGCACGCTGCCGGCAGCGCCTCGTTGTGGCCTTCGCCGCCAATCGACGCCTCGATGCCCTCGCGAGGCGATTCCCCGCGCCCCTTGCGAAGGGACTCCTTGCGGCGAACCGAGGCGATGCAACGGTCGAGGTCGGCAGCCAGATCTTGGAAACTGGCACCCCTGGCCGGAGGGAAAACACGAACGGAAACAAGCTCGCCCGGGCGAAGAATTTGAATGCGCTCCCTCATCAGATGGCGGAGCTGCCGACAGAGACGGTGCCGGACGACCGAGTTACCGACGGACCTGGGTATGACAAAACCGACCTTCGGCGGAAGGTCGGTGACGCTGCCCGTGGAATCCGAGCTGGACCGGTCGACGCCGGAGCGGTCTGCGCCGATTGCTACGAGAAGCCTGGCAGATCCGCCTCGAACGCCTCGGAAAGCTCGGGCGAATTCCGCCGAGCGCCGCATACGGTTCTCGGCAGCAAGCACGTCAGGCAGAAAGCGAACGGCGACCCTTGCGACGGCGAGCGGCGAGGATCGCGCGGCCGGCGCGGGTCGACATGCGCTTGCGGAAGCCGTGCACCTTGGCCCGGCGGCGGTTGTTGGGCTGAAAAGTCCGCTTGGTCACGGTTGTTCTCCCTAAAACGGCGCGAGAAGATCTCGCGAAGACTGCTCGTGTGCGAGGCACACATGACTAAACAACTTTACGCGAGGGTCCGCTCAGGGGTCAATGCAGCGTCCTCTCTGGTGAGTGGAATCTCAAGGGTATCTCGCTATCGACAAACTACACGATTGTTATTCACATCTGTGTCCACACATGTGGATAAAGATCGATCTTTGAATGTTCGGCGTCAAAACGGGCAAATCTCCCTGTGAACAACATCAATGTAATTTCCACAGTTGTGGACAAGCCTGTGGATAAACTTGTTGCATTGTCCCCAAGCCTGTGTTCAAATTGGTCAGGTCCCACGCAGGAGGCAATAGGCGTTGGGGTTTCACACGTCCAAGGAGTTCCAATGAGCGACGGTAATCCGGCCAAAGACGCGTGGAATGCGGCAACCGAATTACTGCGCGCAGACGGCTCGCTCTCGGATTCCCAGGCCGCTTTTGTGCGCATGGCCCATCCTTTGGCCTGGGTGGACGAGATCTTCATGATCGCCGTCGGGTCCGAGTTTGTGAAAACCTGGATCGAGGAACACGTTTCGGAGACGATGACTTCGATGCTCTCGAACATACTCGGACGTTCCGTGCGCATCGTCATCTCCGTCGATCCGAGCGTAAACGAGTCCCAGCCCGTCGGGACGACGGCGTCGAACATTGCGCCGAGCGCGGTCGCTCCCAGCGTCCTCCCGCCCTCGGAAGATTCTCTGCCCGCGTCCTCGTTGACCATGCCGCCGTTGGCGTCGTCATTGGCCTCGCCGGGCATCGAAGCGGGAGAAGAGGACGCTTCGGATTCTGCGACGTCGGACTACCCACAGTCTCGCTATCCGGGAACGTCCAGATCCGTCGAGCATTCCTTTTCGGAAACAGCGAGATACAGGGAAAGCTCGGCAGACATCGAAGGAGGCTATACCAGAGCTCGCCGCAGGCATCTGGACGTTTCCGGGTCCGGGGACGAGCCGCTGCTTCCAAACAAGCAGGACGAATCCCACGAGTCCTTCACGCAGGGGATACGCTACGTCGACCAGACGACGATCGCGGAAGAGGCTCTCGCCAAGCGTCCCGACACCGCGGCGCGATCCCAGAAGGCGCGGATCAATCCGCGCTACACCTTCGACAATTTCGTCATCGGAGACAACAATCGCTTCGCCACGGCGACGTCGCTGGCCGTGGCCGAATCGCCCGGAACGACGTACAACCCCCTCTTCCTCTACTCGGATTCCGGCATGGGAAAGACCCATCTCATGCACGCCATCGGAAACTACGCTCTCAATCTCTTTCCCTCGATCAAAGTCCGCTACGTGAGCGCCGAGGAATTCACGAACGCCTTCATCAACTCCGTGCGCGACGGACACCAAGCAGAGTTCAAGAACCAGTTCCGAACGGTGGACATCCTTCTCATCGACGACATTCAGTTCATCGGCGGACGGGACTCGACGGTCGAGGAGTTCTTTCACACCTTCAACGCGCTGACAAACTCCAACAAGCAAATCGTCATCACATCGGACGTGTCTCCCAACCTCCTCAACGGATTCGAGGAGCGCATGCTCTCGCGCTTCAATTCGGGCGTGACGGCGAACATCGACCGTCCCAACCTCGAAACGAGAATCGCGATTCTGGAGAAGAAGGCCCACTCGGACGGCTTCACGGTTCCCCGAGAGGTCAACGAGTACATCGCGACCCACATGCTGACGAACGTGCGCGAGATGGAGGGCGCCCTTCGGCGAGTCACGGCCTTCGCCGATCTGTCGAAGCAGACGATCAGCCTCGGACTGGCGGAAATGATACTCAAGGACCTCATAGCCAATCCCGACGCCATCGAGATCACCGCGACCCTCATCATGAGTCAAACGGCCGGATACTTCGACATTTCCATCGAAGAGATGATATCGACCGACCGCAGCAGGGTTCTTGTTTCTGCGCGTCAAGTCGCCATGTACCTGTGCCGCGAAATGACCGAACTGTCACTGCCCAAGATCGGTCATCTTTTTGGCAAACGCGATCACACGACGGTGATGCATGCCTGCAGGAAGATCGACAAGCAAATGGCCGAG
>ERZ773076.387-NODE-387-length-23108-cov-6.212467_pt1 | contig 23108 bp, 20 predicted proteins | sample MGYA00580613_ERZ773076 | MGnify/ENA primary metagenome ERZ773076 (study PRJEB29015, sample SAMEA2738005) | human oral metagenome | biome: human oral; feature: human-associated habitat; material: dental | place: China | collected 2057 ...
CGGGACGCTCCGCCAGCAATCCTACCCGTCGCAGCGCCCGCACCAGAGCGCTCGTCCCGGACGGGGTGACGTTGTCTGTCAGGGAGCGCGGGCGCACGAACAACTCGCCCGCCGCCGCGTCGAAGAAGCCGCCGTCGTCGGCCCCGAAAAGCTCCACCGCCCGGTCGCAGAGGATCTCGGCGTGACGCAGCCAGGTGGCCTCACCCGTCGCTCCGGCCAGCGTGGCGAGGGCGTCGGCCAAGGTGCCGTGGTCCTCAGCGGTCGCGGATGAATCGTCGACCTGCCCCGCCCGCGACGAGTGCCGCAGCTCGCCGCCCACCAGATGCGTGTCCACCAGGTAGCGAGCCGCGTCCCGGGCCAGGTCCAGCCAGTGCGGCTCGTTCCAGATCAGGGCGCCCGTGACCAGCGACGAGATTGCCAGGGCGTTCCACGAGGTCACGATCAGGTGGTCCTTGGCGGGCGGGAACCGGCGTCCCCGCTCGGCCAGGAGCTTCCCGGAGACCTCCGCCAGCTTGTCGACATCGGGGCGACCGCGCAGCTGCAACGTCGAGAGCCCCTCCCCGAAGGTGCCGCCTGCGGTGACGTGGAAAACCCGGGTGGCCCAGTCGCCGTCCTCCTCGCCCAGGGCGTCGATGATCAGCTCCGGTGACCACAGGTAGTGGATACCCTCGAAGACGGCGCCTCGGATGTCACAGGAATCGGCATCCAGCCCCGCCATGAACGCGCCGTTCTCGTCGCGCAGCTCCCGTTCCAGGAAACCGGCGATGCCGTAGGCGGTGCGTTCCAGCAGCGCCCGCAGCCCTTCGTCGTGGTCGGCGGTGCGGCGCCAGCCGCGGATGTAGGTGCCCAGCAGCAGGGCGTTGTCGTCGAGCATCTTCTCGAAGTGCGGCACCACCCAGCCCGGATCGACAGCGTAGCGGTGGAAACCCCCGCCGATCTGGTCGCAGATGCCGCCGCGCGCCATCGCCTCCAGGCTGCGTTGAGCCAGCTCCAGGCTGCGGGCATCGCCACGCACCAGCAGCGCATCCAGCGTCGTCGCGGACGGGAACTTCGGGGCGGTTCCGAAACCGGCGTGGATCAAGTCGAAGTCAGCGGCGATCGTCTCGATGGCCTCGTGCACTTCGGGGGCGTCGTCCGTCAGGGGCGCCGTGGAGAGGGCCGCCAGATGTTCGGTCACCACATCCGCGCCCGTGGTCAGGGTTGGTCGGTTGTTTTTCCAGGTGTCGGCCAGGGCCTGCAGGACCTGCATGAATGACGGGCGTCCCGGTTGCGGTTCGGGTGGGAAATAAGTGCCCGTGAAGAACGGGCGTCCCTCCGGGGTGAGGAAGGCCGTCAAGGGCCAGCCGCCCGCGCCCTCGTTCATCAGCTGCGTGGCCGTCATGAACACCTGGTCCAGGACGGGATGCTGCTCGCGATCCACCTTGATCGGCACGAAATGGGCGTTGATGAATTCCGCCACCTCCGGATTCTCGAACGATTCGCTCCCCATCACGTGGCACCAGTGGCATGACGCGTAACCGACGCTGAGCAGGATCGGTTTGTCCGCCTCCGCGGCGCGCGCCAACGCCTCGGGACCCCAGGGCCACCAGTCCACCGGATGATGGGCGTACTGGAGGAGATGGTCACTGGAGGAATCTGCGAGTCGGTTCGCCATGAGGGTCAAGCTTAGGGCTTCCGCGGAATCCGGGACCATCCTCCCCGAAGCCGAGTGAGCCGGGCGCAGATGAAGGAACAGCCCGTGTCGACGCCATGCCGCGAGCCCCCAGAGGGCATCGTGCGCACGTCCCTATCCGGCTACCGGATGGTGTCGACTCGATGCCTGTGAGCTCGGCTCAACCATCTCGTGGATGGGAAACGCCCGCCCGCGGACACGCGCCGAGGCGATGTGTGGGACGGTTCTGCAATCCAAACGGAAGTGTGACGTGGAGAATTTGAACATGCTGCCACACTGGAGGCATGAGCACCCAGAGCTTTGCTGATCGTCGTTCCCTGGAAGGGGTCAAGCCCGGTGTCGTGGTCGTCGGTGGTCTACTCGCGCTCATGTGGGTGCTGGAGATCATCGACAGCGCGTCTTTCCACGCCCTGGATCAGCTCGGCATCATCGCCCGGAGCCTCGGGTCGTTGCCCCACATCCTCACGGCCCCGTGGCTTCACTTCGGTTTTCCGCACCTGATCAGCAACTCGGTGCCGTTCCTGATCCTCGGTCTGCTCACCTGGCTGGCGGGTCCGGGACGCTGGCTGGCAGTCACCCTCATCACCGTCGTCACCTCCGGGCTGACCGTCTGGCTGATCGCACCCTCCAACACCATTACCCTGGGTGCCTCCGGCCTGGTGTTCGGATACCTCGCCTACCTGCTGGTGCGAGGCTTCTTCACCCGCAACTTCTGGGAGATCGCGCTGTCGGTGGCCGTGTTCTTCTTCTACGGCTCGATCCTGCTGGGCGTGCTGCCCGGCGCATCGGGGGTCTCGTGGCAAGGACACCTCGGTGGCGCCATCGGTGGTTTCATCGCCGCGAAGTTCCTCCACGGCGGCGACCCCTCAACCCGGCGGGCCTGACCCCGGCGCCGCTGGCACGGTTTGCTGGCCTTACCGTCGGTTTGCTGGCCGTAGTGATGTTCGCTGGCCTCACAGCGCAGGCAAACGTGAACAAGCCCAGCAAACCTACGAGAAGGCCAGCAAACCCGGAGAGCGGGGGTCGGACGGGGTGAGGGTCAGATGATGAATTCTGGCACCAGGGGTACCTCCCGCAACCCGGTGAACAGGTCATCCTCCGGGATCATCGTTGGTACCTTCGAGACCACCAGCTGGTAGTCCTCGGTCGGCCAGCCCGCCTGCTGGATCGCCAGCGGCACCGCGAACCAGGGCCCTTCGGGGTCGATCTGCGTGGCGTGCGCCCGCAGCGCCTCGTCTCGCACGCCGAAGTACTGGGCACAGTTGACGAACGTGGTCAGGCGGCCATCCGAGAACGGATCGTCGTCGCGGGCCGGTGCAGGATGCCTGGGGGAGAGGCCCTGCTCGTGCATCAGCGCATCGAGGGCCGCGAACCTGCGCCGGTGAAAACTCATGTGGTAGTACAGCTTCGCCGCCTGCCAGGCGGTGCCGTGTTCCGGCCACAGCGACGGATCTGCCGCCGCTGTGAACGCCTCGACGGTGATGCGGTGGCATTGGATGTGATCGGGATGTGGGTAGCCGCCGCGTTCGTCGTAGGTGGTCACGACGTGCGGACGGAAGTCACGGATCACCTTGACCAGCCGCCCCGCTGCCTCCGTGACGTCCTGCAGGGCGAAACATCCCTCGGGCAGTGGTGGCGGGGGATCGCCCTCCGGCAGGCCGGAATCGACGAAACCCAACCACACCTGCTTGATCCCCAGGATCTCGCGGGCGCGGGCCATCTCTGCTGCCCTGACTGCGGGTAGGTTCTCGAGGATCTCGGGATCGCCGGCCAGGGCCGGGTTGAGAATGTCGCCGCGTTCGCCGCCGGTACAGGTCGCGACCATGACCTCCACGCCCTCCGCCACGTACTTGGCGGTGGTTGCAGCGCCCTTGCTCGACTCGTCGTCGGGGTGGGCGTGCACGTGCAGTAGGCGCAATGGGCCCTTGGGGTACGAGGTCATGGAAGACATTCTGTCGGGTTATGGGCGAAGCGGCCGAATTCGGCTCGCCTTGGGTTTAGAAGCCCCGGTGCTAGCATGTCGGGATGTCCGAAACCAAAGCCGAAACGGTGTGGCTCACCCAGGAGGCCCACGACAAGCTCGAGGCTGAACTCACCCACCTCAAGACCGTGGGTCGCCCCGAGGTGACCGCCAGGATCGCCGCAGCCCGCGAGGAGGGCGACCTCTCCGAGAACGGCGGCTATCATGCCGCCCGTGAGGAGCAGGGGCAGATGGAGGGGCGCATCCGTCAGCTCGAACATCTCCTGCGAAGCGCCCAGGTGGGCGAGGCCCAGGGCGACCCCGAGGAGGTCAGCCCCGGTCGCATCGTCACCGTCGCGTTCTTCGGCGATGATGACGACACGGAGACCTTCCTGCTCGGGTCGAGGGAGATCCTCGGCACCGACTCCTCCGTCGACCAGGCCGTCTCGCCGCAGTCGCCGCTGGGTGCCGCGGTGCTTGGTCATCGCGTGGGCGACGAGGTCAGCTACGCGGCCCCCAACGGTCGTACCATCTCGGTGACCATCACGAAGGTTGCCTCGTGACGTAACTACTCCAGTCCTGCGATCAGCTGGGCCGCCACCTCGGCGCTGATCTCACCGGCCGCCACCCGTGTCAGGATCTGCTCCTGCGGGGTGGCGGTTTTCGTTTCCCCTTGCCCGGCGGACCCGGAGTCATCGGGTTGTGGAGGAGCGGGTTGGGCATCGGGATTCATACCCAGCTTCACCAATAGCGCATCAAACCGGGCGCGTGCCGTCGGGTAAGAGACCTGGAGGTGCTTTTCCACCTCACGCAGATTGCCGCGGGAGGTCAGGAAAACGCGAAGCAGCTCGTGTTCGGCGGCGTCGAGACGGTCGTAGGGAGAGGACGCAAATTCGCCGGCCAGCTCGGAGCCGCAGTGCGTGCAGCCCTTCCGGATGATGATCAGGTCTTCTCCGCAGACGGGACAGTCGGCGGGGGCGTGATACAGCTCGGAGGTCATGCGGGCACCTCGCTCTTCACCGTGGCCAGGCCCATCGTGACGGTCAGGTCGCACCGGGCTGAACCGTTGCCGAAGACCACTTCATCGGCTCCACCGTTGTCCTCGGGCCAGCGGATGTGACCGAACTTCGCGTCAGCGTGCACTGTGACGCTGGAGCCGGGTTTGAGGATCAGGGTCAGAGATCCGGACTCTACCTTCAATCGGGAACGCCCCAGGCTGATTGGGCCCTCGACGGTGACGCCCCCGGCCTGGCTGAGGAGGTCGGAGACCTCGACGACGTCGCTCAGGTGGCAGCCCCCGGCGGTCACCCGGACGCGTCCGAAACGGGGTACGCCGGTACTGCGCACGCCGCCCGTGGTGGCCTCGACGTCGATGATCAGCTTCGGGTTGACCTTGACGAGTAGCTCCTTGCCCAAGCCGATGTCGCGGAGGTCGTCGAGACTGCGGGGCGGACGGATCAAGGAAAAGCCACTCAGGTTGGGGCCGAACTCTCCGGTGGAGCTGACCTCCATCACCTCGCCATTGCGACGCAGCACGTGCGGGCCCTCCACGGACAGGGTGGCAACCGATGAATCCCCCTCGATTCGTACGCGTCGCCCGACCGCGGTGATCGAAACCCGGGCCAGCCCCCCTGGTTTGCCCTTCGGGGTCTCCTCCTGTTTCGGGCCGGATTGAGTGGACCGGGGAGCGTCACCGGTCTTGTTCTTGAGAGCGGATATGCGCCGGTTCGCCTCGGCGGTGTCGATGCGACCGGCTGCCAGATCGTCCAGGATGGAACTCAGATCAGGATTGGTCATGAAGTAATGGTAACTCAATCCTCGCATTGTCGAAAGGTGACTTTAGTTTTCTTTAAGGTGACGCCTGTTGTCGCAGGGTGCGCGGGGTGGGTGACCGCCGCAGAGGCGTGCGCGGCGCCTCGTTCGGGTGGTTTCTGGGTCGGTTGTCTGCGGCTCTGATGCGGCGTGCAGCGGATTTCGTCGCCGCCGATGACGGCGGCTATAGTGTGTTCCCGCTGCCGCCCTAGCTCAGTAGGCAGAGCGACGCTCTCGTAAAGCGTAGGTCACGGGTTCGATTCCCGTGGGCGGCTCAAGGTTGGAAATGGCCCCTGACAAGGCGTAATGCCGAGTCGGGGCCGTCGTCGTGAGCGCGGTTTTCTTGTCGAGTGAAGCGTGCTGCTGCCAATGCGGCAGTCGGATTCAGGTGTGCGGGCGGCGTGGCTGTGAGCGTCCCTGTGGCGAGGCGCTGAGGTTGTCGCGGGCGTGGTGGTCCGTGACATGGGAGCTCATGGTGACCCCGTGAGGGTCCCTCTGGGAAATGGGTTGGGGAAATCGGCGGGGTTACGAGGTTTGTGGGATGGATGATTCCGTTTCTGGCGGTGTTCACCATGGGCCGTAGACTGTCCGGCATGTCGGAGAATCTGCCTCAACAATCGCCCCGGGTGCAGATGCGCATAGGTGATGCTGAGCGTGATGCGGTGCTTGGTGTGCTCCAGAATGCCTATGGCGAGGGTCAGCTCACCCTTGAGGAATTCGATGAGAGGCAACAGCTCTGTCTGAAGGCCCGATACATCGGCGATCTGTCCGCCCTCGTCGTTGACCTGCCCGGAGGGGAGGGGTGGCACCATGCCGTCACGAGACCAGCGAAGCTTTCCTCGGCCCCTGCCGTCTCCCAGGGGGCTGCGGGCAGGAATGAGCTCGCCTTCATGAGCGGCAAGGTGATCCACCTGGATGCGAAAACTCCGGCGGTGAACAGTTTTGCCCTGTGGGGTGGCAACGAGATTCGTACTGAGGCGGTCATGAGTCCCGGTGCGGAGATCGAGCTGTCGCTGAGTTCAATCATGGGTGGCCACACCGTTTATGTACCGGAGGGGGTGCGGGTCATCGACCACAGCGTCAACATCATGGCCGGGGTGCATGTCTCGAACGAGGCGGCTGGTGACGGGTCGAACGGCACACTCATCATCACGGGGTTCAACTTCTGGGGTGGCACATCCGTGCTGCTGCGAAAGTAAAAGAAGCGAGGGGCGCGGGGAGAACTCTCCCCGCGCCCCCTTCTCTGTGCCGATATCCGGAAGCGGGTCGTCAGGCGTGTGGCAGCCGGGGCATCCGGAGGGGACGGAACAGGATGGTCTGTTCCCACTCGAGGTTGTCATGCCAGTCGTCTAGGATGGCCGAGTTGACCCCCGCGTGGATGGTCAGGTGCACGGGTACCTTATGTGGGGCGTGCGGGGTGTGCAGTTCGCGACGGAGTCGACCGTCAACGAACCAGCGGACCTGCCCCGGGTCGATGTCGACCTGGTAGTGGTGCCAGTGGGTGACGTCGAGAGGGATCTCCTCGGGTGCGTGATCCGGGTCGCCGGTGTCGGGGTTGGGCCAGTGGAGGTTGGTCTTTGTCTGACCGTTTCCGACGCGCCCTTCGATGAAGTTGATCTCCCCGAGGGGCCATTCGCGATCGTTCTGCGGCCACAGCATGGCGACCAGCTCCACCCGGTCCGACGCGGGGGCCTGGAGTTCGATCTCCCAGGAGCCGTGGCCGGGAGCGTTGTGGAGACCGGCCCATGCCGGGCACAGCAGAGAGTTGTGCAGTGCCTGCTCGTGATTGGCCCCGAGCTCGCGGTAGAGCTGATAGGCGGCGCGATCCAGGCGCAGCGTCAGCGCAAAGGTGCGACCATCGGGAAGCAGCTTCGTCATATCGGGGCTGTAGCGTCCCAGAGTTCCGTGCTCGGGGCGTTGCACGCCCCAACCTCCGTACGTTCTGTACGCCAGCAGGCCGGCATGTGGCGGTTGGAAATTCATTACTAGCCACTTTCTGTTCATCGGGTGCGGTGTTCTTGCGAGTTTTAGTGTGTATGGTCGCTGCTGCTGTTTCAACGACCATCGGCGTGGCTGCTCTGGATTGGCGGATAGCGCGCAGACGACATGATCGTAGTGCCAGGAAAAGGTTCCGGGCCGGTTGGTTCTGGGGATGCTTGGCTGGAGGAATCGAAATCCTTGGCTTCGTGACATGAAATCGTGTGGATGGGATCGACTATTCTTCAAATTTTCCGCGATCTTGCGGGAAAGTGGGGCGGGGCGGCCGCGATGGCCGTAAGCTTCTTTGCATGGTGGAAGATCTGTCTACGGGGGCTCGTCGGGTCCCGATGCGCGTCGGTCATCTCGAGCGTGGTGAGGTGCTCGAGATGCTTCAAGCTGCCTATACGGCGGGGCAGATCAGTCATGAGGAGTTTGAGGACAGGCGGCAGTTCTGCCTCAGGGCCCGCTATGTCGATGACCTGTCCGGCCTCATCTCGGACCTGCCGGGTAGTGACAAGTGGCGCAAGGAGGAACCTGCCGACTCGCCTCCGGAGAGAATCATTGTCGCGGACGAAGTGTCTCCGTACAACGAGGTCTTGGTCATGAGACGTGGGACTGTTCGCATGAGTCCCAGCATGTCGACGATACGAAGTCGGGTCGTGATGGGCAGCAGCACGATCCACATCGAGGACATCATGGCCCCAGGTGTGGTGATTGAGCTGAATCTGAAGTCCGTATTGGGGACTTTCATTCTGTATGTTCCGTGGCGGGTGCAGATCATCAACCAGAGCCTCAACATTTTGTCGGCGATCGACATTGAGTCGGAAGCTGATGGTGACGGGGCGAACGGTGCGGTTATCATCAATGGCTGGCACATCATGGGGACTTTCAATATCCGGGTGGAGGAGTATCTGAAGAAGGAAAGGGAGGAAAGGCGAAAGAGTCGCGCCATGAACAGCTATAGGAGAAGAAGGACATGGCGTCTGTGAGAGGGGTCGAACCGCCCCGGTGTTGTGTCGTCGTTTCGATGATCCGGGACGCCGAGTGTGCTGCGCGGCTCGCGCAGGGGCGACCCGGGGAAACCCTTGCAGAACCCGGGTTGAGTCCCTGAGGCTCAACTTTGGGTTGCAACATGGTTCGCTGGTGTGGCATAGTTGAGTCTGCCCCGCTCAAGGGGCTTGGGATTGGCAACACGCGCTAGCCGCACAATGAATCAGGAGATACCCCAAATGGCACGTGCAGTAGGCATCGACCTCGGCACCACCAACTCGGTCGTCGCTGTCCTCGAGGGTGGCGAGCCCACCGTCATCCCCAACGCCGAGGGAGCCCGCACCACTCCGTCCGTGGTCGCCTTCACCCCCTCCGGTGAGGTTCTCGTTGGTGAGGTGGCGAAGCGTCAGGCGGTCACCAACCCCGACCGCACCATCCGCTCCGTCAAGCGTCACATGGGCACGGACTGGAAGGTGGACATCGACGGCAAGGACTACCGTCCGCAGCAGATTTCGGCCTTCGTCCTGCAGAAGCTGAAGCGGGACGCCGAGGCCTACCTGGGCGAGGCTGTCACCAATGCCGTGATCACCGTCCCCGCTTACTTCTCCGACGCCGAACGCCAGGCCACGAAGGAGGCCGGCGAGATCGCGGGCCTGACCGTGGACCGCATCATCAACGAGCCCACCGCCGCCGCCCTGGCCTACGGCCTCGACAAGGGTGACACGGAGCAGACCGTCCTGGTGTTCGACCTGGGTGGTGGCACCTTCGACGTCTCCCTCCTCGACATTGCCGATGGCGTCTTTGAGGTCAAAGCCACCAACGGCGACAACCGGCTCGGTGGTGACGACTGGGACGCCAAGATCGTCGAGTGGTTGGTGACGCAGTTCAAGAACAAGCACGGCGTCGATCTCTCGCAGGACAAGATGGCCCGCCAGCGCCTCCAGGAGGCCGCCGAGCGCGCCAAGATCGAGCTGTCCTCGGCCTCCGAGACCTCCATCAACCTGCCCTACATCACCGCCTCGGCTGCTGGTCCGCTGCACCTCGACGAGAAGCTGACCCGCGCCGAATTCCAGCGGATGACCCAGGACCTCCTGGATCGCTGTCGCACGCCGTTCAACACCGTCATCAAGGACGCCAACACCAGCGTCGACAAGATCGACCAGGTGCTGCTTGTCGGTGGTTCCACCCGCATGCCCGCCGTCGCCGACCTCGTTCGCGAACTGACCGGCGGCAAGGAACCCAACAAGGGCGTCAACCCCGACGAGGTCGTGGCGCTGGGTGCCTCCCTGCAGGCAGGCGTGCTGAAAGGTGAGGTCAAGGACGTGCTGCTGCTCGACGTCACTCCGTTGAGCCTCGGCATCGAGACCAAGGGCGGTGTGATGACCAAGATCATCGAGCGCAACACCACCATCCCGACGAAGCGCTCCGAAGTGTTCACCACCGCCGAGGACAATCAGCCCTCCGTGATGATTCAGGTGTACCAGGGCGAGCGGGAGTTTGCCCGCGACAACAAGTCGCTCGGCAACTTCGAACTGACCGGTCTGCTGCCCGCACCGCGGTCGGTTCCGCAGATCGAGGTCACCTTCGACATCGACGCCAACGGCATCGTCCACGTCCACGCCAAGGATCTGGCAACCGGCAAGGAGCAGTCGATGACCGTCACCGGCGGATCCGCGCTGGCCAAGGAGGACATCGACCGCATGGTGCGCGAGGCCGAGAGCCACGCTGAGGAGGACCGCAAACGCCGCGAGAGCGTCGACATGCGCAACGAGGGCGACGCCCTGGTGTTCCGCACCGAGAAGCTGCTGAACGAGAACGCCGACAGCATTGGTGAAGAGGTCAAAGCTCCGGTCGTCGAGGCCGTCGACAAGCTGAAGGAGGCCCTGAAGGGCGAGGACAACGACGCGGTCAAGGCCGCCATCGACGACCTCAACACCAAGGCCGCCGCGATGGGTCAGGCCATGTACGCCGCGGCCCAGGCCAAGGCCGAGGGCTCGCAGCAGCAGACCTCCGAGGGAGGGTCCACCGAACAGGCCGGTGGCAATGCCCAGGATGATGTCGTCGATGCGGAGATCGTGGATGACGAGGAATCCAAGTGAGCGAGCAGCCCACCCCCGATGAGGTAGTGGCGCAGGCCGAGGCGGTTGTTGAATCAGCCGCCTCGGCTCCCGCCGAGGCCACCGGGACGACCGAGGCCCGGCGAGGCATGGAGAGCGACGAGGCGGCGGAGGAAACGCGCGACTGGGAGACCGTCGCAGCGGAGCGAACCGCCGATCTGCAGCGTCTCCAGGCCGAGTACGTCAACTACAAGAAACGCGTGGACCGCGATCGGGCGCTGGCCCGGCAGGTGGGGATAGAGGTCGTCGTGACCGATCTGATGCCGGTGCTCGACGCGATCCAGCTGGCCAAGTCCCATGGGGAACTGGACGGCGGATTCAAGATGGTGGCCGAGGAGCTCGAGAAGGTGGCGGCCAAGCATGGCCTGGTCGTCTTCGGAGCTGTCGGTGATCCCTTCGACCCGACTCATCACGATGCTCTGATGGAGGTGCCTCTCGAGGAGAAGGTCACCGTGACCACGGTCTCGCAGGTCATCCAGCCGGGCTACCAGCTGAAGGACCGCGTGATCCGGCCGGCGCGTGTCGCCGTCGCCAATCCGAGGCAGGACTGAATCGCGGACGGGCCGAGGCTGTGGTCTCGGCCCCCGCAGATGAGAGGCGATGAGTGAGCACCAAGGACTGGATAGAGAAGGACTACTACAAGGTTCTCGGCGTGGACAAGAAAGCCAGCGCCGAGGAGATCAAGAAGGCTTTCCGGAAGATCGCCCGGGACAACCATCCCGACGCGAACCCCGGTGACAAGACCGCAGAGGCCCGTTTCAAGGAGGCCTCCGAGGCCAACACGATCCTCTCCAACCCGGAGAAGCGCAAGGAGTACGACGAGGCGCGCAGCCTGTTCGGTGGCTCCGGGGTACGGTTCGGGCGCAGCGGTTCGGGCGGGGGGAACACCGGCTTCGAGGACCTGTTCCGCAACGCGGGAGGGGCGCAGGGCGGTTTCGGTGACCTGTTCGGCAACCTTTTTGGAGGTGGCTCGGGCGGGTCGCGGCGAGGTTCCCAGCGGGGACCGCGCCGCGGCGCAGACATCGAGGGCGAGGTGAAACTGGCCTTCGAACAGGCGGTCGAGGGCACCACCGTCGCGATGCGCACCGTGTCCGATGATGCGTGCAGCGCGTGTCGTGGGACGGGAGCGAAGCCCGGGACGTTGCCGAAGGTATGTCCTGGGTGCGAGGGCTCCGGAATGCGCAGCTCCACGTCGGGCGGGGTGTTCTCGATGAGCGAACCCTGCACCGACTGTCGCGGTCGCGGGCTGCTGGTTGACGATCCATGCGCAGCGTGTGATGGTTCCGGGCGAGGGAAATCGACCAACACCGTCAACGTCCGGATCCCCGCAGGGGTCACCGACGGGCAGAAGATCCGCATCAAGGGCAAGGGTGTGGCTGGCCAGAACGGCGGCGCCGCAGGGGACTTGTACGTCACCGTGCACGTGGCCCCCCACAAGCTGTTCGGGCAGCAGGGCAACAACCTGACTATCGAGGTTCCCGTCACCTTCGCGGAGGCGTCGCTGGGAGCTGACATCCAGATCCCGACGTTGCAGGGGCCCAAGGTGAAGCTGCGTGTGCCCCCGAACACCCCGAACGGCCGCACCCTCAGGGTGCGCGGCAAGGGGGTGCGAAGGAAGGACGGCACCATGGGTGATCTGCTCGTCACCATCCAGGTGAAGGTGCCGGAACACCTCAGCGATGACGCGAGGAATGCGCTGTTGGAGTACGCCGAGAAGGCCGGTCAGGAAGACCCGCGGGCCGCGCTGTTCGGAGACTGACATGGGCAAGAACCTGCCCCAGGCCTTCGATCCCGAGGTGCCAGTGTTCCCGGTCTCGGTGGCGGCACAGTTGGCGGACATGCATCCGCAGACCCTGCGCGGCTACGACCGGCTCGGGCTGGTAGTCCCGAAACGATCGCGGGGAAGGGGGCGTCGCTATTCGCTGAAGGACGTCGCGAAGCTTCGCCACATCCAACACCTGAGTCAGAACGAGGGAATCAATCTGGAGGGGATCCGGCGGATCCTGGCGTTGGAGGAACAGATCGAGTCCCTGACGGCGCAGGCAGAACGCCTCTCGGAGATCCTGCGCCGGCTCGGGGAGACGCAGGAGGCCTCCCGGATCTTCACTGCCGACCCATCGGGTGCGGTCCACCACGGACGCTTCCAGGTGCGCGCCCGCCTGGCCCTGCCCTACCACTGAACAGTATCCGAACGAAGGGACTGGCCCACGTGGGCCAGTCCCTTCGTGCTTCCTGAAGCTGGTGGAGCCGGTTGTGGCGGAGGACCAGCTCGCGGCGAAAGCTTTCCTGCATGCCGGGTGTCTCAGCGGCGACGGAGCCACACCGCCGCGTCGGTGGGAAGTTCCCCCGACAACTCGGTGCTGGCCAACAGCACCTCCCCATCCGGCAGCGGAACCGGGGCGCCCGCCACGTTGACCAGCACCCGCACCGCTGCGTTGTCGAAGGCGACGACGTGCTCGTTCGTCTCCACCCAGGTGAGTTCGCCCTCGCCCAGCCCGAATTCGCGGCGCAGCCGCAGGGCGTCGTGGTACATGCTCCAGGTTGAACCCGGCACCCCGATCTGCCGGTCGGCTGCCAAGGCAGCGTACGAGTCCGGTTGCGGCAACCATGTCCGACCGGTCGGGGAGAAACCCGCGCCGGGTGCGTCGCCGACCCACGGCAACGGGATGCGGCAGCCGTCGCGCCCCACCTGGTCGCTTTCGGAACGGAACCAGATCGGATCCTGGCGCAGATCGTCCGGGACGCTGGTGTGCTCCGGCAGTCCCAGCTCCTCACCCTGGTACAGGTACGCCGATCCGGGCAGTGCCAGCATCATCAGCGTCGCCGCGCGGCCTCGTCTGATGCCCAGCGCGGCATCGGGCTGTGGATCGCTGGCGGAGATGCCCTCGGTGTCGGAGGTGTCCTCGCGTGCCAGGCGGGTGGCGTGCCTGACCACGTCGTGGTTGCTCAGCACCCACGTGGTGGGCGCACCGACGGCGGCGTTCGAGGCCATCGTCTCCGCAATCACCCGGCGATAGCTGGCGGCGTCCCATGTGGAGGCCAGGAAGTCGAAGTTGAACGCCTGGTGCATCTCGTCCTCGCGGACGTAGCGGGCCAGGCGCTCCGGGGAGGGAATCCACGCTTCGGCCACCAGGACCCGGTCCCCGTCGTATTCCTCCAGCACCCTGCGCCAGCGACGGTAGATGTCGTGCACGCCGTCCTGGTCCCACATCGGGCCCAGGTTGAAGTTTCCCTGTTCGGTGTGTTCCTCCGCGTCGGGCAGGCCGTCGGCTTTCACGAGGGAGTGCGCCACGTCCACGCGGAAACCATCGACCCCCAGGTCGAGCCAGTGTCTCAGGATGTCGTCGAAACCCTCCTTGACCAGGTCGGAGCCCCAGTCGAGATCGGGCTGGTGGACGTCGAACAGGTGGAGGTACCACTGCTCCGGTGTGCCGTCTGGGCGCGTCAGCCGTGACCACCCCTGCCCGCCGAACAGCGACCGCCAGTTGTTCGGCGGCAGCTCACCGTCCGCGCCTCTGCCGTCGCGAATTAGGTAGCGCTGTCGTTCCAGGGCGCCGGGTTCGGCTGCGATCGCCGCCTGGAACCACTCGTGGGCATCCGAGGTGTGGTTCGGTACCAGGTCGATGATCACTCTCAGGCCCAGGGCATGGGCCTCCTCGATCAGGAGGTGGGCATCTGTGGTGGTCCCGAACAACGGATCGACCTCGCGGTAGTCGGCGACGTCGTAGCCGGCATCAGCCATCGGGGAGTGGTAGAACGGACTCAGCCACACCGCGTCCACACCCAGTTCCTTGAGGTAGGGGAGTTTCGAGATCACGCCCGGCAGGTCGCCGTAGCCGTCGCCGTCGCTGTCGGCGAAGGAACGGGGATATATCTGGTAGATGACGGCAGAGCGCCACCACTCGCGGGTGTTTGTCATGTTTTCGGTCCTGTCGATTGACGGATGATCAGGTCGGGCCGGAAAACCAGCTCCGTGCCGTCGGGGGTGTTGCCGTCCATTGCCCGCACCAGCCCCGAGACGGCCGCCTCGCACATGGCGCGGACGGGCTGGCGCACGGTGGTCAGCGCTGGCTCGGTGAACGCCATCAGCGGGGAGTCGTCGAAACCTATCACGGAGAGGTCCTCCGGGACCCGGAGTCCACGTGAATGGGCCTCGCGGATCACCCCGAGGGCCATCAGATCGGAGCCGCAGATGATGGCGGTATGCCCCGCGTCCAGCAACTTGGCCGCCGCTACCTGGCCACCTTCTGGGGTGAAGATGGTGCGCTCGATGCTGTCCTTGCCGAAACCGAGTTCCAGGAAAGCCGACGACTTGAGCCGGGTGGGAAGGAAACGGGCCGGGCCGACGGCGAGCCCGATGCGTTCGTGCCCCAGCGACTTCAGATGGGCGACGGGTGAGGCGATGGATTCTGTGCTCGAGCAGTTCACGAATGCCGCGGCGAGTTCCGTGGTGTGGCCGTTGATGAAAATCGTCGGGATCCCGGCCTCCGCCAGTCGCAGGTAGGGGGTGAGGTCGGCCTCGGCGTCGGCGGCGGCACCTGATATAGACACCACGCCGTCGACCCCCAGGTCCAGAAGGGTTGCGATGCAGGAGGGCTCGTCCGCGCCCAGTGGGCCGGCAGCAACGATCACGCTGCGGTGGAGGGGCTGGAACAGCTGCCCCAGGCTTTCCGCGAAAGCGGGGAAGGAAGGGTTCGACAATTCCGGCACGATCACTCCCACCACGCCGGTGCGTTGCTGAAATTTTTCACGGTCGTAACCGAGTTCGGTCATGGCCTGAAGCACCGCTTGGCGTGTGTTCTCCCGGATTCCCGGTTTGCCGTTGAGCACCCGGGAGACCGTGGAGACAGACACTCCGGCGCTAGCGGCCAGGTCCGACATCCGTGGGCGCGTGCTCATCTGTATCTCCGTTGGTCAGTCTGTCTGCCGAACGTTATCAAATTGTGGCCGAGAATCTATGAAAAATTGCTGCAAAAATGCAGAAAATTTGTTAGCGTTTTGCGTCAGCGGTGTCGAAGTCGACCCGCAGAACAGGAGAACCACATGAGCAAGCGCCTGCTCGCCCTGGCGGCCACCGGCTTGGTCTTTGCCCTGACCGCCTGCGGCTCCGCAAGCAACACCCCGTCGAACAGTTCCTCCGGTGCCGCGGGTAGCGCCCAGGCCTCCGGAACTCTCACCGTGTGGACCGATGAGACCCGCATCGAAGGTTTCAAGGCCATCGGGGAGTCCTTCCAGAAGGCCACCGGGGTCACGCTGGAGGTGGTGCAGAAACCCACCGATGACGTTCGCACGGACTTCATCTCGCAGGCCCCCTCTGGGGCCGGCCCCGATCTGATCGTCGGCGCCAACGACTGGGTCGGCAACCTCGTCAAGAACGGCGTCGTCGCGCCCGTGGAGCTCGGCGACAAGGCCGCAGGTTTCTCCGATGCCGCCAAGAAGGCCTTCACCAGCGACGGCACCCTCTACGGTGTTCCCTACGCGGTGGAGAACGTCGCCCTGGTGCGCAACAACGCCCTGGCGCAGGACACGCCCGCTACCTTCGACGAGCTCATCGCCCAGGGCAAGCAGCTCACCCCGGACCATCCCGTTCTGATCCAGCAGGGCGACAAGGGCGACGCCTACCACCTGTACCCGGTGCAGAGCTCCTTCGGCGCTCCGCTGTTCAAACCCGACACCACCGAGATCGGCATGAAGGGCGAGGCCGGCGAGAAGTTCGCCGCCTACATCAAGAAGCTCACCGATGAGGGCGTGCTGTCCGAGTCCATCGGCGGGGACCAGGCCAAGCAGGCCTTCCTCGACGGCAAGTCCCCCTACATCATCACCGGCCCCTGGTGGACCGGCGAGTTCACCAAAGCCGGACTCGACATCTCGGTGCTGCCCGTTCCCTCCGCTGGCGGTCAGTCGTCCGCCCCGTTCATCGGGGTGCAGGGCGTCTACCTGTCGTCGTACTCCAAGAACACGCTGCTGGCCAACCAGTTCCTCGACTACATGGCCGGTGACGAAGCACAGAAGATCCTGCAGGAGAAGGGCGGACGCCTGCCCGCGCTGAAGTCCGCCGCGGCAGCCGTCACCGACCCAGTCCTCAAGGGCTTCGAGACCGCAGGTGAGAGCGGTCAGGCCCTGCCCGCCACCATCACCACCATGGATGCCGTCTGGACTCACTGGGGCTCCGCCGAGCTCAGCATCCTCCGTGGGGAGGATCCCGTCGCCACCTGGCAGCAGATGATCACCAACGTCGAGGACACTCTCACCAAGGGCTGATCGGCGTTCCACGCGGGCGCGCGCTCCGGGCTCCCGCGTGGTCCCTGGTCCGGGAACAACATGAATCAACGAACCGACCCAGCACAGCCGCGGCTGTCCCATGCCCGCGACTATACGCGCCCCGGCTTCTACGTGAAGCTGGTCCTGATGGCCTTGGTCAATGCCTTCGGGCTCTACGGCATCATGGTCTCGATTCCCCAGCAGCAGTGGCTCGTGCTGGGGTTCCTTGCCGTGACGCTGCTCGTCGCTGACTACGTCTACTTCTCCAAACGGGCGATCCCCGCCAAGTATCTGCTGCCCGGTCTGGTCTTCCTGCTCGTCTATCAGGTTTACGTGATGGGCTCGACGGCCTGGGTGGCGTTCACCAACTACGGTGACGGTCACAACGATTCCAAACAATCGGCCATCACCCAGATTCTCAAGGCCTCCGACCGCAGGGTCGGGGATACCGCCACCTACCCCGTGACCGTCGTCGAGAAAGACGGGGAGCTGGGATTCGCGGTGGTGCGCGACGGCAAGGCCGAGGTCGGAACCCAGAACACTCCTCTCGCGGAGGCGCAGGGAGCGGTTGTCGCCGGTACCAAGGTGACGCAGCTTCCCGGGTGGACCCTGCTGTCGCCGTCCGACGTGCAGGCCCGGCAACAGGATGTGTTGGCGCTCAGGGTCAATCTGAGCGACGACCCCACCCAGGGCTGGCTGCGCACCGACAATGCGTCCTTCGCCTATGTCGCGAAGTCTGCGTTGACCCACGATGCCGCGACCGATACCTTCACCGATCCGGATGGGAAGGTCTATCACGCCGACGAATCGGTGGGGGCTTTTGTCGCAGACGACGGGGCGCAGCTCACCCCGGGCTGGCGGGTGTTCGTCGGGACCAAGAACTTCACCGAGGTCTTCAACGACTCGCGGCTGACGGGTCCCTTCCTCAGCATCACGGTGTGGACCTTCGCCTTCTCGATTCTCTCCGTGCTTACCACCTTCGCCCTCGGGCTGGCCCTGGCCGTGATCTACAACGACAAGCGGGTCAGTGGGCGCACCTTCTATCGTGCGATCTTCCTGCTTCCCTACGCTTTCCCCGCGTTCCTGGCGGCACTGACCTGGAAGGGCATGCTCAACCGGGAGTTCGGGATCATCAATCAACTCCTGGGAGGGGCCGACATCGCGTGGCTGTCCGACGGGAACCTGGCGAAGCTCGCCGTCCTGGGGGTCAACCTGTGGCTCGGATTCCCGTACATGTTCCTAGTCAGCACCGGTGCGCTGCAGGCCATCCCCGCCGAGCTGACCGAGGCGGCCATCATGGACGGTGCGGGGGCCTGGCGGCGATTCCGCAGCGTCACCCTGCCGATGCTCATGGTCTCCCTCGCGCCGCTGCTGATCGCCAGCTTTGCGTTTAACTTCAACAACTTCTCGCTGATCTACATGCTCACCGGGGGCGGTCCGAACTACTCCGGCACCCCGCTGCTGATCGGTGAGACCGACATCCTGATCTCGATGGTCTACTCCATCGCCTTCGAGTCGGGAGGCAAGCAGTACGGCCTGGCCTCGGCGTTGTCCCTGCTCATCTTCGTGGTGGTTGGGATCATCTCCTGGCTCGGATTCCGGCAGACCCGCAAGCTTGAGGAGATCATGTGATGAAGGACAACGTCACCCTCAAAGGTGCTCGCTGGTGGAAGGAAGTGGGCTGGAAACACATCCTCGCGGTGGTGCTGATGATCTACTGCGTCTTTCCGCTGCTCTACGTGGTCTCGGCCTCGCTCAACCCAGGGGGCACGATCAGCGGTTCCAGTGAGCTGTTCCGCATCGTCTCGCTGGAGAATTACGTCACGCTGTTCGGCACCAACTTCCCGCGCTGGATGCTGCAGTCGCTCGTGATCAGCACCACGACCGCGATCGGGACGGTGCTGATGGCCGCATCCGCGGCCTACGCGTTCAGTCGCTACCGGTTCACGGGGCGTCGTGGCGGGCTCACAGCCCTCATGCTGGTCCAGATGTTCCCGCAGATGCTGGCCTTCGTCGCGATCTTCCTGCTGCTGCTGATGCTGCGTGACATCTACCCGGTGCTGGGGCTCGACTCGGCCTTCGGACTCATCGCCATCTACCTCGGAGGGGCGCTCGGCGGCAACACGTTCCTGATCTACGGGTTCTTCAACACCATCCCGAAAGAACTGGACGAGGCGGCCCGCATCGACGGCGCCAGCCACGCCCAGATCTTCTGGGGGGTCATCATGCGGCTGGTCACCCCCATCCTCGTGGTCGTCGGCCTGCTGTCCTTCGTCAGCAGCTACGGCGATTTCATTCTCGCCAAGATCGTGCTGCAGAGGCCGGAGGACTACACCCTGGCGGTCGGCATGTACGTGTGGGCTTCCGACGAACGAAACGCCCCGTGGTCGCTGTACGCGGCGGGCGCGGTGGTGGCTGCCACCCCGATCATCCTGCTGTTCATGTATTTGCAGAAGTACATTGTCGCCGGCCTGACGGCTGGTGCGGTCAAGGGCTGAGGTTCCGGGAAGCTCCACGGACGGCACCATCGGCAGGGATCGACGTCACCGATCCCTGCCGATGTGCTGTCTGTAGGGTGAGAACATGACCAATCTCGCCTGGAACGTCGAGAGGGTGCTGCCCTCCGCCATCGCCGATCTGCACAAGCTCATCTCCATCCCGTCTATCTCGTCGATGTCGGAACACGACGCCGACGTCGCGGCCTGCGCTGAAGCGGTCGCCGGGTTGTTCCAGGACCTCGGGGCTTCGGAGGTGAAGTTCCTCGAGGGCGGCGGGAAACCCGCGGTGTGGGCGAACTTCCCCGGACCAGAGGGGACGCCGACGGTGCTGCTGTACGCCCACTACGACGTCCAACCCACCGGCGACATCGAGGCCTGGACCTCCCCGGCGTTCGAACCGACGGAACGCGACGGCAGGCTGTATGCGCGCGGATCAGCCGACGACAAGGGCGGGGTCGCGCTGCACCTGGCGGCGCTGCGAGTCTTCAACGGCGCACCGCCGGTCGGGGTGAAGGTGTTCATCGAAGGTGAGGAGGAGATCGGGTCGCCGACCATGCCGACGCTGCTCGACCGCTACCGCGACGAACTGGCCGCCGACATCTACGTCGTCGCTGACTCCGTCAACTGGGAGGTCGGTAAGCCGTCGCTCACCACGTCGCTGCGGGGTGTCGCGGACTGCCAGGTCACCGTCTCCACCCTGGCGGAGGGGCTGCACTCGGGGCAGTTCGGTGGAGTGGTGCCGGACGCGTTGACCGCGCTGTGCCGGCTGCTGGCGACTCTGCACGACGAAGCCGGAAACGTCGCGATCGAGGGTCTCGTCACCGGAACCGCTCCCGACCTCGACTACCCCGAGGATCGGCTGCTGGAGGAAACCGGGCTGCTCGAGGGGGTCTCGCAGATCGGCGACGGGTCTGTGGTGGAACGGATGTGGTTCAAACCCGCGGCCTCCGTGCTGGCCATCGATGCCACCCCCGTCGCGAAGGCCTCCAACACCCTGATCCCGTCGGCCCGGGCGAAGGTGAGTGTGCGCCTGGTGCCCGGCCAGGACCCCGCTGCTGCCGCGAAGGCCCTGGAGGATCACCTGCGCAGGAACGCGCCCTGGGGCGCGCACGTCGATGTCGTGGCGGGACAGTGTGGAGCGCCCGGCCGGATCACCCTCGACGGGCCGCGCGCCGAGGCCGCGAAGACCGCTTTCCGGGAGGCATTCGGGGTTGATGCGGTGGAGATCGGCTGCGGGGGATCGATCCCGATCGTCGCCGAGTTCGCCGACCGCCACCCAGAAGCCCTGGTGCTGGTGACCGCTGTCACCGATCCGAACTCGCGGATGCACGGCATCGACGAGTCGCTGGACCTCGGTGACTTCGCCAAGGCGGCCCTGGCAGAGACCCTGCTGCTGAACAACCTCGCGGGTTGATCCGACACAGCCCGGTTGCGCAGCACTCAACTCATAATTTCAGCCCCTGCGGGGAATTTTCCGAGTTGACTGCTGCGCAACCGGGTTTCGTCTTTCATCTCAACCGTGCCAGCGCCCGCTTCGTCTCGGGAACCAGGCGATCCAAGCTCTGGGTGGTGAAGCGCAGAATGGTCCAACCGCCCAGTACCAGGCGATTCTGCCGGACGCGGTCCGCGACGAAACCGAGGTGGTTACCGTGGTGCTGCCAACCATCCATTTCCAAGGCGAGCCGGGCGCCCGGGAAAGCGATGTCAAGGAAATGGGCCAAACCATCCAGCAGCACCCGGTGATTCGTCCTCCAGCCCTTCAAACCGGCTCGCCGGAGTCGCTGATGGGCCTCGATTTCCAGGGGAGACCAAGGGTTATCCCTTGCGGCTGACAGCAGGACATTACGGACGAGGTTTCCCGAGGCTCGGGGTATCTGCTCCAGGGTGGTTTGGATGCGCGCCACAGTTGTCACTCCGCGTCTCAATGCCTCACACATGGGGTTGGCGTCCCCGCCGTCAAGCATTCCGAGCACCGACAATTCAGGGGTGACGACTCTCGTGTCGCCTAGCTCTTCCGTGAGTGAGGCCGGGATCCTCAGACGCCTGCACCTGATCCAGGGCGGGGGGTTCCGAGGCGGAGGGGAGGCCAATTCCACCCGGTCAGGTTTGAGCTCCGGCCACCATGTGAGGGCCGCTGCCGTGGCTCCGACCAGAATCGCTCTTGGATTCCAGGAAACGGCGGCTCTGACCAGCAGGAAGAAGTCGGGTTCTTGATCTGCCCAGCAGGAGACCCCGTGCAGGAGTGGGGTGAGTTGACCGGAGCGAATGAGATGGTCGATGTGATTACGAAGATGCGGGTGGTCTCTGCGCGCCACTATGGGCAGATGAGCCAGTGGGGATTTCATGCTCTCACCATGGGAGCGGCAGAACCGTCACCCATCGTTTTCCACAGGACGGCTCTACTTCGCGAACCCCCGGTTGCGCAGCACTCAACCCGGATTCTCGGCCCCGGCGGGGGATTTTTCGGGTTGACTGCTGCGCAACCGCGACTCGTGGGCCAGAAGACCGTCCTCCCGGCGGGCCCGCGATAAGCTGAGCCGGTGCTCCGACCTGATGGCCGATTGTCTCTCGATCTCGACCCCATCGACCACGGCCCGAAGGATGCCTGCGGTGTCTTCGGGGTCTTCGCCCCGTCCGAGGACGTGGCCCAGTTGACCTACTACGGACTCTTCGCGCTCCAGCACCGCGGCCAGGAATCCGCGGGCATCGCGGTCTCGACGGGGGAGCGGATCACCGTGTTCAAGGACATGGGACTGGTCTCCCAGGTCTTCGACGAGGCCACCCTCACCTCCCTGCGCGGACGGCTCGGGATCGGCCACACCCGCTACTCCACCACTGGCGCTTCGGTGTGGCACAACGCCCAGCCGACCTTCCGTGCCACCCGCAACGGTGGCCTGGCGCTGGCCCACAACGGCAACCTCACCAACACCCACGAGCTGGAGGCCTGGCTCCGCGAACTCGACCCCGACCAGCGGGTCCCCGAGAAGAAGACCATGGACTCCACCAACGACACTTCGCTGGTGACCGCGCTCATGTCCTCCTTCGGGACCGAACCGATCGAGCAGGTCGCCATGACGGTGCTGCCCAGGCTGCGGGGGGCTTTCTGCCTGACCTTCATCAACGAGACGACGCTGTTCGCCGCCCGCGACCCGCAGGGCGTGCGTCCCCTCGTCCTGGGGAGGCTCGCCACCGGCTGGGTGGTGGCCTCCGAGACCGCCGCCTTGGACATCGTGGGGGCCAGTTTCGTCCGGGAGGTGGAGCCCGGTGAATTCATCGCCATCGACGAGGCAGGTCTGCGCAGCCGGCGTTTTGCCGAGGCCACACCGAAGGGCTGCCTGTTCGAGTACGTCTACCTGGCCCGCCCCGACACCCGCATCGCCGGACGCAGCGTCATCGCCTCGCGCAACGAGATGGGTGCCGCCCTGGCCCGCGAGTACCCGGTGGAGGCCGACCTCGTCATCGCCACGCCCGAGTCGGGCACCCCGGCCGCCATCGGCTACGCCCAGGCCTCCGGCATCCCCTACGGGCAGGGCCTGGTGAAGAACGCCTACGTGGGGCGCACCTTCATCCAGCCCACCCAGACCCTGCGCCAGCTCGGCATCCGCCTCAAGCTCAACCCCCTGCGCGAGGTCATCGAGGGCAAGCGCCTCGTCGTCGTCGACGACTCCATCGTGCGCGGCAACACCCAGCGGGCCCTGGTGCGGATGCTGCGCGAGGCCGGCGCCGCCGAGGTCCACGTGCGCATCTCCTCCCCGCCGGTCATGTGGCCCTGCTTCTACGGCATCGACTTCGCCACCCGCGCCGAGCTCATCGCGCCC
>ERZ773076.393-NODE-393-length-22951-cov-22.080887_pt1 | contig 22951 bp, 39 predicted proteins | sample MGYA00580613_ERZ773076 | MGnify/ENA primary metagenome ERZ773076 (study PRJEB29015, sample SAMEA2738005) | human oral metagenome | biome: human oral; feature: human-associated habitat; material: dental | place: China | collected 2057 ...
CAAAGCTGAGTTAAATGAAGACATGGCCTATGGTCGTAGACAAATGTGTTGGCAGGTGTTTGGACGTGGGTTCGACTCCCACCGGCTCCATTTTTGGTTTCTAAACCTTTCCAAACCTTTCTAAAACGTTGATTTATCAGCGTTTTTTATTTTTATTCTTTCCAAAACTTCCCGAACCTTTTCGAAAAAGGGAGTTACAAAAGGAGTTACAAAAAGGAGGTGCTACCTCCTAAAAGTCGATATAATTAGCAAAGCGTTCCCCGATGTCGTCCTTGGCCTGTTTCGTGATGTGAGTATAGATGTTCATGGTCGTTTTCAGGTCGGAATGTCCAAGTCTGTGCTGGACTTGTTTCAGGGTCATACCAGCCTCAAAGCAGAGACTAGCGTGTGTGTGTCGAAAACCGTGGATCTTTATTGGTCGGAGCTTCTGGCCTTTTAAAATTTGCAATAGCCACTTGCGAGGGAGTGAACTAGGCATTGGCTTTTCTTTCTCACCTTGGAAAATGTACTTGTCATCTGGATTTTCAGCTTGCCATTTTTTCAACAATTCGATTGTCTTTGGATCTAAGCTAATCAATCGCTTGCTGCTAGCGTTCTTGGTAGGGCCTATTTCTTCCCCTCCAAAACCGCGTGTGACGGCTTTGTTTATGTTCAGGGTATTATCTACCCGGTCAGTCCATTCAAGGGCTAAAATCTCGCTCTTACGCGCTCCTGTGAAGGCTAAAAGACGAAAGAGAACAATCTTTTCTAATTCCTCGGTTTGGTCAACTAGATTGAGGAAAACTTTCAGTTCGTCCTTGTCATAAAAGTCACTAGCATTCTCGACTTTTTTTCTCCCGGTCGTGATCACACTGGCCATAGGGTTATTATCTGTGTAGCCATGTCGTACAGCATACTTGCAGATGTTGTCCATTAAACCTTTTAATTTTCGACCATAGACCAGCTTCTTTGACCAAGTATTGACTTGCTCTTGCATTTGGAGAGGAGTGAGAGAAGCTATCTTATATTCTCCCAAGGCTGGATAGATATGATTTTGGATATTTCTTGAGGTTTTGATATAGGTGCTTTCCTGCACTGTGTCATAATATTCATTGAGCCAGAGTTCCGCAACCTCTTTGACTGTCTTTTCCGTTCTAGCAGCCTCGGCTGCTTCTAGCTCTTCCTGAAGGCTTAAGATGGCTGCGCGTGCTTTTGCTTTTGTTGGGAAACCTCTGCGAGTGACATAGCGACTCGTCCCGTTGACTTTCCCCATGTAGACCCGGATCATGTAGGCTGTGTCACCGTTTTTCTTTTTGTAAGATTTAATTTCCATTGATTTTTACCTCATTTCTTGGTAAAATGAGTATAAGAAAACGACCTTTTGAATGGTTGTTTCTTATACAGGATATCCTCACACTCATGATTGCCGTCGGAGAGTGTGGGGATTTTTTATTTTCGGGCTAGGATGGCGATAATTGAAACCACAATCCCGATAATTGAAAGAAATGAGCCAATGGCTAATCCGATTAACCATTTTTTATTTTCTTCTTTTTCTTTTTGTTGTTCTAGCTTGAAATCAGAGAACATCTTTTCCATTCGAAGTCCCATGTTTTCAAATCCACCACGTATTTCAGCCCCGACTTGGTCAAATTTTAAATCTACTTTTTCAAAACCGTGTTTGACATCAGAGTTTATTTTATCTAACTTTAAATCGATTTCTGTTTTAGTATATATTTCACGTTCCATAATTTCTTCCTCCCGATACCTTGACTTCATTATATCACCTTTTGCGTGATTTTGAGAATTTATTGCGGTAACATTGGAAGGTTGGAATTCACTTTGTTGTGCCATTATTTCTACCTCTTATAAAGATAAAGATATTGATTAAATTCATCTAATACTTTTTTATTCTCTACATCAAAAAGTCTGAATGAAATTTTATAATCGCCTTGTTCTGTAGGTGTGAAACCAAAAGAAAAACTACCTGTAGTGGTTCCATAACCATCTTCGTACATCATAAATTCGTCTTTCGGTATATAGACATTAGAAACATGAATAAGTTGTTCCTGAAGTTGGTTTTCACCTTGAGAATATACTTGGATTTGATATTTACGATTAGCTATTATATTAAATAAATCAAGGTCAACACTAAGGCCAAACGATCCGGGGAAATCATCTAAAGAAGAAGCTGTTGTCATCGGCTGCATGCTGTCTAAATGTATTAAATTAAGATTTGTAATTTTTTCATTGAAAGAAATTTTAGGAAAGTCCTCTTCAAAATTAAACACTATTTAACTCCTTTTATAAAATTAAATCAACTACCAGTTAATTTATAAAACTCTTCCTGGATCATATCCTCTCCCCAGGTTGTCGAAATCTTGTGCTTTTTGGCGAACTGAAGTCAGTCTTCTGTAGCGAAGGTTTATGTATTTGTGCACCGAAATAACAATTTGATGCTGCAATTGTTTTTAGTATTACACGTCAATATCGTAATATTCTTGTAAGATATTGTTCCCTTGTTTGTATTTTGTAACGAGGTCAATAGCTACTCGTCGTTGCTGTTGATCGTCCAATAAATATTCATCATAGCTTAATATCCGATAATGAACAAAATCAACTAATCGATTAAAAAGAGCGTTATCGCTGATTGTATTTGCTTGTTTAATTTGCTCATACGAGTGATTGTTTTTGAGGTGCCAGACCATGCGCTCATTATTGATGTAAAAGAGAGATGCTATGGTGTTCGCTTCTATCTCTAGCGGATTGCTCTGATAGTTGTTAGCGCAAGCGAGGGCGACCTCATCAGAACGACCTGTGCTAAAATGGGCTGCAATATGGGCCAATTCATGCAAAATGGTAAAGATAACCCGTCTTTTGATATGTGTTTGATTGATATAAACAAGGTATTTTTCTTTTTCTTTGCTATAAATGGTAAAGCCGTCGTTGTGTTTACAGATGATATCATCTAAGTAGGTCACATCTGGATTACTGACAAGCCCTCGATATTTAATGTACTCAGAACCAAGTAGACCGGCTGAAGGAAGCATAGGAAACGGGTCCTTTTCAAAGAAGATAAAATGAAGGTTGTAAGTCTGTTCAAAGTGACGGATGATGTGCTGAAAAGTAACTTGTTCAAGTGGAATATTATTCTGTCGAGACGCTGCTTCGATCACTGAGACGGCGTAATCCCAGTGTTGGATGTACTGTCTACGGGAAATAATTTCTCTAGCCATAATTACCTCCACTTACTGTCATCGTCCATCAGGGTTTTAGCAGTTACCATCAAGCTTTCAATCGCCTTGTTAAAACGAGCCTTTTCTTCCTCGGTCATGTTCTGAGTCTGATTTCTGAACGCTGCGACAAGTTCAGTTTCAGCTGGACCAAGATATGCATTTTCCTTGTCATCGCTTGCAATTGTAGGGTTATCCGTACGTCCGAGCAAGTAGTCGGTGCTGACGTGGAAGTAACTAGCAATCTCTGTAATGCGTTCTGCATTAGGTGTGGAATTCTTTATCTTATAAAGTGTATTTCTTCCATACCCTAAATCTTCTTCTACTTGACCAAGGGATTTTCCACGTTTTTTTGCCAATTCTTTTATTTTTTCAAATGTCTCAAACATTGATTTAACAACCTTTCTAAGACACAACAAAAAATATTTAACAAATTTGGTGTAATTTACTTGACGTATTATCCCAAATGGTGTAAAATAGTTTTTGTAAGTGAGAAACAACTAAAAAAACAACTAAGAAAATAAATTATAAAAAATGTTTTGGCGAACGATATTTATAGATTTATTAGTGTTTTTATTATGCTTTCATTTTAGCCGATTTGGTGTAACTTGTCAAGTAGTAATACAGAAAAATAGTTAAAATTTTAGTTGTTTCTTGTTTACAAATTTGTAAAGAGGGAGGTGTAACTATGGAAAAAATCATCGCTCATTCTGTCGAAGAGTTATACGAGAAGGTTGCGGAACAAGAAAAACGCATTTCAGAAATTGAAACGCGTTTAGGAATCAAGCATCCGGAAGATACTTCATCATAAATTTGGATTTGAAAATCTGGATGATAATATCTACATAGTTTTTTAATTCAGGTAATGAAATGCTTGTGCTTTTATTCCAATGGGTATAGCCATTTCCGACTATTCGGATAAAATGCAGAGCGCCTTTTAAGAGTTCATCATCTTTTACATACCTATCAATGGCATTGTTAAAAGTTAATTTTGGGTCAGATAAATATTCTTTTGTATCTAATTCAAACGCCAAGGCGTAATCTTTAATTAAACATTCGATAGCAGATCGGTATCCTGTACCTGCGATATTTTCCAATCCCATCTTTTCAGCCTCAATCGCTTCACTGTAAAACTCTACAAATCTAGGAGCATGGTCAATGAAAAGACGATCTATATCGATAACAACTTTATTAGGATAAACAAGGACCATAGTAGTTTTATCATCTTGGTTTAAATACTCTTGATTTGTCATGTGGTATTTCTTACAGGATGGGCAACGATGATGCATAGTAAAAATGTAACCTTCTTGGATATCTAAATGCCCTGCCTCGTTGTTAGTAGGATTGTTCCCAATTCCGCACCAAGGACAAGTTTGAGGAATTTGAATAGTTACAGTTCTTCCAATTATGCTGAAGTAATGATCAACAGTGGATAGCTCCATGAAACTTCTCCAATCATTTTTTTCTTGATTATACCATATTTGAAAAAAAGCGGATAAGGAGAATAACGCAATATTTACAATAGTACAAATAAGAAAGGAGATGAGTGTATGCCAGATATCGCAAACGGTCGCGAAAGAGTTAATGCTTTCTTGAAAGAGAAAGGAATCAAAAAAACAACTCTAGCGGTTGCTTACGGTTTTAAGCGACAGGAAGTAACAAATATTCTAAGCGGTGCGACAAAAGGCCCGCGAGCAAATAGCTTTATTCTACAGGTCATTGAAGATTATGGGATTGAGTAGAAAGGAGATATCATGGCTCTGGAATTATTTGGAGACAGCTTCAAGGCTGAGTTATTCGCAGAGCTGGTCGAGCTGAACAAGCAGGCTTTGACCGAAGCGAAAAAGCAGCTAACCCAAAAGACTACTTGGGTCAGTATCAAAGAACTGCAAGTGAAAACTGGCTGGGGTCGTGGAACGTTAGAGAATTGGCGAGACCAAGGGAAATTCCGCAGTATGCAGAAGTCAAAAGGTGGCAAGTATCTCTATGATCTAGAAGATGCTCAGCGATTTTGCCGATCGCTTGCAGAATAAAAAAAGCTACCGACAAGATTGTCGGTAGCAAACCAAAATATTTACTTAATTATAGCAAAAGGAGTGATTAAATGCAAAATTTTGAACAAATGCGCGTGATTTTGGACTGGGAACGCGACAATTGGCGACTTGGAAATGTCTACAAGAACAGGCTGGCTAAGAAGCCTGTTGAAGTCGTCAAAAGCGAGTTGGAAAACCTGAAGCAATCAGCAAAGGGCGTGTCTTTTGAAGTCGTGCCACGGGGCGGCAAGCTGATCGGCGGAGATAAGATTATAACGTTTAAGAAAGGATGAAGAAAAATGAGTAAAAAGTATGAATTAGTAGTCGATGACACAATCACATTCTGGGGCTGGAAGCTGTTTAGAATTAAAGCTTTAATCAGCTTTGGGAGTGTGGATGCTGGAGATCTTGGCGGATATATCTATACGGAAGATAATCTAAGTCAAGAAGGCGATGCCTGGGTATCGGGCGATGCCAAAGTATGGGGCAATGCCGAAGTATCGGGCAATGCCGAAGTATCGGGCAATGCCAAAGTATCGGGCAATGCCGAAGTATCGGGCGATGCCGAAGTATCGGGCGATGCCGAAGTATCGGGCGATGCCGAAGTATGGGGCGATGCCAAAGTATCTGATCTTGAGGATGTTATTGTTTTTAAAAACCACTGGTCAAGTGGACGGCATTTTACCTACACACGATCTAATAAAATGTGGAAAGTAGGCTGTTTCTACGGAACAGGTCAAGAACTGATTGACAAAGCTTATCAGGACAATGACAAGTCAGGCAATTATTACAAAGCATATGTGGAATTTGTAGAAAAATTGGAGGCGTTAGATGAGCTTAAAAGATCTTAAAAGATTAGCGCTTCTGCAAGTCGCTGCAATCATTCTGTTAACCATCGCTAGTGTGCAGACGATCGACAAGCAAAACCAACAAATCCGTGAGCTACAGGAACAAATCAAGGATAATCGCGACAGTATCCGGGTACAGGCTGATACGAATCGGCGGCAGGATGTGATGGTTAACAAATTTAACAATATGTACTACGAGTTTGAGTACTGGAAAAAGACAGGAGAAACGGATTTTCCAGGAGGGTGAGAAAATGGGTGAAGTTTTAGGAGCGGTTTGCTTTTCGGCTAGTTTATTACTCGGCGTTTTGGGTGCTAGCTATGCAGACTTAAAAGAAAAGCGTATAGAAGCTGAGAAGCAAGCAGAAATAGACTTGTATGCTAGATATGTGCTTTGGGCTCAAAATGAATATATGATTGAGCAAAATCAAAGAATGGCCGAAGTGCGCAAACATGATAATCAATCTTTCACGGTGAAGGGGGTGGGATGATATGACACAGGCGGAACGCATCAGGGAATATTATAAAGAGTATCCCGCTGCCAGCTATGATGAGGTGGCAGAAGCTGTCAAAACAACAAATGTAAATGTCAGGGCGACTGTATCCAAAGATGTCAAAGCAGGCAGATGTGTCCGCCTGGAAGACAAAACGTTGGACTATTCGGCTCATTTTGGAGCATCAGAGGCACTTGCTGAATTGGTGGATTGGAAGAACGACACCAGACGAGAGTGGGTAGAGATGCTAACCAGAGCAGCTGAAAAGGAAACGGACAGCAATACAATGAGATTGCTGATTAAAGAAGCTAACAAACTAATGAAAGAGGTAACGAAGTAGTGGTTAGGAATAAATTATCGGATTTAACCAACACGCTCTTTGCTCAACTGGAGACTCTGGATGACAGAGATCTCACTGCAGAAGAGCTAAAAGTAGAGCTCCAGCGTTCAAAGCAGATGGTTGCTATTTCTGGCCAAATCTTGCAGGCTGGCCAACTGGCCTTGGACGCTGAAAGATTTAAAGATAAGGTAGGTGATGTCAATGCCCCGATCGCTTTGCTGGAAGAATGAATATACTGATTACATGCAGGAGATTTGCCCGGGACGGCTGACTCCGGAAGTAACAAAGCTGCTAAATGAAAAATTTGGTACTAATTACACAGCTTTGCAAATCGGCGGAGTGCGTAAGCGACTTGGTCTGCTGGTAGGAAAAGTATTCCAAAAGAGAATCCTGACAAGCGAGCAGCATGACTATTTTTTGAAAAACTACGTCGGAAAAACTGCGCAAGTATTTGCGGATGAAATGAATGAAAAATTCGGTTTGTCATTAACGAGTAAGCAAGTCAAGAACTATCGAAGGAACAATCGTTTAAATAGCGGCTTAACTGGCCAGTTTGAAAAAGGACATACACCAGCTAACAAAGGGAAGAAATTTCCGAATATGCCTAAGAATAGCGGCCAGTTTAAGAAGGGGAGTAAACCTCCAAACTATGTGCCGGTGGGAACCATTGCTCAAACGACAGACGGCTATCCGAAAATCAAAGTAGCTGATCCAAATATCTGGGAACTTCTCCACAGAAAGACCTGGATTGAACATAATGGCCCAATTCCCAAGGGACATTCGATCATATTCTTAGATGGAGATCGGTCAAACTATGACATTGCAAATCTGGCTTGTCTATCAAAAAATGAAGTTGCGAGAATGAACCAAAATCATCTATTTACGTCCGATGCTGCTTTGACTAAATCAGGTATCGGACTTACAAAACTTACAAACAAAATCAGAGAGGTAGAAAAGAATGGCTAGTTTATACGAGCTGACAGGAATCTTTAAACAGATTAACGAAATGGAAGGTCTGGATGAAGAAACCAAATTGGACACCTTGGACTCTATTGACTGGACTGACCAGTTTGAAGAAAAGGTTGAAAATACAGTCAAGGTCATCAAGAACAAAGAAGCAGAAGCGGATCAACTCAAAGAAGAAATTGACCGCTTAACTAAACGGAAAAAATCTATTGAGAATGATATTACACGGCTCAAAGCAGGCTTACAGGGAGCCTTTGAAATCACTGGGCATGAAAAGGTCAAGGGTCTACTCTTTACAGTCACTCTGGCTAAAAATCAACCGTCCGTGGTTGTAGATGAAGACCTGTTGCCTAAGAAGTATTTTATAATGACAAAAAAACCTGACAAAAATGCTATCAAGGAATTGCTGAATGCAGGTAAGAAAGTCAAGGGTGCTACCTTGCAAGAAAGTAGAAGTTTGAGGATTCGCTGATGGGATTGATTAACAAAACTAAAATTACAGAAAATATTTCTGTCGTGATTGGTCATCGGGAAATCATTGTTAATGTGACCGAAAATTTCCCATTTGATATCAAGATTGCATTTCAGGAAGTAGATGAGGTTCAGTTGGATATGGGACTTGGAAAGAAGGTGTTTAAACCAGAGTACAAGATGATCATTCAAGTGGTTGATTGCGAGAAGCCTGAATTTACAAATGAGGAAGAATTGAAAGCAAAGGACAAGCAACACAAAGAATTAAAAACATTGTTTGCTTTTGCAAAAGCCAATAAGCAGAACTGGTTTGAGACAGCCTTGTTTGATGGTGTACTTTCTGAAAAGGTGAAGGTATGAGAATTTTAGCAATTGATCCCTCAAGTAATCGAATTGAAACTAGCACAACAGGAATTGTCCTGCTGGACAATGCTAGTTTGGTCGATAGCTGGGTACTTCCGTTTGGCGCTCAAAACTTCAAAAACTGGTTCAAGTCGACAGGTCGGAGTCTTGAGTTTGACACAGTGGTCGTTGAAAAATTTGAAGTTAGGGACAATGATTATTCCAGGGACAACTCAGTTGTGGAAACTATTGCAGCCATTGAACTATGCTATCCGGACTTGGTCCTGCAGCGTAATGCAGGTTATCAGACAGATATACCTAACGACTTACTAAAAGCCTTAGGGCTGTGGACCTTTGACAAGAGCCATCACAACGATGTGAGGGCAGCTGCAAGGCTTGGGCTATTTTATGCCCAACGGAATGACATCGAGGAGGTGATTGTGGACATTGGTAATCGAATTACGCAAATGGCAAGCTGAAGCGGTCAAACGTAGCGATCGCGACTGCCCTGGTATTTTCCTTGAGGCATACGGAGGCCGTGGTAAAACTATCTGCGCTTTTGAAATCGCAAAGCACAAGGGAGCCAAAAAAGTCCTAGTTATCAATAATCGACTAGCCATCCTGAACGGATGGAACAGCACTTATCAAAAATTAGGCTACAACACTGATTTTGAATTAGAGACTATGACAGACCGCAGATTGCAGAACAAACTTGCAAGTGGAGAGTCTATTGAGTGCGATGTGTTCATTATTGACGAGTGGCAGAATATGTCTAGTGATGCCAATGTGAAAGCTTATCGCAAGGTCAAACGCAGCTATACTGTAGGCTTGTCAGCAACGCCCATCAGGAAGAAGGGGCAAAACTTCTATCCGCTTGAAAAGACATTTTTTGGAACGGCCGAACCAAACCAAAAGGAAAACTGGCAACTAGCCCATGGGAAGATGAAATATTCCAAATTTAGCTATTCTAAGCAAGAATGGGATGACTTCCGAGACTATGAAACCTACGTGGCCAATCTGCCAAACTTTTTCCGCCAGGAAGAAGTTGAAGCTATTGAAGAGGCTGAGGAAAACAACGGATTTGAGGTTATCTTTGAGCCAGTCTGGTGCCTAATTGCTAATCCGAAAGAATTGGAACAATTTAGGAAGTTGAATATTGTTGGGAAAGATGGCAAGTACGCCATGGCCAAACAGACATTTGGCCGAAAGACTTTTGAACGGTATTTGATCCAGACAGGCTTTGAAATTGACTTCCCGAAACTCAAGGCTGTCAACGCAGACACTCCTATGCTGCTCACGTTGGATCTTATGCTAGCAAGTAAGACAGAAATGTTGATAGTTAGCAAATCCAAGCAGATTGTCGAGGTTATATACGAGCGACACCCTGAAATCGGTATCTGGACGGGTGACAAGAAAGAAGGGCATGATAAGCCTAATATGGTCGCTACTAGCCAGGTTTTGGGTGTAGGAGTCGATGGCCTTCAACATAAATTCAAAACTATTGTAGTTTTGGACCCTGTCAGTCCGTCTGATGGAGACTACGATGACTACCGGCAATTGCTTTGGCGAATCACTGGTAGCCGTCAACAACACGATGTTAGAGTCGTAGAATTTTATTTTTAAGGAGAAACAAAAAAATGAACAAAAAAACTGAAATGATTGTATTTCGCAGCCGTGTGAAAGATGCCTATCTTAAGTCATATAAGGACAGAGGTACTTTGGCATTTGAAGCTGACTATTGCTGCCTGGAACATTGTTTAAAGGTCCCTCGTAAGAAATACGAAGAAAACAAAAAGACTTACAAGGCCCTTGCTGCAGCTTTTGACTGTGAAATTGTCGCGGTTGAAGCAGAATATAAATTGACTTATCCGAATGGCAGCGATATCCGGGAGATTAAAACCGAGGAACAACCTGGATTGGCTCTTAAAAAGTTATTGGATTTTTTAGTTGATTAAGGAGTCGCAATGGGGAAAATATTTGGAGTATTGCAAGCGATTCAAAGCGAATTGGTTGCTCCAAAAGGGCAGTATAACTCTTTTGGGAAATATAATTACCGGAGTGCAGAGGATATTCTGGAGGCTCTAAAGCCGATTTTAAAAAAGCATAATGCAGCAATTACCTTGAGCGACGAGATTATTTATATCGAGGGTCGGCATTATGTCGAGGCATCTGTTACACTTTTTGCTGAAGGTGAAGCTATTGGGGCGAAAGCATCAGCGCGTGAAGAGGAAACCAAAAAAGGGATGGACGGCAGTCAGATCACAGGAACAGCTTCGAGTTATGCTCGGAAATATGCTTTGAACGGACTATTTGCTATCGATGACAACAAAGATCCTGACACAGACGAATACCACAATCAAAATAACCAGAATGCCAGCAAGACACAAAAACAGGCTATCAAGAAAGAGCCACCGGCTGAAAAATCTGTAAAAAGCAATGGATCAAAAACGATTACAGGAGCGCAGGCCAAAGCGATACGGACTGAACTAAAAAATATGGCTGAAGCTACAGGTAGCCCAGCGGCTGCAATTGGGAACTGGTTTATTGATAAGATGGGCGTTGATAAACCTGAGAGTATCCCGGCTGATCGCTTGGCTGAGGCTCAGAAGATTATCGCAGATGCAAAGAAAGCAAGAGGAATTGAATAAATGATCAATAATGTTGTACTTGTCGGGCGTATGACCCGTGATGCTGAACTTCGCTATACACCGCAAAACCAAGCGGTCGCAACCTTTACTCTGGCTGTTAATCGCAACTTTAAAAACCAAAGTGGTGAGCGTGAAGCGGACTTCATCAATGTTGTTATCTGGCGTCAGCAGGCAGAAAATCTTGCTAATTGGGCCAAAAAAGGCGCTCTAATCGGAATTACTGGTCGCATTCAGACTCGTAACTACGAAAATCAGCAAGGCCAGCGGGTCTATGTCACAGAAGTTGTGGCTGAGAATTTCCAAATGTTGGAGAGCCGTAACCAACAAAACTCAGGAAAACCATTTGGAAATAGCAACCCAATGGATATCCAAGACGACGATTTGCCATTCTAAGGAGTTATTAAATGGGAATGAAAGAATACGCTCTCAAATATCAAAAAGCTGGCTTTTCCGTAATTCCCATCGTGCCTAACGGAAAGCAACCAGCGATCAAATTTGCTGATAAGCCAGCTATGACTGCTCAGGAAATTGAAAATTACTGGAATCAGTATCCGGATAGCAATATTGCTGTCCGGACTGACAAATTCTTCGTAATCGATATCGACTTACACGGTAAGCATAACGGATATGAGAGTTTGGCAAATTGGGAACATCTGAACTTGATAACTCCAACGCTGCAGGCAAGAACTGCCAGCGGTGGCAAACATATCTTTTACTTTAAGCATCCAGACGTGACCATGACTCAAATGATAGCCTTCCTTCCTGGTGTCGATGTCAAGGCGCATCCAAACAATTATGTTTTAGTTGCCCCATCTAAAACTCCGAAAGGGGAGTATGCCTGGGACTTGGAAAAATCTAAAGAGGGGGGCACTATGGTCACAGCTAGCCGAAAGTTAGTTATGGCCATCAAGAAAGAATACAACAAAAAGAACTCTGGTAGCGACCTGGATAATATCTACTATCAAATCAGCAAAGGTGCTGGTAAGCGAAATAGGACGACTGAACTATTTGAAATGGTTGTCCTGGGGTTTGGTGATGAAGGTAGCAGAAATGACACGCTTGCGAAATTTGTAGGTGGACTCTTGAGCAGGTCGGTAGATCCGAACTGTATATTGCAGCTAGCAGAAACAGCCAATAACAATTCAGTAGAGCCTCTTAGTCACAAAGAATTAAGCAGGACTGTTGAATCCATGATCAAGAAACACATGAGGGGGGGTGACCATAATAGGTGATGTCGTGAATATTTCAATCAAGCAGTTTTCACGTCGAAAAAAGAAAATTTTGAACGACGAAGGTGAACAGATTGAAATCGAATCTATTGTGGCTGACAGCCCCAGAAATGTACTACTTGCCATGAAAAGCGACAGTAAGCTCAATGATTTTCTTCGACACAATGAGTTTACGGGAGAACACGAAATTGTGGAGGACGTAAAACTGGATGCTATCCAGTTGAGGAAGGGGCAGCTACCTTCTGCCTTTGAATCCTACTTAAGTGTGTACTTAGAAAATCACTTCAAAACAGTTTTCAAGGCTGGAGCGTTAAGGGATGGTATCGAAGCATTCTTTGCAGAAAAAACCTACAATCCGGTTAAAGAATACATGGAAAACGCTTATGAGTCATGGGATCATAAAGAACGACTTGCCCAGGTATTTCAAACTTGGTTGGGCGCAGAAGACAGTATCTATGTTCAGAAAATAGCAGTCATGTTCTTTGTTGGTGCAGTCTCTAAGGTTTTTAATCCCTGGGTCAAATTCGACTACACACTTGATCTTGTCGGTGGCCAAGGTGCTGGTAAGACAACTTTCTTGCAAAAAATAGCCGTCGATTGGTATACAGATTCAGCTAAGGATTTTATGGATAAGGATAACTATGAGATTATGCTGAAATCACTAATCGTCAACGATGACGAGATGGTTGCTTCCAGAAAGACTACTTTTGACGAGCTCAAAGCGTTCGTGACCAAAACAGAACTTTCTTTTCGTAGGTCGTACGGTCGCAGATCTGAAAAATTTCCGAAAAACTTTGTCATTGCCAGGACCAGTAATAAGATTGAATACCTGGGTGATAAAACTGGGGAACGGCGCTTTCTGCCTGTGCTGGTGGATGCAGGCCAACAGTTTGTCAAGCCATTTGATATGACTGATAATGATGTGCTCCAGCTTTGGGGTGAAGCAGTTGCCATCTACAAAAAAGGCTTTACGCTTACCTTTAATGATGATTTTGAGAATGAGCTTGCAGTCTACAAAGAACGCTTCGCTTATAAAGATGAAGCCGAATCGCAAGTTTATGATTACCTTGAAATGCTGGTCCCAGAAGAATGGGAAGATTTCTCAGTCACTCAGCAGCATCAATATACCTGGGCTTACTTTAATGATGGCAGCTATCGCAATGAGGCTGGTTTACTTTATGAAGGTGTAAAACTTCAATCGAGCGTATCTGCTAAACAGATTTTAAAGAATGTCTTTGATATTGATAGTGCGAGAGGTGAAAAGATTGCTAGGAAAATCAAGTTGATTATGGATAATAATCAGGACTGGGAATATAAGGTTAAAAAGGTTAGAGGCAAAACGATGCGTGCATATTTTAGAAAAAATATACAAACAGAAGTGATGTAACTTCAGTGAAAATGATGTAACCTTTTAGGCCAAAAATGGTCAAAAATCACGTTTCGGTTACATCAGGTTACATCATTGATGTAACCGCAAGAAAAACCAGTTATATCAAGGGTTTGAGTGCTGTTTTTGATAAAATTTTAAAAAAAGTGATGTAACCGTCCTAAAGCCTTGATACTATTGAGTTATTGAGGTGTCTATTAGTATGGTTACATCATTTATATAAAATATTTAATAAGTAAAAATAGCAAGTGCTATAAACGTTGATATAACAGCATTCTTGTTTTTTATAAAATATGTTTTTCTAAAAGTGATGTAACCTTGTAACCTTGTTTAAAATATACATATAAATGAATAAATAAACAAAATGGAGTTGGGAAATGAATAAGCAGGAATTGATTGAACGCTATGAAAGCTACGAAGGCATTTGGAATGCTCCAGGAGCAGAAGCTGCTCGTAAATGCTTTTTACGAGATTTGAAACAACTGGAAGAACTATCTTCCGGGCGTGCTGAAGAAGCACCGCGCTATGTTAAGAATATACTAGCTCGCTTGCGAGAATTGCCATTACATGACAGAGAGGTCTGGTTGAAAGCAATTATGAGTGAATTTGAGCGGGATTTCAGCCACGCGATATGGCGCGAGGGATACAAGCAAGGTAAATTTGAAGGCGAATGGGTCGGGCAACAACTCAAAGACGCTGATAAAATTCGACGTGAGTTGAACAGAGTCAAAATCCCGGAATTTGCAGCAGATGTGATCGAGGGAGCTAGAGGAAATAGTGCGGAATTAGAAGATGCGCTTTTTTACGCCCACGAACACGGGAATCAGGAATTTAAAAATTGGTATGGGAAGTTAGAAAACAGGGAGAATTTCGCTCGTGCTTTGCTTGATGGCTACGAGGTTGAGAAAGAGAAGCGGTATGAAGTGTTGATAAAGGCTTCAGGGCAATATTTAGCCAGAAACAAACTAAAAGAAATTCAATTTATGTATAACGGTGCTTGCTCACATTTCACCCGCAAAGAGCTGGAAGAAGCTGGCTTCGGTTGGTTTTTCTCTTGCGAGGGTGTGGAAGTTAAGGAGGTGGACGAATGAGTAGATTTGCAATATTTTTATCTAACAGCGACCTCGAACATATTGCAAATGGTTATGACATCAAAATCAAAATCAACGGTAAAAGATTTTTGGAAACAAATGAAATCATTTTGAAGCCTGCTGTGAGAAATGACCTCATGAATCCGTTGTTAAATTATAGACATAAAATAATTGATACAGGATCACAAAATATTGCTAATAATTTTATGGGAGGTGCAAGATGAATCTAAAATTTAAGGCGTGGGATAAAGAAACGCAAGCCATGAACGGCATGGCAGAGATTTACAGAAACAAAAATCAGGAAATTGAATTGCGTCCTAGAGATGAAAATATCATTCTTATGCCATTTACAGGTTTAGTTGATAAGAATGGAAAGGATATATTTGAAGGGGATATTGTACAATTTGAAGATTGTTATACCGAATCGGATTTTTTGTATATCAACAAAGGTATTATCGAGTGGAGTCAAGGAAGTTTTACTGTTACCAATAGGGATTCTGTAGAAATGGAAGATTTGCTTGATGGAGAGATATTAGATGTAACAATCATCGGCAACATCTACGAAAACAAGGAAGTTTTGGAGGAGAAGGAATGACAAATCTTTGGGATGAGACCTTAGAGGTTTTAAGAGATCATGGCAAAACGTTTGAGGGTGTCAGATATATTCAAGGCTCAGACTTTAAAATCACTAAAGAAAATTTTGAGAGACTTGCCAAACAAGCTAATTATCATAGCGGATACGGTGCCGCTCACGTTCCTACTGATTTAGTCATTGTTGGCAAAGGATGGTGGTTAGAGCGAGGAGAATATGATGGCTCTGAGTGGTGGGATTATAAAGAAGCACCTAAACAAATCAATGAAGTCAGAAACATTTCTAATCTTGTAGGCGGAATGTGGCCAAGGCTTAAAGAATTGAATACCATCGACCCGATACAAGAAAGGCTTGAAGAAATGAGAAAGGAGAAGGAACCTAATGAAACCTTGTAAATATCCATATTCAGGAAGAAGAAAAAGGCAAGAAAAGCCTTCTGATGTAATTTTACCTGATTTAGTCGTTTTACCTAACGTTTCTTTTAGAAAAGAACTGATCAAACATGTCTACACGGTTACTAGATATCTTAACGACTGTACAATCATTCATTTCAGAATTCCAAAATTTTCAGGAGCATATGATGAGCAAAAGGTCAAAGTAAAACTTAGCTATGAGGAGACACTCAAGATACTCAATATCTACTAAAACAAAAAAAGCCAAGACACTCTCTGCCTCAGCTAATAGTTTTCTCGCAAAGACTATTATACCATAAAGGAGACAGAGAGTGAGCAAGGCGAAAGCTATTTTAAAGGATTTAAGAAACCTTGATCTATATATTGCAAGTTTGATTAGACGAAGAGACAAGGTAGAAGCCTCGCTCTTGTCTAGCCAGAAATTTTCTCCGGACAAAGTTTCAGGAGGGGTTAAGCGTAAGCAAGATGATATCTATGTCGAGTTGATAACGGCCAAGGAAGAAATAGAGCAGAAGACCGCTGAAGCTATCAGGAAGCAAAGAGAGCTGCAGGGGTTGATTGACTCTCTGGATAATACGGATAGTCAGGCAATACTGAGCTTAGTTTATATCGATAAAATGACTAGATGGCAAGTGATGGACGAGCTGAATTGTAGCGATAGGACCTACTATCGTTTGCTTAGACAAGCCAAACGCGATTTAGACCGCTCCTGTCAGTAAATGGCAGTCTTTGGCAGTTTTTGGCAGTGATTGTCAGTGCGTGGCAGTTTCAACGTGCTATTATAGTAGTATCAAAAAAGGGCAGAAAATTACTGCTCTTTTTATTGATTGGTCTAAAAAAGATTGGTGAGAAGGTATGCGACCGCAAAAACTAACTCTGCAAAACGGCAGAAGAGCATTAAGTGATTATGGCTCTCGCTCAGACGAATATAGAGAATACAATCGTTTGAGATGGAAGTATGATCGAGAAGTCAAAGCGTTTTACAATTCGAAAGTTTGGAAAGAGACTAGTCGAATCGTTCTGCTTGAGAATGATTATATCTGTGAGTATTGTGGAGGAGAAGCAACGATGACAGATCATGTGATTCCAATTAAAAAAGATTGGAATAGAAGATTAGACAGAAGAAACTTGAAAGCAAGTTGCAAGAGATGCAACGATGCAAGAGCGATTAGAGAACGAAATGGTCTGCTCTGACCTGTCAATCAACTGTCAAGTCTTGAAAACGACAGTCGAACAAATATAATCATTATCCTTTTAATGTTCGGAAATTGCCCCCTATTTTTTTGAACGGGGCTATATTGTTTCGGTTTTAAAGGACGCGGCCTTTTCTGCACGAAAAATTCCCTTTTTGAAACTTAAAAAATAGCCATTTTAGTAAAGGAGGTGTCAATTTTGGGAAGAAAAATGAAGATTGTTGAGAACAATAAGAAGCATTTAACTAAAGAAGAAAAAATAGCTCGTAAAAGCATACAGGACAAGGCTTCTGATGGTTTGGATGCGTTGCAAATTACACCACCAAAACATTTTGATCCTATCGCAAAAGCAGAATATAAACGAGTGATCAATGATTTGAGAAAGCTACCCCTAAGAAACCTGGATCGAGCTGTTTTAGAAACTTATTGTACCTGGTACGCGGTTTATAAGGCATTGTCCCGTGGATTGCAGCAAAAAGGTTATGTTTATGTCAATGAAAAAGGTACCGTCCTGCCTAACAAAATGCTTTATAGCTTAGAACGTGCGACTACTAACTTAACACGCGCAGCGGCCCAGCTTGGTCTGACGGTAGACAGTCGGATGAAATTGTATGTGCCACAAGTTGAAGAAAAGAAAACAAGTATTTTTGATAAGTTCGGAGGGTGACAATGAATAAGTACCAAGAATTAGTTAATCTGATTGAGAAAAATAAGATGACAATCACGAAAAAGGCTTGCTATGATTCACAAAGTGGTTGGTCTGGAGCAAACATCATCATAAAAGATGATCAAGATTTTGAATTTGATTTGTCTGGTAATGGATACTGCTTTAATGATAATCAAGTTGATGAAGCGTTGTCGGCCATTAAAAGTTATCTTGAATATAAAAACTTAACTACGTTCGAAGCATTTAAAAAATACATAGAGAATAAAGCTATTTCTAAATAGAAATGGCTTTTTCTATTTTAGACCGTTGGTGTAGAGGAAACATAACAAGCTCCAACCTTGTAGTCGTGGGTTCGATTCCTGCACGGTCTGTTTTCTGTCAGAAAGGAGGGATTGCAATAAAATATGACTATAAGCCGATTGCGAATAAATATCGTGATGTAGCTTTTGATTATGCAAAAAGCGTGGTTGATGGCAAACGGATTGTTAGTCAGAAAGTTTTTAAAGCATGTTTACGTCACTTGAATGACTTGAAAAAGGTTTCTCGAAAATCTTTCTCTTATGACTATATTCCAAAAAAGGCTCAGGATCCAATTGATTTTATCGAAATCCTCCCAGATGTCAAAACTGGCAAACCTTATCCGTTAGCTGAATTTCAAAAATTCATTCTGGCTAGTTTGTATGGCTGGCGCAGAAAGTCGGATAATTCTATCCGGCGCTTCAGGAAAGCGATGATCTCGCTGGCCCGCAAGAACGGTAAGACGATTCTTGTGGCAGGTATCTTACTTTATGAGTTTTTGTTTGGTCGTAATCCAGCGATGTCGAGACAGCTTTTTTGTACTGCAAATGATAAAACTCAGGCTAAAATTGCTTTTGAGATGGCTCGGAAACAATTGGACGCATTAAGGGCGCAAGATGAAGATGTCAGAAAAGCCACAAAGCGGGTCAGAGAAGAGTTGAGAAACTTGGTGGACGAATCCTATATCCGTCCGTTAAGTCGCGATACAGGGGCTGTAGATGGTTTTGAACCATATGTTGGTGTGCTGGACGAGTTCGCAGCATCTAAAACAAATGAAATGATTGAACTTTTGGAATCTGGTCAAGGCCAGTTGGACAATCCACTAATTCTGATTATTTCCACGGCGGGGCTTGATCTCAATGTCCCGATGCACACGATTGAATATCCATATATCGAGAAAATCTTGAATGAGGAAGTAGAAGATGATGGATACTTCGCTTTTATCGCAGAACAAGATAACGAAGAGGAGATTGCAGATGAAGCTAACTGGATAAAGTCGAATCCTATCCTTGAGGTGCCAGCGCTTTACGATAAAATCATGAATTACTTGCGAAAACGCAGAAAGGTATCTTTGGAGACTGGGAAAGTGAATGAGGTCCTGGTAAAGAACTACAACATGTGGCGGCAATCATCAGAAACATCCTACATGGATAAGCAGAGCTGGGCGCTGGCCAAGCTTGACGAAAAACCAGACACTCGAAAACGCAGGGTCTGGATTGGTGTCGATGTCGGGAAGGTCAGTGACTTGTTTGCCATCTCGCCTATGGTCCAGATGGATGACTACTGGTATGTGGATAGTTTTTCTTTCATTGCCACAAAATACGGCCTTGTGGCCAAGGAGAAACGTGACGGTGTGAGTTATACAAACCTAGAGCGAATGGGCGAATGTGAGATTACCACTCTTGAGTCTGGAGTTATTGACGATGAGCGCGTGCTTGAAAAAATCGAAGAGATGGTCTATCTGAACGAATGGGAGCTGCAGGCTATCTGTTTTGACCCCTATCAGTTTAGCTCGTTGATTGCTATGATTGAGAAGCGACATCCTGAATGGCCATTGATCGAGGTGAGACAAAATACAATGGTCCTAAATATGCCAACTCGGCAATTTAGAGACGATGTGTTAAAAGGTCTGATCAAGCATTCCGGCAATCAATTGTTAACTATGGCCGTTAACAATGCGCGTGTGAAAGTCGATAATAACGGTATGCGGATTGACAAGGATAAACAGAGCAATAAAATTGATCCACTAGATGCTCTTTTAGATGCTTTTGCTGTCTGTTATCTGGAGCCGTTTGACGGTTCGGGGTATTGGACAAATGAAAAAATTATGGAGGCAGGTTCGCTATTTTGAGATTACTAAACCAAATACACACAATCCTATTGCTAGCTGGCTTAGGATTTTTAATGTACGGTCTTTTCCTAATCGGGGAGATTGTAGGTTATATTTCTACCGGGGTTATTTTATGCCTTTTAGGGGTATATATCGATAAAACAAAATAAGGAGAATCGAATGAACAAACGAATCAAAAAGAAAAAAAGCTTGGTGCGGGAAGTGCAACAGCTGCGATCAGATATGCTTGCACTGAGTCGTGAAAATCTTGACTTGTATGCAAAAATGACTGCATTTAATAGTGAGTTGAGCGTGCTGCGCCAATCACAGGAACGCCACGAGGTGCTTTGCGGAAAAAATGTGGAAGCTACAAATGCGGAATTTGACAGAATCAAAGGTGATTTGAGGCAACTGAAAAAACCATTTTGGAAGCGGTGATATTGTAAACCCTCTTAAAATTTGATAAAATTAAGTAATTTTAGGAGGTTATAAATATATGTCAAAAGAAAAGATCGCTCCGGTGTACATCGATGAAAATAAGAATGTGTACGAATTGAAGAAGCCTGTATACAAGAAGCCGTTATTTTGGTCAACTATTCTTCTTTCTGTAATTTCTACCTTCTTGATGGTTGTTATTTATCTAGCTGGTATTTATGCAAACGGAATAGAAGAAGCTCTCAAAAGTAATAATGTTTATTATGATCTGAGAGATAAGCAAATTCATCGTTTGGACACCAATGAAGATTCGCCGACTCCAGGAAACAATATCATTGAAACTAAAAATTTTGGCGAGAAGGTAACATTTGATGAAGGGACCATTCAAGTTAAGGGGATGGAACTTTCTGAAGGTAAAGTAACGGTTGCTATTGTTTTTGAAAATAATACTGATAGAACCTCTTATTTCAATCCAAAAGATTTTATTGCAAAAGCTGGAAATGAAAGACTGAAATATTCTGGCTTAACTGAAATCATAGGTCTAGATGGTGAGGAAGAGAACAAAAAGGTTTCTCCCAACTCCAATGCGGTATTCTTTTTGAATTACGACGCCCCTAAAAACAATTCTACTGAATATTCTATGCAAATAGGGCAGTACCTTTGGAAATAACCTAGTCAAGCATTCAAGCGGTGCTTTTTTTAGTTTTATATTGATGTAGTAAAGCAAATGAGGTATAATACCCTTGAAAGCGGAGGGAGATTTATGCCAAAGTCCTATAAAAATCAGCTATTGGAAAAAATAGCTGATTATAGAGATCAAATAAAGAAAATTGATATAGAAATTAGTTCTCTTAAAAATACAAAAAAGAGTGGTTTCTTTAATAATATTTTTGGAAAACAAGAAGACCATAGCTTCGAAATACAAGTGTTATTAAATAAAAAATCTGAGATACAACAGTGGTTGGGTAAACTTGAAGAGGAATTAGAAAAAGACTATGTTTACGGGCGTAGGATATTTGTGAAGGGGACTAAATACCGTGAAGAAGGAGAAATTCCATTTCGAAAACTAGCCGGTGTTGAAGATGAGGATGATTACTTTTGGTATGAAATCGTCAAAACAAAAAATTTTAAACTTATCCCAGAACCAACTAATCAGGCAGATGAAAATGCAATCAAAGTAATGGTTGAGGGCTACTTTGTCGGCTATATTGATAGGCGCTATAACAAAGGTTTAAAAAGATACATAGATAATGATGATTACATTATCGAGGGCGAAGTCATAGGAACAGGAGGTTCTTTTGATGGTGATAAAAGTTCTCCGATAAGTTATGATATAGAGTTAAGAATTAGGAAAAAATAGCATTCAAGAAAATTGAGTGCTTTTTTTATGCCCAAAAATAGAAAGGAGGTGAGAAAAGAAATGAGTTTCTTTCAACCATTAGGATCTTCTAAGGTGTCTTACGATGATTATATCGCTTCGGTGGTAGGCGGGAATTACTCCCCTGAATATGTTGGGGTTTCAGCCTTGAAAAACAGCGACATTTTAACAGCTGTCTCTATCATCGCTGGAGATGTAGCCCGCTTTCCGTTGTTGAAAAAAGACACCACAGGCAATATCGAGCAGGATGAAGAAATCAATTATCTTCTGAACGTGAAATCAACAGGAAACACATCTGCTCGAACCTGGAAATTTGCTATGACAGTTAATGCGATTTTAACTGGCAATTCGTTCTCCCGAATATTGAGAGATCCTAAGAGTGGTAAAGCGCTTCAATTTCAGTTCTACAGGCCGTCAGAAACGACCGTAGAAGAGACAAATGATCATAGGTTGATTTATACCTTTACCGATCGTTTAACGGGAGCTACGATCAAATGTGAGGCTCCCGATGTCATTCATTGGAAGTTCTTTAGTCACGATACGATTTTAGGAAGATCACCACTATTATCTCTGGGAGATGAAATCTCACTGCAAGATGGCGGTCTGAATACCTTGATTAAATTTTTCCGCGATGGTTTTTCGAGTGGAATTATTAAATTAAAAGGTGCGCAGTTGAACGGTGAAGCTCGCAAGAAAGCCCGGATGGACTTTGAGAAGATGCGGGAGGGTTCTACAGGCGGTAGTCCGCTAGTCTTTGACGATACTCAGGAGTACACGCCGCTTGAAATTGATACGAATGTACTGCAGTTGATTACTTCCAACAACTTTTCGACAGCTCAGATTGCCAAAGCCTTGCGCGTGCCTAGTTATAAATTGGGCGTGAATAGCCCTAACCAGTCTGTAGCGCAGTTGATGGAGGATTATGTCACAAATGACCTGCCTTTTTATTTTGACGCGATTACAAGCGAGCTAGGTCTAAAGGTGCTGGGTAATGACGAGCGGCGAAAGTATCGAATAGAATTTGATACTCGCAGTGTAACTGGTCGTAATGTAGATGAGATTGTCAAGTTGGTAAATAATCAGATTTTGA
>ERZ773076.394-NODE-394-length-22931-cov-5.745891_pt1 | contig 22931 bp, 20 predicted proteins | sample MGYA00580613_ERZ773076 | MGnify/ENA primary metagenome ERZ773076 (study PRJEB29015, sample SAMEA2738005) | human oral metagenome | biome: human oral; feature: human-associated habitat; material: dental | place: China | collected 2057 ...
TTTTCTTATATGATTATGGTTTAAAACAGAAATTTTTCTTGTAAAAAAGTTCCTTTTCTCAAGGTTTCCCAGTTCATGAAACATTCTTATTTTATTTAGCTGGATAACCTTATAGCCATTTTCTATTATTCTAAAACATATTTCACTGTCAACTTCGTCAATAAAAAGATTTTCATCAAACCTTCCAATTTCTTGCCATATTTTTAAATTTAATAAATTCCCTGAGGTCATCACATGATCAACCTCAGCAGATTCCTTAACATCACTAAATTTATCTATATCGTTTTTTAAAATATGCCTAGGAGAAATAATGCCAACATTATTTTTTGTCATTTTCTCAAAAGCTCTAAAATAGGTATTTATACTATCAGAATCAAATGAACTGTCCTGATCCATTGTCAGCATCCATTCAAAATTCTCACTAGCCGCCTTTTCACAAGCCAAATTCAAAGCCTTTGCAATTCCTAAATTTCCATTGTTGCAAACATACTCCGTTTTTAAACTGTTTAAGCTGTCAGCTAACTTTTTATTATTTTCTTTAGAATTATCAATTATGTATAATTTTTCCACATAATCAATATATGTCCTTATATTTTTAATATTTTCATTGTCTGGATTGTACCAGATTACTGTTGCAGATGTTTTCATGATTTTTCCTTTTTTTAATCATTATTTAACAGTTCTTTCCATTTTTTTACATTATATTCCTTTGTACAAATTGCATCAAATTCTATTTTTTCATCTTTTATCTGTTTAGCATACAATTCTATTTTTTCTGGTTGTCCTTGTAATTCTGGTGATACTAAACATAACTTATATCCCATATTTTTTATTTTTTTATAAATTTCATTGTTAATTGGTAATTTAGTAAAGCAATCGACCCACACCCAGTCAACTTTTCCTTTCATTTTCTCTAATGTATCTAATCCCTCATATTCAGAATATCTTAAAGCAATATTTTTTTCTCCTCTATCAGATAATAATTTTATCATTGGAAAAGAAGAATCAAGAAAAAAATACTCTTTTATATTATATTTTTTTAGTAATTCTAAAATTTTTAATTCTATTCTTTCACTCTTTACATTCAAAATCATTGTTCCATGGTTATATTCCTTTAAATAATCTTCAAAATTTTCACCTAATATGAAAGGATCATGATTTATATATATTGTTCCATCAATATTATCTCTTAAATCAATCTCAACCCCATATTCTTTAGATAATTTTTTTAGTTCTTCTTTTTTATTTATTCTATGTGCAATAAATTCCATTATTTTACACCTCATCTCTTTTATTTTTTATTAACTAGTATATTTTCTATATATCTGTATGAAAAATCAGCTGAAAAAATCATAAAAATAATACAATATATAAATCCATTTTTATTCCATTGTATTCCTAACCAAACATAAATTTGCTTTACTATATACCATGACACTATATGACAACAATATAGAGAATAACTTCTACTACCTATCCAATCTATAATTTTATTAGTTCCAAATATTTTAAGATAAAAATAGTTATTATTGCTTAGAGCTAGTAAAAGCATTATAAAAGAAATTAATGCACATAAACTTATATTCATATGAGAATATCTAGCAAAAGTTACATAAATTGTTGATAATGAAAGTATTAATCCTCCTCCAACTAATAGAATATATAATTTATTTACTTTAAATTTTTTATGAATAAATTCTAAATTAGTATTTTCTAATAAATAATATAAAATTACACCATATAGTATGGGATCAAACCTAAAACACCAAATAACATTCCCAACACCGAGTCTATAAAAAAACATTATCAAACAAATAATAATAGATAAATATAATGTTTTTTTCTTTCCTAGATAAAAATATATAATTGTAAAAATTATAAAGAATTGAAATTCTAACGATAGTGCCCAAAAATATCCAAATTGAGATGGCCAATAAACATCTTCAAAATTTCTAAACCAAATTATAGTAGCAAAAAATTTTCTTATCATAATACTTTTGGTATGCCAAAGTTCTACATTATTACTTATTAAACAAAAAAATAAAGTTATTCCTATCCAAAAATATGCTACTGGGGCGAGCCTTTTAAATTTTTTCAAAATAAAACTAATTATAGCTTCAACTTTATTCTCCTTATTTTCTATTTTACTAAGAGAAACCATAAGAAAGTATCCTGCGATTACAAACAATAAATCTACACCCGATTGAGTAGAAAATACTGTACCAATCTTTTTATAATACTCAAAATATTTAGGTGTTAAAATTAAGAAAAAATGATAAAATATAACCATTAAAATAGCTATACATCTTAATCCTTGAACATCTTTAATTAAAATTTTTTTCATTACTACTTTACACCTCTTTTTTTCAATTCTAAACTAAATACCATTGTTCTCTTTATAAATTTCCATTTAGACGCTAACCCTGTATTCCAAGTAGAATGTCCATGTATTCTTTCAGGAAATAAAACATTAAATCTTATAACTTTTAACTTATTTTTTTTAGCCATATATAAAGCATATAAATCAAGAGCAAAATCTTTCGGGGGATTTTTCCAGTTAGAAAAAAACTCTTTTGAAAAAATATTTGGTTGTGCATTTACATCATATAAAACTTTCCCCATAAAAATTGTTTCAAAAATAAACATTCCAAATGTAAAAAATTGATCAAAAAATGGTCTTCCTTTTCTATTTCCTTTAACATAAATATTTTTATTCCAATTCTCTTTTTCTAAAATTTCATAAGCTTTTATCACATCTTTAGGATCCGTCTGCATATCTGCATGTGTCCATCCTAAAAAATCTCCCTTTGCTTCTTTTAATCCTTGTAAAATTCCATATCCATATCCTTGATTTACAGGTACTAAAATTGTTCTCGCAAAAAAATATTTCGGTAGTACTTTTTCTAATATCTTCGCTGAATTATCTGTTGAACCATTATTTACAAGAATTACCTCTATTTTTTTATTTTTAATAACACTATTAAATTTTTCAAGAATTAGAGGTATATTTTTCTCTTCATTGTAACATGGAACTATTATTGAAAGTTTCATTATCTATTTCCTCCTTTTTTATCTAAAAATCAAAAATTTCTGTCCTAAAAAATTTAATATCGTACTAACTCCTGTTGCACATAAAAAAGCAAACATTTCATTTCCAAATAGTAATAATGTATATTTGTTTACTTGAGAATTAATGAGAGCCGTTAAAATATACAAAACTGTATATTTTAAAATTTCTTTTATCTGAAATTTTGGACTTTTAAAAGTCCAGTATTTATTAATTATAAATCCAACTATTGAACCACAAATAAATGATAATGTTTTCGCTATTGTTCTCTCTAAACCTAACATCATAAAAATCTTATATGTAAAAAAATCTACAATAACTGCTGTTCCTCCACCAACGAGGAATTTCAAAATTTCTTGTTTATTAATACTATTTAAATTTTTCATTTTTTAGAATCTCCAATATTTCACTAAAATTTTGTACACTCCTACACTTATTATTATAATCATTAGAAAACCAAAAAGCTTTCATACCATATTCTATTGGTCCTAAAACATCTTTTTTTAAGTTATCACCAATGAACAATGCTTCTTGTGGGATTACATCTAACTTCTTTAAAATCTTATCATATATTTTAAAATTTGGTTTTTCTACTCCCGCTTCTTCACTTGTAACTATAGCATCTATAAACTTATCTATTCCTAATTTTCTAATTTTTCTATGTTGAATATGCACAGTTAAATCTGTACATATTCCTATTTTTATTTTATTTTTTTTACAAAATTCTAAAAGTTGTAATACACCTTCATTTAATTTCATATTATCTAAAATATATGTCCAATATTCTTCATACATTTCTAATGAAATAGAAAAGGGATTTTTATATAAATTTTCTAATGTTTTTTGACAATACAGAAGTCTATTATGAGAAGAAGCGACATTTTCTCCAAGCTCTTCTTTGACATCTTTTTTAGCTTTATTAAACGCTTCATAAAACTGATTTTCTTTTAAACTTAATCTCTTACAAGTAAATTTACAAATTTGTTTTATTCCTTGCTCATTTAAATCATTATAACTATAAAGAGTATCATCTAAATCAAATATAATAGTTTTTAACATTAATTAAATATCTCCTCTCTCATCTTATGACTTATCGAAATTAATATAATCATCTCGATTATTCCGTTTAGATTATTTATATAACTCAAATCTTTATTTAAAATTTCATCTAAATTTGGAATTACTTTTTCAGCAATAATACTAAAATCTATTTTTTTATTATTCAAGTTATCACCATTAAAAATAATTATTTGTTTTGTCAAATCCTCTTCGTAGTCATGTTTCACTGAAATATCCTTTTTTCTAAGTTCAAAAATGAAACTTTCAAGATCTATATCTGCATTTAAAGTTATTTCCAAATCTAACTTTATGTTATGATTTTCTACTGTATAATCTTCTAGTGTACTATCGAAATACTTTATCAATATATCTGCATATTTCTTTTGAGGATAAATATACTTTATTGCATCTGGCATCCTTTGTTCTATTGCTTCTAGAACTTTTTCTTTTTTGTATCCTCTATGGTACACATCTCTTTGAATTTTCCAATATCTTCTTAATTTTTCATCAACATCCATATATATCTTTAAATCAAGATTTTTACGCATTTTGGGAAGATATAAAGCATGAAGTCCACATAGAACGATATAAGGTTTTGATTTCACTTTAAATTCTTCAGTAAATTTTCCAGTATCATGATCATACTCTACTCTAACTACATTTTGACTTCTTCTTAAATTATTTAAATCTTCTGCTTGTTTATAAATATAATTAGCTTTAGGATTCAATGCAGTTAACTGTTTCCACATCTCATCTCCTCTTTCCCATTTATGATCTCCATCACCTTCAAGAAAAAGAATATTTTTTTCACCAAATATATTTTTTATCATTTCAATCAATGTACTTTTTCCTGCACCACTGTCTCCTGAGATACCAATAGAAAATGATTTATTTTTTCTTCTATAAAATAAACTTTCTGCAATTCCTAATTGATACATCATATAACTTGTATATGTTAATACTGCTGTAAGCATTGTAAATACTATATTTATAAATACAGCATTTGAAACTTTAAAAAAATTCAAATTATAATTTAAAAAATATAAATCAGTATATATTGTTTTATGCGCAAATATAAAATATATCCCATATAATATGTTCAAAAATAAATAAATATAAATATTTACATATTTATCCATACTAACATTTACAAAAAATATTGTAATAAAAGGTACAATCCAAACATACCATCCTGGCATAGGAAGAACCAATATCAAAAATATAGAAAATAACACTCCACAGAAACTGTATAATAAATTTTTATTTATCTTTTTTAAACTGAAAGCTTTTAAATAAACGCACATAATTGCTAATATTGATAAGTATATTCTATTATTTTGGTATTGCAAAAATATACTAGTTACACCTTTTTGTTCTTTATTCATTATAACCATTTTCATAAAATTATTCTCTGTATCAAAAAATGGTAAAATTATTAATACCGTTAATAAAAAAGATACACCTATAGATTTTGTTGCCTCAATAAAACCGTCTTTTTTGTATATATAGAGATATAGTAGTGGAATAATTGCCAATATATGAAGTTTTGAAGACAATGCCAAAGCCAGCATTATAGAAAAAACAGTATTATTTCGTCTATTTATTAAAAAATATAAAGAACCTAATAAAAATACTGTCGGAATTATATCCAACTGGCTGTGCATATACGAAGCATAAAATATAATCGGTGAAGCAAAATATAATACTCCTATATATTTTTTTCTATTTGGAAACATTTTTATAAAAAAATATAATCCTAATAAATCAAATATGAGGATGGGTATTTTAAATAAAATATTTTTTATAAAAATATTTTTTACTCCTATAGATAAAATTCCTCCCCAAAATTCTATCAAAAACATAGTTGGAGGATAAGGAAATAAATTAACCTCATTTTTAAAAATCGAATACGGATTTATAAATTGTCCCTTTTTAATTTCTCCAATAAAACCATATACAAATTTCATAAATAAGTCGTTTTGATAATCTGATGAAAAAAGTCCCATTACAATTACTTTTAAAATTAATACTGTAATAATAAATATCTCAAATTTTTTTATTCTTTTCACGACTAGCTCCTCACTAAAGATTCTTTCTATACTTTTCAGAATCCCAATTTAAAAGAAAATTTTGTTCTTCTTCAGTTAAAAAATCCATTTCATCATTTTTATTCAATTTAAGTACTTGTAAATTAAAACTCAATACACTTTCTATCTCTTTCGCTTTTTTTACATTTGGCGCAATTATATAAAGTTCATTTTCAAAGTACACAACATTAAAATTACCATATTTTAAATTATGATTTTTAACAACTTCTAACATATCATCATTTTTATTCAATAACAATATTTTTTTATTACAGTAAATTAAACTATCAGGGGAAAAACAATAATTAACATCTTTTATACTATTATTTTCTATAAAATTTTTAATTCTTCTATTTTCACACAAATAAACAATGTTATTTTCTATAAAATCTTCTAATTTTTTAAATAAAAATGTTGAATTTCTATATGCTTGCATATTAACTTTCAACTTATTTTCTAATGTTTCTAAAATACTTTCATGTAATTCGATAACCTCATCCATATTTTTACCACTTACTATTAATCCATGATTTTTTAAAAAAACTATATTTGCTTTTTGAGGATTTTCTAATTTTGAAAATTTATCAAAAAATTCCTTAGCTAAAAAAATTCCAGGTGTTTGATAGTCTATTATCAAACTATTAGGAAACATAGATTTTAATTCTTTCATGCCATTTTTTCTTGAAGTAAAAACATTAATTAACAAAGGATGTGTATGTAATGTATATTTTTCCGTTATAGAATGTAAAAAAGTTTCAATTGAAGGTCTTTTCCCTTGAATTAAAGTATTTTCTAATAATTCCTTCTCATCACTCCGCTTTATTTCCAAATGACTTTTAAAATAATCTACAATTTTTTTATAATTTACTTTAGAATAACCTACATTTTCTTCCATTTCTGAAAGCTGATATCCAGAAGATTTTATAAACATTGTTTCATCATTGATTTTTACAGATGTATTTCCTCCACCTGCCTGTATTATGTCTTCTCGCATTCCTGCATATTTAGATAACTTTATTAAATTTTTTATTTCATTCATTGTATTATTCTCCCAAATAATTCTTATCTTCTTCCACAAACTCTTTCCAATATTTTATAGTATTCTGATATTCTTCATAATCTTTTGGAGTCCCCCATCCAATATATCTATCTATTTCAAAAACTTTTGCAGTATACCCTAATTCTAATAAATGTGATACAACACTATCAACATAAAATTCATTGTTTATTCTATCATTTTCCTCTATCATTTTTTCCGCACTTTTTACAAATATACTTCCCTCTTTAAACCAAAAAGTTGCCACTATTGCATGATCATTCATTGGAGTATCTGATATAGCTTTTTTTATTGATAACCCTGTTATTTCATCTTTATCATTTACTTTAACCCATCCATAAGCATTTGGATTTGTTAAAACAGCTTCATTGTTTCTATATGTAAAAACTAATGCATCACATTCCTTTTTCATTTTTTCAAATTTATTTTGATCAATAATCATTCCATTATCACAACCAGCAATTAGTAGTTCTTCATTATTATCTATTTTTTCTTTTGCCAATAAACAAGTACATGCCTGTCCTTCTGTTAATTTATCAACTGTTATAAATGTTGCTTTTGGAAAAAATTCTTTTATTTTGTCTTCAACACCATCTTTTTTATGAAAATCTCTATCCACATATATAAGATTGTTTCCATCAGTTTCTAATCCTGGTAAATCTAATGTAGCACAAACTACCATTGGATACTCTTTTCCAGTTCTTCTATCTATTGTAGGTATAACAGGTTTACTTAATTTATACCCTTCATCTGAAAATCTTTTTCCTGCTCCTGCCATTGGAATTAATATTTTCATTTACTTCACCATCCCTTTCACTGTTTCTGTCCAGAAAAGATATTCTTTTAAATCTTCAGGAGTTCCCCATTGACAAAATTTCTTTACATTTACAGGAATCCATACTTTTAATCCATCCTTCACCATAAAGTTATATGGAAGACTTGCATAAAATTCTCCATTTATAGCCTGTTCTTCACTTTCAACTAGTTTTTGACAATATTTTTTCAATATTTCTCCTGTTTTAAAATAATAAACTCCTGGAGAATGTTTAGCCTTCTGTTTATCTTTTTCAAAAGAATACTTTTCTCTAATTTCTATTAAATCATCATTTTCATCTGTAAGACATGATGCATAATAATTTTTTTCAGGAAGTAAGTTAGGGTGAAATCCCGTATAACAAGGAACAGCTCCTTCACTTCCTCGACTTGTTACTTCCTGTTTAAATTTTTCAAAATCCCAAGACATATAAAAATCACAATAATTTATTATACATTGTTCGCTATTGTCTATTTTCTCTGATGCACGTAATACATCATATACAGGTCCTTTTTTTACCCAATTATCCACTTCAAAAATCTCTCCTTCAGGTGCTAATTCTAGAAGTCTTTTTCTCATCTCTGGATCTTTATCTAAATGTTCTTTTCTACAAACAAATAAAAAATCCTTTTCAGTTGGATACATTCCTTTTATAATCCATTCAATCATTGATTTTCCTTGAACTTTTATAAACGGTTTTAAATCCTTGTATCCAGCTGCTACGAATCTTGAACCATAACCTGTCATTGGTATTATTATTTTCATTTAATACTCTCCCCTACTTTGATTGATTTTCTTTTTTCAGTTGTTCTTCTTCAGTAACACTTATTTCTTTCAAATTAATAAGCTTTGATATATCTTTATCATAAATAAATACTATTTTATTAGTTCCTAAGACTTTTATCTCTTTAATAGGTCTACCAAATTGTTGTAAAACTGTTGCTTCATTGATACCAAAAGGATCTTTATTATCTAAGACTACAAAATTTGTATTTTTTTTGTAGTTATCTAATTTAGTATCCCAATTCCAATTTGATATTTCGTTATTTGAATTATAAATAACTGAACCCATTCTTATCTTACCTTTACTTTTTACCGTTATAAGTGAAGCATCATAAAAACTAGCAAAACCATATTTTAACTCATTTTGTTGTAAAACATCAACAATTTTCTTATGTTCATCAAATGTATTTTTTCTTTTAATTTCCAAATTACTAAATTTAATACTAAAAATAGAAAATAATACTAAAAGAATAAATATCCTATCATTTTTTAATTTATCAGAAGAAAAATTTTGAATATTTCTCACTATAATAATACCAAAAAAAACTATAAAAAAATTAATATAACGAGAATGTCCCAATTGATTAACATTTTCTGATATAAGAAACATTAATGAAGCTAGTATAAATCCCATTCCTAATATTGTTGAAATATAATCACTTTTTGCTTTTTTTAACCACAAACTTATGTTTAAAACAATATAATACACTCCAATTAATAAAATTATCATTCTAAAAAATGTATTAAAGTGATTTAAAGATATTATATTATCTGAAAAAAAGTAAGTATCTGATATTTTCATTACACTTTCAATATATAGTGGTATCTTTTTAAAAAGAAAATCTTCTAATGTATTAAATTTTTGAAGTTTAAGATAACTATTTTTATTTGCTTTTCCAATAGCAAAATATAATTTTTCCATCAAAATACCTAAAAAAATGGCAAAAATTGATATTACTATAATAATTTTATGTTTTTTATCCAATTCTTTCTTTTGATAATTCACATAGTTATATAAAAGTATATAACTTGAATAAACTAAGATTGGTAACACACTAACAAATAAAATTAAAGGATCACTTGAAACTCCAAATGAAAAAGACAATATTATACAAAAAAGATAAGACTTTTTATACGAATTTTCATTTAAAAATTTATTGGTAAAAAAAAGACCTAATAATCCAAAAATAACAGCTCCTGTATGAATAGTATAATTTATAATATCTAATAAATTGGGAAATCCAACTATAAACAAAAATAACAATATATCTTTCCACTTTGTCTTTTTTTCTTTTAATAATAATACTCCTGTTATTAAAAAGGAAATAAATATTAAACTATGTGCAATTACATAACCTTTTTCAGATAATCCAAAAAATAAATATCCTATTACATAAAATATTATATCTGTTCCACATGTTAATCCCGTTAAAAACCATCCTGTTAAAAAAAAATTACCTGAAACAATATCTTCTGATCTCAACATAAAATTTGCTAAATCAGGAGGCATTGGAAATGTTTTAAATCTTAAAATCCAAAAAGGAATAAACATTAAAAATATACCTATTATTATAAAATTATCTATTTTTCTATCTTTTTTTTGATTCATTCTAATCTCCTTAAGATACTTTTGAAAATTCCAAAAGTATCTAAACTTTATATTACATCTATTTTCATACTTTTATTTTTATTCTATTAAGACTATTGCATTATTCTTTAACTATTCATAATTTCATTTAAATATTTTGAAATTACAGTCTCTGCATCTCCACTTTCCTTGATTTTACCAGATTCTATCCAGATTACCTTATTGCATAATTCCTTCATTGTATGTAAATCATGAGATACTATAACTATAGTTATGCCACTATCCTTTAATTCTTGCATTTTTTTAAAACATTTTGCTTGAAAACTCGCATCTCCAACTGATAATATTTCATCTATTAAAAGAATTTCTGCTTCGACATTAATTGCTACTGAAAAAGCCAACCTCATATACATTCCAGAAGAATATGTCCTAATTGGGCTATCTATAAATTCTTCTAATTCTGAAAATTTAATAATTGTATCTAACTTAGAGTCTATTTCCTTTTTTGTTAATCCATATATAGAAGCGTTTATATAAATATTTTCTCTCCCTGTCATATCTGGATGAAATCCTGCTCCAAGTTCTATTAAACTGGATACCTTTCCATTTATTTTTATACTTCCTGAATCAGGATAAATAATTCTTGTAATTAATTTCAATAGAGTACTTTTTCCAGAACCATTTTTTCCAACTATACCTAAAATATCTCCTTTTTCTATATTAAAAGATATTCCTTTAAGAATATTGTTTTTAACATATGCATTTCTACTCTTAAAAAATAATACTCTTTCTTTTAATGTAAATCCTTTATCCTTATAAATTTTAAAACTCTTTTTAACATTTTCTATACTTATAGCCATTTCCTTCATTATAGTTCCTCCGCAAAACTCTTTTGTAATCTTTCAAATACAAAATACCCAATAAATATCATAATTACACTATATAACACAATATTTCCAAAAAATGAAAAATCTGGAGCTTTCTTATAATATAAAATTTCTCTGTAGAACATTATAATACTTGACATTGGATTTATTAAAAATATTCCTCTATATTCTGTAGGAACCATATCTATTGAGTAAACAATAGGTGTCATATAAAACCAAGCCATCAAAACTATATTCAGAATATATTCTAAATCTCTAAAAAATACATTCAATGCAGCAAATATAAACGTGATTCCCAAGACCATTACATATTGTAAAATCATAATAATTGGTAATAATAAAATATACCAACTCAATCCAACTTCACTAAAAAATACTGTTATAATAACTACTATCATTGTATAAATCATATTCATAAATGCTGCATTTACAGTAGCTATAGGTAATACTATTCTAGGAAAATAAATTTTTTTCACTAAATCTTTATTCGCTACTATACTAACAGAACCTGCTTGAATACATGTTGTAAAAAAAATCCACGGAACAAGTCCTACAAATAGATAGATATGGAAATTTTTTATACTGGATTTCAAAATAACAGAAAATACAATTGTATAAATTATCAATTGTAGTAACGGATTTAAAAATGTCCAGAAAAAACCTAAAATAGATCCTTTGTATCTTACTTTGAGCTCTTTATTAACCAAACTGTAAATCATCTGTCTATAATTATATATTTCTTTCAATACTCTCATTTAAATTAATTCCCTTCTTTTTTGACTTAATAAAATTTAAAATCTAAAATATATAAAAGGATTAAAGCTAGATCCTGTAATAAAACATATAGAAATTAAGAATAGCATAGTATATAATAGCATACTGCTTAACTCATATAAAAAACTTTCTTTTATATTATTTGTTAAATACTTCTTGGCAAACTGTATACTAGGCAAAGAAAAAATTATAGCACACAATCCCATAAAAATTTTCCAATTATCTAATCCTAAGAAAAAATATTCTAGTTTATTAAAATCAAAAATAAATAGTTGTCTCAAATATCTTAGTGCCATAGTGAAAGTTTCAGCCCTAAAAAATACCCACCCTATAATTACTACTAATAATGTGTATATGTGTCTAAAAATTCTTGGAATCCTTTTTAAAATATCCCCAAATCCTATTTTCTCAATAATTAAAAACATTCCGTGAAATAATCCCCAAAATATAAAATTCCAAGCTGCTCCATGCCATAATCCTGTACAGAAGAAAACAATAAAACTATTTATATATGCTTTCTTTTTACCTTTTCTATTCCCACCAAGAGGTATATAAAGATAATCTCTAAACCATCCTGATAAGGACATATGCCATCTTCTCCAAAATTCTTGGATATTTTGAGAAATATATGGATAACTAAAGTTTTCTAAAAAGTCAAATCCAAACATTTTTCCTAATCCAATAGCCATATCTGAATAAGCAGAGAAATCAAAATATATCTGCATTGTATATCCAAAAATTCCCAGCCACGCTAACGGTGTACTTAATTTATCCAAGGAAATTGTAAATGCATAATCAGCCCAACTTCCCATTGCATTTGCTATTAATACTTTTTTTCCAAGCCCTAGAACAAATCGTTTTAAACCAATATAGAATTTATCTATATCAACTTTTCTTTCATAAATTTCTTTTTCTACATCAATATATCTTACTATAGGTCCTGCAATTAATTGAGGAAATAGCATAATGTAAAGTCCTAAATTAAGAAAACTCTTTTGTAAACGAATTTCTTTTCTATATAAATCTATCACATAAGACATTATTTGGAATGTAAAAAACGAAATTCCAATTGGCAATGAAATTTTAGGAATTTCCATACTAAATTGAGGAATAAATATTCTAATCATTCCCTGTATATTATAAAGAATAAATGAAAAATATTTAAAAAATCCTAAAATTCCTAAATTATAGACTATTGATAAAATTAATATACTTTTTTTATATTTTTCTTTTGATTTATCAATTAGTATTCCAAAAAGATAATTCATTAATGTTGAAAAAAGTAAAATTAGAGCATAAGATAAACCACCCCAAGCATAAAATATAAAAGACATCAAAAATAACCAAAAATTCCTAAATTTAGGATGGATTAAATAATATCCTAATAATGTTATTGGTAAAAATAAAAATAAAAAAATAGGTGATGCAAAAACCATTATTCAACTCCTTTCTCAGCTAATTTTTGATATTTTTTAAATAATTAGCAAAATTTTTTACAAATTCCATATGTGCCTGTGGAAGTTCTCCTGCATTATGTTCTATTATTAATATATCATAAGAATCGAGTATTTCTTGATAATTTACTTGATCCATCTGTATCCCTGGTAGCCATCTTTCACCTGAAATAACACCATTATTATAATATAATTCCGAATGAAGTTGATTATAATAAAGACGTTTAAATCTTTGAAAAGGCATTCCGTATCTAAAAAATTGCTCTACAATCATATTTGTATAACTTGTTGTCATTCCAAATACATTATATTTTCTTTCATCTATTCCAGTATACTCTAATTCTGCTACTGGATAAGGACTGTCATTAAAAGACTTATATACATTTAACAAGTCTTTGTAATCTGCTTCATCAGAAGTTGGAACATTTGAATATGTTACATTTTTTATTGAAACTTTTGGTATTCGTATTCCAGAATTATTCATTTTTTCAAATAAATCTACAAGAGTATAAGAAGCTCCTAATTGGTTCCAGTGTATTCCACCTTTAGGAAACATTCTTTCATTTTCTTTTTCTTTTGTTTCCATTAATAAAGTTGTATCAAAATTAAAAATTTCTTTCTTATCTAAGAAATTAACAATATATTTTCTTAATCCAGATTTATTTTTTACAACTTTATCTATTAACTTATATTTAAATGGTAACGTTTCTTTATGAACTTCTGCTTTATTTGGAGAAATTATATAAATTAATCTTTTATTTTTTGATTTTAGATACTGATTAATAAAATCAATGTTATTTAAATATTCATCTACTACAGTTTTATCATACTCATTAATTAAATAACCATCTATCCACATTGTCCCATGTAAGTCTTTATTTTTCCCCTTTTGTATTCCATTAAATTCACTTTTAAAAGAATACAAAATTTGGTCATATGCTTTTACTATATAGCTACGGAATGGAAAATTATCAGAAAACCATTTATCGTATTCAAATTGATATTTACCAGATAAAATAGCTTTTTTCTCTAGTTTTGGTTTCTCATTTGGAATAAAAACTCCTGCTAATTTAGTCTGAGGATTTAATTTTAATAAAAATGATAACATTATTAGTACTAATATTCCTAGACAGAAACTTATAAATATTTTTTTTATCATCTGCATAATTTCCTTTACTCCTTTTAATATCATTTAAATTGATACACCCTAATATTTTTTTAATTCCTTTGCTACATTTTTAGAACATTCTTCCCATGTAATGGATTTCCAATTTTCTTCTATATTTCTATTTTTTTCTTCTAATTTATCTAAATTTCTATAATAATATAATATTTTCTCTGCCCATTCCTTTGCATTATAAGGATTTGCATAATCAATAAAATCTCCACCTATCTCTTTAAGAGGTGCGACATCTGAAGCAATACAAAACTTCCCATAATTTAAACTTTCAGGCAGGGTTAAACTCCAACCTTCATATAAACTAGCTAATACTGTAAATAAACTATTTTTATATAAAATTTCTAATTCTGTGTCATCTGGAGTTATTATAATTATTTTATTTTTTATTCTTTCATCTCTTTCTAATCTCTCTAACAGTTCTTCAGTTTTCCATCCAGGATATCCGCAGAAAATCATTTGAGGTAAGTCTTCAGTCGTTTTCATTAATTCCAAATATGCCTGATATAGTATATCATGATTTTTTCTTGCTTCTATAGAACCAACTGCCATAATATAAGATTTATCAATATCATATTTTTCAAATACTTTATCTCTTAATTTTTTATCATCTAAATTTGATTTTACTGTAACATCACTTCCAAATTTTACAGGTATCCCTTCTCTTTCTGGAAGACTGTTGTCCTTGGCATATTTCATACCATCTAACATAGCTGTTTTTCCACCATAAAATACTACATCACTAAGCTTGTAAGTTCTATCTAAAAATACTTTATAGAACTTCTTAGTTTCTTCCTTATGTGTTTGTGGAACAATAGTTGGAGTAAAATCATAAATCAATTGAAAAAATTTAAATTGATTTTTCTTTTTAGAATCTTCTATTACCTCATAAATGTGTTCATTATATCCTACTCCTACTGTAAAAAATATATCTTCTTTCTTAAAAGGAAGTAAGTAGTTTATTTTTTTTATTTGTATCCCTTTTTTTTCTTTTATTTTATTTATATGTTTTACCATTATTTTTTGAATTTTTGAAGGAAATAAACTAATCATCAACCATATTACTTCTCCAAATTTTTCGTTTCGTGATAACATTCTTTTCTTCTCATAAATTGCTGATGATTTTTGAGTTGTTAACCATTCAATTTGATGACCTAATTCTTTAAACCCTTCTTCTATAGATTTACTAGAAAATAATTGATTTATTGAATATTTATCTAAAACAACATACTTATCATCTAGGAGAACAATATATTCTATATTTTCTATTTCTCTAATCAAATTTTTAGCTAATTGTAATTGTGTTCTTAATATCCCACTTACATTAGATTTTGAAAAAATTGAATGCCAGATTAAAGTCAAATCATAATAAATTTTCCCATTATATTCTAAATTTTTATTAGCTATTTGTAATAAATACTCATTTACTTTTTGACCACAATCTTTCCAAGTTATTGATTTCCAATTTTTTTCTATTTTTTCAGAATAAGATTTTAATACATCTTCATTCTCATTATAATACAATATTTTATTCATCCATTCTACTGAATCCATTGTTTCGACATAATCTGTTAATTCACCTGCTATTTCTCTTAAAGGAGGTACATCTGAACATAAACAAAACTTTCCATAACTTAAAGATTCAGGTAATGTCAAACTCCACCCTTCATAAACAGTTGGTAATATAGTAAATTTACAATTTCTATAAATAACATCTAATTCTTCATCTGATGGTGTTATTAAAATTATTTTTCCATATAATTCCGTATCATTTCCTATAAACTCTCCTGTTATTCCAGTTGGATGTCCTCCAACAATTACCAATTGTGGTATTTTTTCTTTAGGCAATGATTGTAACATTAATTTATATGCCCTATATATCGTCATATAATTCTTCTTAGGATCTATCGAACCTACTGCTAAAATATACTCATCTGATATGTTATATTTCTTTAAAACATCTTCTTTTGAGCAGCTATTAGCATTTTTTATTATATTAGAACCAAATTTTACAGGAAACCCTTCTTTTATAGGTAATTTATTTTCCTTAAAAAACTCTTCTGCATCTTTTTTAGCAGTCTCTCCACCATAAAAAATATAATCACAATTAGTAGAAATCCATGTCAAGTATTTTGAAAAGATTTTTTGACCATCATACAAATGTTTCAATCCTTTTTTTACTAATACTAAATCATAAACTAAATAAATTAATTTTATATTTCCTAACGATGACTTTAATCTTGAATATTGATATTCTTTATTACTTGTATACCAACCACAAGAAAAAATTATATCATTCTCTTTAAAAGGATGAACAAATTCATAGTTTTCTTTTTTATAAAATAACTTATTACGAACTTCATTTCTAAATTTTGAAATTACTTTTAATGGTATATAAATTGAATTCGTAATAAGTATTGCTATTAGTTTTTTTATACCGTGTAATTTAGAATGCACAAGCTTTTTTAAAATTCTTACTCTTTCTATTCTAGCTGGCGAAGTATTTATTGCTTTTTTTAATCCTTCCGGTATTTCAAAATCAGCACTTCTATTATTTCTGTTAAAATGCTTAATATATGCATCTGATACACTGTCAGAATTCCAAAGCCACTCTAATTCTTCTGATTTTATTTCAGAAAATCCTATCTCTTCACTTATACAAAAACGAATTTCCGGATTCTCTTTTTTTAAATTTTTAGCTATTTCCAATTCAGCTCTTACAATTCCAACGCATCCTCCTTTCCAAGTACGCATTGTATTTGTCAAATCCATCCAAACTGACACTTTATATACTCCTCCATTTCACCTTAATTATCTATCACAAAAAACTAATAACTATTCAATTTTATTTCTTTTCCAACTAATTCTAAATCATTTCTTACCATTCTCTCAACTAATTCATCAAAAGAAATTTCTCTTTTCCATCCTAATGCTACTTCAGCTTTTGCAGGATTTCCAATTAATATATCAACTTCTGCAGGTCTAAAGAATTGAGGATTTATTCTTACTACTGTCTTTCCTGTTTTAGCATCCTTACCTATTTCGTTAACATCCTGACCTTCCCAAACTATATCTATATCCACATGTTTAAAAGCTCTTTCTACAAATTCCCTAACTGTTCTAGTTTCATTTGTTGCAATTACATAATCATCTGCTTTGTCTTGCTGAAGCATTAACCACATTGCTTTTACATAATCTTTCGCATGTCCCCAGTCTCTTTTTGCATCCAGGTTTCCAAGTTCCAATACATCCTGTACACCTAATTTTATTCTAGCTACTGCATCTGTAATTTTTCTAGTAACAAATTCTTTTCCTCTTCTTTCAGATTCATGGTTAAACAATATTCCTGAACATGCATACATATCATAACTTTCTCTGTAATTTTTAGTTATCCAGTGACCATATAATTTTGCAACTCCATACGGACTTCTAGGATAAAAAGGTGTATCTTCATTTTGAGGAATTGCTTGAACTAGTCCAAACATTTCACTTGTAGATGCCTGATAAAATCTTGCTTCAGGTTTTACTGTTCTAATTGCTTCCAGCATGTTTAATGCACCTATTCCATCAATATCAGCTGTTGCTCCTGGTTGTTCCCAAGACGTTCCAACAAATGACTGTGCTGCTAAGTTATACACTTCATCAGCTTGAGATATTTTCATTGCATTTACCAATGAAACTAAATCAGTCATATCCGCATATATAAATTTTATTTCATCTTTTCTATGTTCTATATTTCCAAAAGTAATTACACTTTTTCTTCTAATTAATCCATATACTTCATATCCTTTTTCCAATAATAACTCTGCTAAGTACGATCCATCCTGTCCTGTTATTCCTGTTATCAACGCTCTTTTCATAAAATTTTATCCTCCTGAATTTATTTGTTTTTATAACAATCTAACATTTTTAATAATACATCTTTTACACTTTGAGATTTTTTACCATTCATAAATTTTGATAGTCTTGTCGTATCCCCTATCATTCTCCAAACTTCATTTCTTCTAACAAAATCCTCTGAAATTTCAATTTCAGGTTTAAATGATGTTATTTCTTGAAGTAATTGTATTACCATTTCACCACTTGTCGGAATTCCTGAACAAATATTAAGAATACTAAAATTTATTTTTTCTCTTAATATTAATTCTATTATAACTTCTGCACAGTATTCAACATCTACATAATCTCTAAAAGACGATATATTTCCTACTGATAATTTTTCCTTTCTATTTGCAAAATGTTCCACTAATTTCGGAATCAAAAATTTTTCACTTTGACCAACTCCTATAATATTAAATGGTCGTATAACTACTACCTCTAATTTATCTCTATACTTTTTCCCTATATATTCCGTAATCATTTTACTATATGAATAGTTATTAACTGGATTATAAGGTAAATCTTCTTTATATCTTTCTACTTCTTGATTTCCATAAACTCCTGCTGTACTTGCTAAAATTACTCTGGTATCCTTATTACAATAATCATGAATAATTTCTAATAAATTTTCTGTCCCTTGTACATTCACATTATAAATCTCACCTATATTTTCATGAGTAACCGATGCAATTGCCGCTAAATGTACAACAATATCAGGACTATATTTCTTTATTACTTCTGTTAATTTCTCCTTATCCAAAAGTGAAACTAATTCTTGTTTTTTAGTATCAATATTTGGAATTTCTCTAGTGTCTATAGTAAAAAAATCCAGTTTTTCATTTTTAACTATTTCTCTTAATACAAATTGTCCAATAAAACCTGACGCACCTGTTATTAAAACTCTTTTTTTATTCATTATTTCTCCTCTTTATTTATTATTTAAAGATATTTTGTTCTATTACATATTTTTAAATTATTTATTACTTCTTTTACTTCTTGTGTATTTTCTTTATTGCAGATCAAAATTGCATCTTTAGTATCCACTACTACAATATTCTCTAATCCAATTGTTGCAATTAATTTTTCATTACCTTGAATTATTGAGTTTTTAGTCTTTATACTTATTACATTTCCTTTTATCACATTTCCATCTTGATTTGTCTTGTTGATTCTTTCAAGTGAAAGCCAGCTTCCAACATCATCCCATCCAAAATTTCCTGGAATCACATAAATGTTGTCTGCTTTTTCCATAATTCCATAATCTATAGACTCTGATGGAAGATTCGAGAATACTTCTTTTAATATATTTTCATATTTTTCTGTATTTATTGATTCTCCAATTTTTTGTAAACCATCATATATTTCTGGAAGGTATTCTTTAAAGTTTTTCAAAATAGTTGAAGTTTTCCACACAAACATTCCACTATTCCATAAATATTGTCCACTTGCTAAATATTCTTTAGCTTTTTCCAAATTTGGCTTTTCAACAAAACTTAAAACTTCATAGACATTTGCTTTATTTTTAAATTTTTCACCTTTTTTAAAATTAATGTATCCATATCCTGTTTCAGGATAATTTGGAGTAATTCCTATTGTTGCTAAATTATCATCTTTTTCCACTACATCTAAAGCTATTTTTAATGTGTCAATAAAGATTTCGTTGAATTTAATCAGATGATCTGAAGGTAAAATTATCATTTTTGAATTTGTATCTTTTTTGGCGATATGAACTGCAGCAAGTCCGATACAAGGTGCTGTATTTTTTGCAGCAGGCTCAATAATAATATTTGCTTCAGGTATATCTGGAATATGTTCTGAAACCAGATTTTTGTACATTTCATTTGTAACTACATAGATATTTTCAATATCTACAAGATTTTTTACTCTTTCAACAGTATGCTGTATCATAGATTTCCCGTCATCTGTCAAAGATAAAAATTGTTTTGGTAAATTTATTCTACTTTTCGGCCAAAATCTTTCACCTTTTCCACCAGCCATTATTACTACAGAAGTCAATACTATTCCTCCTTTTTTATTTTAATTAATATAGTTTATAATTTTAAATTTGCTATTTAAATAGATAATAGCAATAAACTTTCTAAATATTTTTTATAATCGCATTTTTTCAATTTTTCTATTATTTCAGCAAGTTCTCCTTTTGATATCCATCCTTTTGTATAGGAAATTTCCTCAAGACAGGCGATGTAAAATCCTTGCCTATTTTGAATAGCTTCCACAAAATTTGACGCTTCCATCAATCCTTTTGGCGTTCCTGTGTCAAACCAGCTCATTCCACGTCCAAGAGTTTTTACTTTTAGTTTATCGCAAGATAAATAAAATTCATTAATAGACGTTATTTCAAGTTCATTTCGATCTGACGGCTTTAACATTTCAGCTTTTTTAATAACTGTATTATCATAAAAATATAATCCTGGCACTGCGAAACTTGATTTAGGATCTATTGGTTTTTCTTCTAATGAAATTACTTTATTATTTTCATCAAACTCAACGACACCATAATCTTCAGGATTTTTCACTGGATATCCGAATATCATTGCACCAGCATTGTTTGATTTTTCCCCTTTAAAATTTTCAAAATAATCAACAGAATCTTCAAGAATTTTTGAAAATCCATTTCCATAAAATATATTATCCCCTAAAATTAAAGCTACATTATTATTACCAATAAATTTTTTTCCAATTAGAAAGGCTTCTGCCAATCCATTTGGATATTCTTGTATTTTATATTCCAACTTAATTCCCAATTGACTTCCATCTCCCAGCAATTCTTCAAACACTAGCAAATCTCTAGGAGTTGAAATAATTAAAATTTCTTTTATATTTGCTAACATTAATACTGATAAAGGATAATAAATCATGGGCTTATCGTAAACAGGCAGAATTTGCTTGGAAATAGACTTTGTAAGCGGATATAATCTAGTTCCGCTGCCTCCAGCTAAAATAATTCCCTTCATAAGAATTCTCCTTAAATTAGTTTATTTCCCTTTTCCAAATAAGACAGCTTTAACTGTCTTCATAATAATAAGTACATCGAGTATAAGATCTTGATGCTTCAAATAGTACAAATCATACTCAAGCTTCCTCTTCGCATCCTCCAGGCTTTCCCCATAGGGAAACATTACCTGTGCCCAGCCTGTTATTCCTGGCTTTATAAGGTGTCTCAGGTTGTAATGGCTTATCTTTTCAGCATAGTCCTTTGCTAAAATATCCCATTCTGGACGTGGACCAATAAAACTCATTGTTCCTTTTATGATATTCCACAATTGTGGAAGTTCATCAATTCTTGTTTTTCTCATAAACTTTCCAAAATTTGTGACTCTTGTGTCATTATCTAGTGTGTATTTTGAATATTTTTCAGGGTCATGTATTCTCATGCTTCTGAATTTGTATACCTTGAAAGGTTTCATGTTTTCGCCTATTCTGGTCTGCTTGAATATGACTGGTCCTTTAGATTCCATCTTAATAATTATTGCAGTAATTAATGCAAGTGGTGACAGAAGCACCATTAGAATTAGTGCAAGAATTAAATCCATTCCACGTTTCATATTTTTCTGCATCTCGTTACTTAAAATATCAAATCCATTTGACTGTAAAAGCCATTCTTCATTTATCTGATTTATATCTATTTTTTTTTGAATATCTTCGTTAAATTCTTCATAATTTATTATTTTCAGTCCGTTAATCTTCAAATCAAAAATTCGCTTCAAATATTTTTTAAAATCAGGACTTTTTATATCCTTTACAATTACCAATACATCAATTTCCTTTTTAGATATAATTTCTTCCATCTGATCATAATTTCCAATTAAATATTTTGTTGCCCCGCTTTTATTGTTTGAAATGTATCCAACATAATTGTAGTCAAGAGTATTGATAATATCTTCCTGAACATTATTCCTTATATGATTCGAACCAAATATCAGCACATTTTGCTTTTTCATATAAATGGAGCATACTATTTTTCTGAAAATTACTTGGAATAAAAAAATTAACAAATAGATATAAAAAACATTAAACTGCTTCCAGAAAGCATATAGCACAACTGAAAATATCACATCAATTCCCAATGTTATAAATATGTCCTTATATCTAAAACGTTCTGCATAGAAATCAAGCTGTCCGAATATAAATTTTATAAATATGAACAGGATAAATATAAAATTGGTCAGATACTTTGCTACATAATTATATTTATCTAGTAAAAAACTGTAAATAATATATAAAATAAGTATATAAAGTATACGTATCCGAATATCTTTATTTAATTTCATAGTTCATCCTCAC
>ERZ773076.395-NODE-395-length-22879-cov-57.969374_pt1 | contig 22879 bp, 17 predicted proteins | sample MGYA00580613_ERZ773076 | MGnify/ENA primary metagenome ERZ773076 (study PRJEB29015, sample SAMEA2738005) | human oral metagenome | biome: human oral; feature: human-associated habitat; material: dental | place: China | collected 2057 ...
GGCCCGCGACGACCGCGTCACATGGGTGATCGTCGACACCGAACCGGCCGGTCCGATGGCCCGCGGCCACAGCGTCGAGCTGGCCGCAGCGCTCGGAGCCCGCCGGTTCGCGATCGAGGAGCTGCGCGCCGACGACCTCGTCTCGGTGGTGCGCGACCTGCAAGACTCGGGGAATTCAAGGAAGGAACGCCGATGAGCCGACCCCAGTATCCGTTCGCCGCCATCGTCGGGCAGGACGAGATGAAGCTCGCCCTGATCCTGACGGTGATCAGCCCGCAGGTCTCCGGGGTGCTGATCCGCGGCGACAAGGGGACCGCGAAGTCCACGGCGGTGCGTGGCCTGGCGGAGCTGCTGCCGGAGCGCGCCGAGGCCGCGGGCACGCCCTATCACCTGTCGCCCGGGGAGTATCGCGAGTACCGCGAGGAGCTGGACCTGCCCGAGGCCGAACCCGAGACCCGCCGCACCCGGGTGCCGGTGGTGGAGCTGCCGGTCGGGGCAACGGAAGACCGGGTCGCCGGTACGCTCGACTTGGAGACGGCGCTGACGGCGGGTCGCAAACGGTTCGAGCCGGGGCTGCTGGCGGCAGCGCATCGCGGGATCCTGTACGTCGACGAGGTGAACCTCCTGGACGACCACGTCGTCGACCTGCTGCTCGACTCCGCCGCGATGGGCGTGAACACCGTCGAGCGGGAGGGCATCAGCCTCACCCACCCGGCCCGGTTCTCGCTGGTCGGCACGATGAACCCGGAGGAGGGCGAGTTGCGGCCGCAGCTCCTCGACCGGTTCGGGCTGTGCGTCACGGTCACGGGCGAGACCGACCCCGATGCCCGGGTGCAGATCATCGAGCGGCGGCTGGCGTTCGAGGCCGACCCGGCCGGGTTCGCCGGCCAGTGGCGCTGCCAGAGCGACGAGCTGGCGCAGCAGATCGCATCGGCCATTGACCTGCTGCCGCAGGTCGAGGCCGGCCACGGGGTGCTGCGGCAGGTCGCACAGACCTGCATGGAAGCCGGCGTCGACGGCCACCGCGCCGACATCACCATGGTCCGGGCAGCCCGCGCCCTGGCCGCCTGGAATGCCCGGACGGAGATCGTCCCCGACGACCTCAGCCAGGCAGCCCACCTGGTCCTACCCCACCGCATGCGCCGCCACCCCCTGGAAACCATCGGGCAGGTCCAGTCGCGGTGAGGGACCGAGGGAACCAGCGGAGGTGGTGAGGGACCGAGGGAACGGTAAAAGCTCGTGGAGGCGGTGAGGAACCACGGAGATCCCGGACCCGCCCCACCCCACCCCCGTTTTCGCTGGCCTTAATCCTGGTTTGCTGGCCTTATGTGTGTTTGCTGGCCTCACAGCACAGGCAAACGCGAATAAGGCCAGCAAACCGTCGGGTGGCCTGGAATTGAGTCATTGCGTATTACGTAATACGCTTTGGTTGTGGGAAAGCGGACGATTCAAGGACGCGAGATCTCGGATGCCCAGGTGCAGGCGTGGGCGGATGAAGCTGAGGCGGGCTATGACGTTGACGAGCTGCGGAAACGGTGGGGACGTCCTCCCCGGGCAGGGAGTGCCTCCCGGGTGGTGGCAACGCGGTTCTCTGATGAAGAGCTGGCCGAGCTGATGGCCCGCGCCGACCGCGAGGGACTGGATCGCTCCGCAGCAATCCGGGCTGCCGTGCACGAGTGGGCACGCGCATGATCGTCGCCCCGTCTGCGCGCAAGCACGGGATCAGCGACGAGGACGCGGTCGCTGCCGCGCATTCAGTACTCGCAGCCGGGCCACTGGATGACGAGAACCCGCAGCGCCCCCGTTTTCGCTGGCCTTAATGCCGGTTCGCTGGCCTCACAGCACAGGCAAACGCACATAAGGCCAGCAAACCGTTTGGGTTTTACACCTTGGTCGATTCGGCCTTCGACCTTGGTCGATTCGGACTCCCACAAAGGTCGCAATCGAAGTTCCATCCTGCGTTGGTAGCGGCGAAGAGCCCTCTGCGGGAAGTCTGGGAATGTCTCCGGAACCGAGATCCCGGAGCCCGAAGGAAAAGCATCAGGAAACCCCTGAGATCGCCGACTCCACAGGAAGGAAATCAACGATGAAGAGAAAAGCTTCAGATTCAATTCGCTTAGGAAAACAGCGGAGACGGTCCCTGGCGGCGGTGCTGGTGGGGGGTGCGCTGCTGGCGGGTCCGGTGGTGTCGGTTCTGCCGGCGTATGCGACGCCGGAGAAGGACGGCGCCAGCACCTCCACTCCTACCCCGGATGGTTCAGGGAGCAATCCAGCGGTGCCTAAAGGGCTGGAGTCGTTCTATAGCCAGGAGGTCTCGTGGTATCCGTGCGGGGACACCGGGGGCATGGAGAAGACCGAGGAGCAGGGCAAATTCTCGTGCGCCATGGTGACCGTCCCAATGGACTACAACAACCCAGACGGTAAGACCATCCAGATTGCAATGAAGAAACGCGCCGCCGACGGCGAATCCCGCGGACCACTGTTCATCAACCCCGGCGGGCCAGGCGGCTCCGGCATCCAGACAGTTGAGAGGGTGGAGCAGTACTCCTCGAAAGAGATGCTGGCCGGCTACGACGCGATCGGCTTCGACCCCCGCGGCGTCGGGTCCTCCACCCCCATCGACTGCGGCGATGCTCAGCTAACCGCTACGGATAAGCCGCAACCGGGTGAGTTCTTCGAGGTCTGGAGTGCGCACTACCTCACACAGGTCCGCGAGTTCCGGGAGCAGTGCGAGGCCCATTCCGAACCCGGCCTCCTGGACCACATAGGCACCGCATCAGTGGCCCGCGACCTCGACGTCCTCCGCGCCGTCTCCGGACAGAAAACCCTGGACTATCTCGGCATGTCCTACGGCACCGAAATCGGCTACACCTACGCCGAGCTCTTCCCCCACAACACCGGCCGACTGGTGCTCGATGGTGCCATGGACTCCACCTCAACCAACCACAGACTGACCGTGGAAACAGCCGAAGGGTATGAGAAAGCCCTCCACAGCTACGTCCAGGCCTGCCAAGACGGCACAGCCGGTGACAATTGCCCCCTGACCGGCAGCGTCGAGGACGGGGTGCGGCAGATCCGCGACCTCATCGCCTCCGCCAACGAATCACCCATGGCAACCTCCGACCCCGACGTGACCATCACCGGAGCCCAGCTCAGCCAGGGTATTCAGTCATACCTGGGTATCGGCGCTTGGCCGCAACTGACCGCGGCCCTGGCCCCCGCCATCACCCAGGGCGATGCCTCCGGCTTCACCAAGATCCTCAAGCAGGACCCGAATAGCTCAAACACGACAGCAGTACATACGGGGGTTATGTGCCAGGACCGTCCCGCGCAAGCCAATGGGGACCTCTGGCAGGCCCAGTATGAGGAGGCTCAGAAGGTCGCCCCCACCTTCGCGGGTGGCGCCGGCCTCGACATGACCTGCACCGCCTGGGGCCACTACTCCGAGACTGATCCCATCCCGCAGAACGTGCATGCCAAGGGTGCGGCCCCAATCCTGGTGGTCGGCACCACCGGCGACCCCGCCACCCCGTACCACTGGGCCCAGGCGCTAGCCAAGCAGCTCGACTCCGCCCAGCTGCTGACCTGGGACGGTAATGCCCATGTCGCCTACATCCGCGGCAACAAGTGCATCACCACAGCCGTCGACGGCTTCCTCCTGGACGGCCAGATGCCACAAGACAACCTCGTGTGCACCAGCTGAATCTGGGCGTTTACCCCTTATCGAGTCGTGTTGTCTCCACCTGCTCGCGCGGAGGCAACACGACTTTTGCACCGGGAAGCGTATGCGACTTGCTCGCTTTCCGGTCGGCGGTCGCCAGTCTGTGTGATGGGACGGGTTCCTTCCTGCTGTCGAGTTGTGCGGTTCTGGGAGGTTCTTGCCCTGGATGTAGTGATGTGGTTGATGACTGTGCGGGTGTGGTGGTGTCGCTGTGGGGGTTGTCCCTGTTCTTACCCCGACTTCCCGCCAAGGTGATTGCAACAGGGAGCACGTCTGTCGGAGGGTGAGGGCGTGAGGATCCTGAGTTCCTTGGATACCTCTGGTCTGGGAGCGCTTCCACGAGGCAGTGATCCCAGCCGGTCATCCCGCGTCGGCGTGAAGCCTGCGGGAACACAGATAACCACCTGAGGGGTGCCTATTTCAGCCCTTAAGGGAGGGTTTTCCCTACCTGGGGTGTGGGGCCAGCAGGATCGATACGGGCGTCTGGTTCCGGGATGGTGAAGGTCCTTAGGCAGCTGGCGATCTGGCGGGGACTGTACGAGAAAGGAAAACAATGACCGAGAAAGGAAAACAATGACAATGAAGAAAACTGATCTCATTCATTCAAGGAAGCATAAGAGAAGGTCTGTTGCTGCGGCGCTGGTGGGCTGTGCACTGCTGGCGGCGGGACCAGCAGCGTCAGCCCTGCCGGCCAATGATCTTCCACAGGGCTCCGGACACGATCACGGCAACAGTCATGGTCATAAGCATGGTCATGGTCGTGGGGTGCCGAAGGGGCTGGAGGCGTTCTATAACCAAGAAGTGTCGTGGTATCCCTGCGGTGATACCGGTGGCATGGACAGGACCGATGAGCAGGGCAAATTCTCCTGCGCCATGGTGACCGTCCCAATGGACTACAACAACCCAGACGGTAAAACCATCCAGATCGCAATGAAGAAACGCGTCGCCGATGGCGAGTCCCGCGGCCCGCTGTTCATCAACCCCGGCGGCCCGGGCGGCTCCGGTGTCCAAACGGTCGAGCAGATTGAGGGTACCGAGCAGATTGGAGGGGCGTCGAAGGAGCTGCTAGCCGGGTATGACGCGGTCGGTTTCGACCCCCGCGGGGTCGGGTCCTCCACCGCCATCAAATGCGGCGATGCCGCATCCCCCTTTGAATGGGGTCTCACCCCGGGACAGCCTCAAGAAGGCCAGTCTTTTGAGGACTGGGCCCAGGGCTACATGGGCAAGATCTCCGAGCTGTCAAAGAAATGCCAGGAACACTCCGAACCGGGCCTCCTGGACCACGTGAACACCGTCTCAGTGGCGCGCGACCTGGACGTGCTCCGCGCGGTCTCCGGGGAGAAGACCTTGAACTATCTCGGCATGTCCTATGGCACCGAGCTGGGCTACACCTACGCCGAGCTCTTCCCCAAGAACGCGGGGCGGTTGGTGCTCGACGGCGGGGTGGACTCCACCGTCACCCACGAGAAATTCGACCTGGACAGGGCTGAGGCCTTCGAGAATGCCCTGCACAGCTATGTGCAGGCCTGCCAGGAAGGAAAAGCCGGCGACACCTGTCCCTTGACCGGCAGCGTTGAAGACGGAGTGCAGCAGATCCGCGACCTGATCGCCTCCGCCGACGCATCACCCATGGCCACCTCCGACCCCGATCTAAAGATCACCGGAACCCACATCACACAGATCATCCAGAGCTACCTGGGCGGCGGCCAGTGGCAGCAGCTGACCACAACCCTCACGTCCATCACCCAGAAAGACGTCTCCGGAATCGCTGAGGTCGTCAAGCAGACCAATCAATCCTCCAAGGTCTCCGATGTGGCTACAACACTGGCCATCAGCTGCCAAGACCGTCCTTCGCAGGGTGATATAGAGGCATGGAAGGGCCAGTACCAGCAGGCCCAGGAGCTGTCCCCAACCTTCGGCCCTAAGACCCTCAACTTCGACATGACCTGTGCGGCGTGGGGTCACTACTCCGAGACCGACCCCATCCCGCAGGACGTCCACGCCGAGGGAGCCCCGCCGATCCTGGTGGTGGGAGCCACCGGTGACGCCGCCACCCCCTACAAGTGGTCCCAGGCCCTGGCTGAGCAGCTCGACTCCGCACAGCTGATCACCTGGGAAGGCAACGCCCACGTCGCCTACCCACGCGGCAACAAGTGCATCACCACAGCTGTTGACGGCTTCCTCCTCGACGGCAAGATGCCACAAGACAACCTCGTCTGCACCAACTAACACGCCAGATATCCCTGACCCGGTCGTGTTGTCTCCGCGTAGCTACGCGGAGACAACACGCCCCCCAAGAGATGGGGCGACTCAGCCCTTAAGGGGAGGGTTTTCCCTACCTAATTTGTGAGGCCAGCAGGGTCGATACGGGCGTCTGGTTCCGGGATGGTGGAAGTCCCAGGCAAGCGGGGACTGTACATGAAAGGAAATCGATGGTTATGAGGAGAACTGATCTCATTCATTCAAGGAGGCAGCGGAGGCAGTCCCTGGCCGCGGTGCTGCTAGGGGGTGCGCTGCTGGTGGGGCCGGTGGTGTCGGCTCTGCCCGCCTATGCAGCACCGCAGGGATCCGGCTCTCATGCCTCTGCCCCGGATGACCCAGGGGACAATACGGCAATACCGGAGGGGTTGGAGGCGTTCTATAACCAAGAAGTGTCGTGGTATCCGTGTGGTGACACCGGAGGCATGGACAGGACCGAGGAGCAGGGCAAATTCTCCTGCGCGACGGTGACCGTCCCAATGGACTACAACCAACCCGACGGTAAGACCATCCAGATCGCAATGAAAAAACGCGCCGCCGATGGCGACTCCCGCGGACCGCTGTTCATCAACCCCGGCGGCCCAGGCGGCTCCGGCATCCAGTTGGTTGAGAGAGCCGAGCAGAGATTCTCGAAGGAGTTGCTGGCCGGCTACGACGTGGTCGGCTTCGACCCGCGCGGCGTCGGCTCGTCCACTCCCATCGAGTGCGGGGACGCCCAGCTAACCGCTACGGATAAACCGCAGCCAGGTGAATTCTTCGAGACCTGGGCAGCGAACTACCTCACACAGGTCCGCGAGGTCCGGGAACAGTGCGAAGCCCACTCCGAACCGGGCCTGCTGGACCACATGAACACAGTCTCGGTGGCAAAAGACTTGGACGTGCTGAGAGCGATATCAGGGGAGAAGTCCCTGAACTACCTCGGCTACTCCTATGGCACCGAACTGGGCTACACCTATGCCGAGCTCTTCCCCCACAACACCGGCCGCCTGGTGCTCGACGGTGCAATAGATTCCACCATCTCTCACCAGGACTTCGACCTCGACAGGGCTGAGGGGTATGAGAATGCCCTGCACAGCTACGTCCAGGCCTGTCTGGAAGGAAAAGCCGGCGACACCTGCCCCCTGACCGGTGATGTGAAGCACGGGGTGCAGCAGATCCGCGACCTCATCGCCTCCGCCGACGCATCGCCGCTGAAAACCTCCGACCCCGATGTGAAGATCACCGGAGCCCAGCTCAAGGAGGCCATCAAGGGTTATCTGCACGTTGGCCAGTGGCAGCAGCTGACCACAGCCCTCACGCCGGTCATCACCCAAGGCGATGCCTCCGGCTTCACCGAGGCCCTCAAGCAGTCCTCGGGTGGTCTCAACGTGATGGCAGCCCTGGCTGTCCTGTGCCAGGATCGTCCCACGCAGGGCGGGGTGGATGCCTGGAGGGCCCAGTATGAGAAGGCCCAGGAGGTCGCTCCCACCTTTGCGGCTGGTGGCGGTTTTGACATGATCTGTGCGGCGTGGGGTCACTACTCCGAGACCGACCCCATCCCGCAGAACGTGCATGCCACAGGCGCGGCTCCGATCCTGGTGGTGGGCACCACCGGCGACCCCGCCACCCCCTACCACTGGGCCCAGGCCCTGGCCGAGCAGCTCGACTCCGCCCAGCTGCTGACCTGGAAGGGCGAGGGTCACTGCGCCTACGGACGCGGCAGCTCCTGCATCACCAAGGCTGTTGACGGCTTCCTCCTGGACGGCCAACTGCCACAAGACAACCTCGTGTGCACCAACTAACCCCCACCCCGTGGCCCTGCCGGACCCCGGCAGGGCCACCCCGGGGCATCCAAAGATCAGCTCTCCGCACCGCCGAAGCGCACTGCCACACCGGTTCAGGCTGCCAAACCTGCCGATGAAACAAGGAATGTGGGGGACTCAAGCCCCCATCGATTGACACCGTCTATTTTTCGTGGTTGGCTGAACCACAGAAGTTGAAAGCAAAAGAAGCATCACCCCGGATACCGACCAGGCCACTTCATACCTTCGTCGACCCGGGTTCCCCCAAAGGTCGCAATCCAGGTTCCATCCTGCGGCCGTAGCAGCAACCAGGCCGGTGACGGAAGTCTGAAGACGTCTCCGGGCAACCGAGATTCCGGGGGCTGAAGGAGATTCATTATGAAAGTCATGAAACGAGCGGCGGCGCTGCTCGTCGTGTTGGTCATCGGGCTGCTCAGCGCCTGCTCATCGACCCCCCCCCCAGCGCCCAGGCCCCAGGGTGGCAGCTCCTCAGGAGGCGCACGAGCTCACCAAGCAGGACGTCGATGCCTGGCTCGACGGCCAGCTCCCCGACGCCCTGCAGCACGGCGAAATCCCGGGTGCGGTGGTGACGGTGGTCCACAACGGCCAGGTCCTGACCAATCGCGGCTACGGCTACGCCGCAACCGGGGCCGATGGGGAGGAGCCCCAGCCGGTGGATCCGGAGCGGACGCTGTTCCGCATCGGGTCGACGTCGAAGCTGGCCACCGGCATCGCTGTGATGCAGCTGGTGGAGCAGGGCAAGATCGACCTCGACGCCGACATCAGCACCTACGTGGACGTCAAGATCGACCGCCGTTTCCCCGGTGACATCACCATGCGCAATCTCCTAACCCACACCGCCGGATTCGAGGAGAGAGGCAGAGGGACGTTTACCCAGGAACAGCGGGAGCCCGATCTGGAGGAACATATTCTGCAGGATCCGCCAGTGCAGGTGTTCGCTCCCGGCACCACCCCCGCCTACTCGAACTACGGCATCTCCCTGGCCGGGTACATCGTGCAGCAGGTCAGCGGCGAGAAATTCGAGAACTACCTCGACAAGCACGTCTTCGAGCCCGCCGGCATGACATCCTCCACCTTCCACCAGCCGCTCCCTGCAGAACTTGCCGACCGAATGGCCCACGGCTATCAGACCAACGGTGGCCCGGCGCAGCCTTTTGAGGTGGTCGTCTCCTCTCCGGCCGGCGCCATGACCACCTCCGGGGCGGATGCGGCCCGATTCATGCTCGCCCAGCTAGGCCAGTCGCAGGGCAGCCCGCTGCTGCAGGACAGCACGTGGCAGCAGATGCAGTCGCAGGCCTCCTACACCGAACCCCTCGGGACCCTCGCCAAGGGCGACCACATGGGCCTGGTCTACTGGGACCTCAGCCGCAACGGCCACCGCATCGTCGGACACGGCGGCGACACTCTGGCCTTCCACACGATGCTTGAGATCTACCCCGACGACAATACGGGCGTCTTCATCTCCATGAACGCCGCCGGCAAGAACGGGGCACCCGGCACAATCCGCGAAGACCTGATGCGCGCCTTCTCCGACCGCTACTTCCCCGGCGAACAGACGGACGCCGGGAAGGCGCCCACCGCCGAGGAATCGCAGCAGCACGCCACCACCGTGGCAGGCAACTACGCAACCACCCGCTCGTCCTACACCACCTTCCTGAGCACCATGAACGGGCTTTCCAGTAGCTGGACGAATATCTCAGCACTCACCAATGGCCACCTGCTGGTGAAGGCAGAGGGTGCCACGACCGAGTATGAGGAGATCGAACCCTGGGTCTGGCGCGAGGTCGGCGGATCCAGACGCCTCCCCGTGCAGGTCGAGGACGGCAAAGTCGTGCGTATTGGCATCGCTCCCGCCATGTCCATCGCCCCGGTCACCCCGGCCCAGGCAGCCCTCGTCCCGGTGGTGCTGGCCTCGGGCGCGGCCCTGCTGCTGCTCATCATCGCCTGGCCCGTGGACGGCATCCGGCGCTGGTGGACCACTCGCCAAGGACATGCCGTGTTGGGCGGCGGCCCACTCACTTGGAAGGGCCACCTGGCCCGCGCTGGTTCCCTGGCAAACCTGGCAGCTGCCGTCATCATGGCGTCATTCATGATGAACATATCGCCTCTGCTGCAACCATCCCCGTTGACCATTCGGGGAATACAGGCCCTGAGCCTGCTCGGTGTGCTGGCGATCATCCCAGCCACCATGGACCTCATCCACGTGATCCGCCACAAGGCAGGAGTCCGGCGCATCATCGGCGCCTCCCTCCTACTGGCCGGGCTGGCCGGCCTGGCGTGGGCGGCCTTCGCCTTCCACCTGCTCTCCCTCGACATCAGCTACTGAGGGCTGCGAGAAGATACCCAGTATGAGAATCTCCGACGTGACCGGTCCCTCCGTCCCGGGGGGACCGGTCCGGAAGTCCGACGTGCTGCTGGCGGTCGCGGTCGCCGCCGGCTCGGTGCTGCTCGTGTTCTTATTAGTGCTGGTCGTACCTGAGCAGAGCGGGTTCAGGTTCAGCCAGGAGCAGTTGCAGTTGACGGCGCTCATGTTTGCGCTGCAGGGACTCGCGCTCGTGCTGTGGAATGCCCGGCCGGTGCTATGCCTGGTGCTGGTGGTCACCCTTGTGCTCATGCTCTGGGCAGTGTCCCCAGGAGACCTTGCCACGACAGGTGCATCACTGGCTCTCATCTGCTACCGGATAGGCACCCGGCTCCAGCTCTCCCGGGCGCTGGTGCTGGTCTCGGCAGCCGCCGTCGTGCTGATGGCGGCCTGGACCCTGAAGCTCTCAACGCTAGGTCAGGACATCTGGACGTCGCTGCTAAAAGCGGCGCTCCAGGCTTTCATAAACTCCCTGCTGCCGCTGGTGGGCGGGATTGTGGTCGCCACCCGGGCCCAGAACCGGCTGCTGGTGCTGGAGCACACCCGGCGGGAGCACGAACAGCAGCTGGAACTGGCCCTGATCCAGGAGCGGCGCCGGATCGCCCGGGAGCTGCACGACGTCGCCGCCCACCACCTGGCCGGGATCGTCGTCCAGGCCTCCGCCGTCGGAGTGCTTATCGACAAGGAACCCGCGGCCGCTAAGGAGGCCGCAGCCCAGCTGCGGTCGCAGAGCAAGGAGACCCTCGAAGGACTGCGGTCGGTGGTGGGGATGCTGCGCGAGGACGAGGACACCAGCCCCGTCGCCGGCCTGAACGACCTGCCCGCACTCGTCGAGTCCACCCGGGAGCTGGGCGTGCAGGTCGAGCTGCTGCAGCCGCTGACGCTGCCCAGGCTGGCTCCGGTCGTCGACGCCACCGTGTACCGGGTGGCGCAGCAGGCGCTGAGCAACGCGCTCCAGCACGCCCCCGGGTCGGCGGTGCAGATCGAGGTGATCACCATCGGCGACTATCCGCGACTTGAGATCGTCAACAGCCCGGCACCGCGACGGGCCCTGACCACACCGGCCCACACCAACACCCAGTTCAGCGGCACCGGGTTGGCGGCGATGCGGGAGCGTGCCACCCTGATCGGAGCCCGGTTCGACGCCGGACCCACCACGGAGGGCGGCTGGCGGGTCTGCCTCGACCTGCCGATGCCCGCGATGACACGAGGAGAAGCATGATCAAGGTAGTGCTCGTCGACGACCAGGCGGTGGTCCGCACCGGCTTCACCGTCCTGCTGGAGCAACACGACGACATCACAGTGGTCGGCCAGGCGTCCGGCGGCCGCGAGGCCATCGCGGTAGTGGCCCGGGAGCAGCCTGACGTGGTGTGCATGGACCTGCGGATGCCGTCCGGTGACGGCCTGACCGCCACCCAGGAGATCGTCGCCAACCGCCGGGACGGGGTGCCCGCGGTACTGGTGGTGACCACCTTCAACCTGGACTCCGACGTGTTCGGAGCCCTGGAGGCCGGGGCCGACGGGTTCATCCTCAAGGACTGCGACCCCGACGAGCTGGTCCGCGCGGTACGCCGCCTGGCCGCCGGCTACGGCCTGGTGGATCAGAGCGTCACCCGCCGGGTGATCGCCGAGTTCGCCCGCCGCCGCGCCCCCGAGCCCGTCACCCAAGAGGCGGCCCAGCTGACCGTCCGGGAACGCGAGATCGTGCAGCTCCTCGCGCAGGGTATGTCCAACGCGGAGATCGCCGCCCAGCTGGTCGTCGAGACCAGCACCGTCAAGTCCCACCTGACCCGGCTGATGACGAAGATCGGCGCCCGGGACCGGGTGCAGACGGTGGTCTGGGCGTATCGCAACGGTTTTGACCCGCACAGCTGATACGCGGCCTATGATGATTGAAAGCGCTCTCATAACCCGTAGACCACGAGTTCGCCACACATCCCCCTATACATTCATATAATTTCTTATACACTCGTATCATGACTACTGACTTAACCAGCCGGGCGCGTCTTCGGGACGCCACCATCGCACTCGTCGCGGAGGGCCATAAACCCTCTGCCAGAACCGTCGCGGCTAGAGCAGATGTCTCCATCGGGTTGATCCGGCACCACTTCGGGACGATGGAGGGAATGCTCCTGAGCTGCGACGACCACGTCGCCTCCCTCGTCCGCGACGCTAAGAACGACGCCATCCGCGGCCCCATACCCGACGTGCTGTCCGCGCTGCGGGAGACCGGCCAGGCCCAGATCCTCGGCTACCTCGCGCATCGCCTCACCGATCCCAGTCCCACCATCGACGCTCTCGTCGACCAGATGGCTGAAGACGCCACCGGATACATGCAGCGGGCCATCGACGCCGGCCTGCTCAACCCCATCCCCGACGTCGGCGTCGCGGCGCGGATGCTGACCATCTACGCGCTTGGCTCGATGGTGCTCAGCAGCCACATGAAACGCCTCCTCGGCATCGACATCACCGCCAAGGACCTGGCCGCTGAACCCGGTGTCAGCGCCTACGTACAGGCCCAGCTCACACTCTTCTCAAGCCTCTTCTCGCCCAGCCTGGCAGAGCAGATGGAAACCCAGCTGGAGGAGAAATGAGCGCGATCCGCACCCACGAGCTCACGAAACGCTACGGCAGCTTCACGGCCCTGAAGGGCATCGACCTGGAGGTCGGCACCGGTGAGGTCTTCGGCTTCCTCGGACCCAACGGCGCAGGCAAGTCCACCACCATCCGGATCCTGCTCGACGAGATCCGCGCCACCTTAGGCACCGCCCACATCTTCGGCCTCGACTCGCGCCGTGACGCCGTCGCCATCCACCGCCGCCTCGGCTATCTGCCCAGCGACCTGGCTCTCTACCCGAAGCTGACCGGCGCGCAGACGCTGCGGTTCTTCGGACGCCTGCACGGCGGCGTCGACTGGCCCTACATCAACCAGCTGCGCGAGCGTCTCGACGCGAACCTGGGCAGGAGAGTCGGGGAGCTGTCGTCGGGCAACCGGCAGAAGATCGGGCTGATGGCCGCCCTGATGCACCAGCCCGAGCTGCTGATCATGGACGAGCCCAACACCGGCCTGGACCCCCTCGTCCAGCACGAGTTCCACCAGATGCTGCGCGAGACGGCGGCCGAGGGCCGCACGGTGTTCCTGTCCTCCCACACCCTCTCGGAGGTGCAGCGTGTCGCGGACCGGGTCGGCATCATCCGCCGCGGCCAGCTCGTCGCCATCGAGAACGTCGCCGACCTGCGGGCCATGCGCCGCGTGGAGCTGGTCCTGGACCGCGACGCCGAACCACACGACTTCACCGGCATCCCCGGAGCCCACGACGTCACTGTGCACGAGAACACGGCGCAGCTGGCCTTCGACGGGGAACTGGGATCGCTGCTGCACGCCGTCACAGCCACGTACGGCATCGTCGACCTGGCCTCCCGTGACGCCGACCTTGAGGAAATCTTCCTAGCCTTCTATGAGGAGCAGGCATGAACGCACTCATCGTCCTGGAACGCGGGCTCGGCTCGCGCTGGAAGGCCATCGCCATCATCGCCGTGACGATCCTCGCCTTCCTGCTGATGGGGATCGAGGTGGTGGACTCGATGGACTCCAACATCTACGACTCGCTGCCGCCCGCGATGCTGAGCCTCGCCGGGATACCGGCCGGCGCCGCGACGTCCGTGATGGCCTATGCGCAGATGCTCGGTTTCCTGGGCGCGATCACGGCGGCGGGATTCGCCGTCGCGGTGGGCGCGCAAGTGATAGCGGGCGAGGAGCAGGACCGCACGCTGCCGCTGCTGCTCAGCCATCCTGTCTCCCGGCTGGGGGTCGGACTCGCCAAGGCCGGGGTGCTGGTGGCGACCGCCGGCATCATGTCGCTGGGACTGTGGGGCGCAGCCCAGGTGGCGGCGCTGCCCTTCAACCTCGCCCTCGGGAATGCCCACCTCGGGGAGCTCTGTCTCGCGCTGGGCGCAAATGCGCTGTTGTGCGGGTCCGTCGCATTCGCCGTCGGGGGTGTGACGGGAAGCCGAGGCCTGGCGACGGGGGTCGCCTCGGTGGTGCTGGGCTTCGGCTGGCTACTCGCGAGCCTGCTGCCCCAGTGGTCGCAGACCCGCGACCTGGCGCAGTTCATCCCCTGGTACTGGTACAGCAAACCGGTGGTGCTGGTGAACGGCCTCGACGGCGGCTACCTGGCGCTGATGCTGGGGGTGGCGGCGACGCTGCTGGCGGCTGGGGTCGTCGGCGTAATGGTCCGCGACCTGCGCAGCACACCACTGCGCCTGTCCTGGCCCCATAGGCGGCAGACGCCGGAGCGGGCGGGCACCCAGCGGCTGGCAGACAACCGCGTGGCGACCACCGTCCGGGCTCCCGGACTCACCGGGCTCGCGATCTCCCGTCACACCGGCCTACTGCTGGTGCTGGGTATGGTGATGTTCGCCGTCATGGGGGTGTCGATGGGCCCGGTGTACGACCAGATGGCGCCGCAGCTGGTGACGGTGTCCCAGTCGATGCCATCCGCGCTCCTCCAGATGTGGGGCGCCACCGACATGGCCTCCCCAGCCGGTTTCTACTGGGGTGAGACCATGAGCCTGATGGCACCCGCCACCGTCACCGTGGCCGGCGCGGCCATCGCCACGGCACTGGGCAGCGACGAGCGGTCGGGATGCCTCGGCCTATTGCTGGCGGCCGGGCTACCCAGGTGGCGGGTGCTGGCCTACACCATCACGGCGCAGGCAATCGTCGTGACCGCCATCGCCATCCTGACTGGGCTCGGCATCTGGGGCGGGACGCTCCTGGGCGATGTCAGCCTGCCGGCCGGGAACATCGCGGGAGCCGCGCTGCACCTACTGGCGCTGGGACTGTTCGTCAGCGCGACGGCGACACTGGCAGTGGCCGCCGTAGGAACCCCAGCAGCCGCGGCCTGGACGGCGACCGGGGTCGGCCTAGTCAGCTACTTCATCAACGTGACCCTGCCCATGAACCCCAACCTGGCCGACTGGGCCAAGATCTCCCCGTTCCACTGGTACGGCGCCTCCCACCCCCTGGAGAACGGCCCGGACTGGGGCGGCATCGCGGTCCTCCTGGCGGCCGCCGCAGTCCTGCTGGCAGCGTCCTTCCCGTTGTTCACCAGACGCGACCTACGGGTGTGAGCCCCTGCAGTGGTCAGAGCTCGGTTCCGGGAGCGGCGGCGTACTGGTCGATGGCGGCCAGCTCGTCGTCGGTGAATGTCAGGTTGTCGAGGGCTCCGAGGTTGGTGTCGAGCTGTCTCAGCGACGAGACCCCGATCAGCGTGGACGTGACCCGCGGGTCCCGCAGCACCCAGGCGAGCGCCATCTGCGCCAGCGACTGCCCGCGCTCCCGGGCGATCTCGTTCAGGCCCCGGATGCGGCTGAGGACCTCGTCGCTCAAGGTCTCCCGGGACAGCGACCCGCCCCGGGCGGCCCGCGAGTCGCCGGGGATGCCGTCCAGGTAGCGGTCGGTGAGCAGCCCCTGCGCCAGGGCGGTGAAGGAGATGATCCCCATGCCCTCGGACTCGCAGGCCTCCACCAGGCGGGGTTCGATCCAGCGGTTGAACATGTTGTACAGCGGCTGGTGGATCAGCAGCGGAGTGCCGAGCTCACGGGCAATACGAGCGGCTTGCCGCGTCTCGTCGTCCGAGTAGGACGAGATCCCGACGTAGAGCGCCTTTCCGGAGCGGACCGCGTGGTCGAGGGCCGTGACGGTCTCCTCCAGGGGGGTGTCCGGGTCGAAGCAGTGCGAGTAGAAGATGTCGACGTAGTCCAGGCCCATGCGCCGCAGCGACTGGTCGAGGGAGGCGAGAAGGTACTTCCGCGACCCACCGCGCTGCCCGTAGGGTCCTGGCCACATCTCGTAGCCGGCTTTGGTGGAGATCACCAGCTCGTCGCGGAACGGGGCGAGGTCCTGGTGGAGGATGGTCCCGAAGTTGACCTCCGCCTGGCCGTAGGGCGGGCCGTAGTTGTTGGCCAGGTCGAAGTGCGTGATGCCCGCGTCGAAGGCGCGACGGACGATCTCGCGCTGCACCCCAAGGGGCTTGTCATCGCCGAAGTTCTGCCAGAAGCCGAGCGAGAGGGCAGGCAGCAGCAGGCCAGAGCGTCCGCAGCGGCGGTAGGGCATGCGACCGTCGTAGCGGTCCGGGTCAGGCACATACGTGGGGTACATGGCCCCATCCTGCCAGCCGCCGCGAGGCGTCGTGAAGCCGCCCATCACGTGCTGTGAGCGGGACCGCTGGCCCCGGTGGCGGGAATCCCCTCCCCCGGTGCCGGGCGCCGGGCAGAGACCACGGGTGACCCCGTGCGGTAGCAGTATTGCGAAGGTGAGTGAGACATTCTGGCTCTGGCAACATGCCGACGCCACCGTGCGGGGCCTGCAGAAGCAGGTGAAAGAGCTGAAACAACAGGCCGAGGTGACGGCGGTCAGCAGCGCACGCCAGCGGCGCGAGACCTCCAAGCTCCGGTCCGACCTGAAGAACATGCGCGGCTCGCTGGAAACCAGGCTGAATGCGCTGACCAACGCCTTCGTCGCGTTCGTGGAGCTCGATGGCATCCGCGCACAGCTCGCGGCCTTCCCCCAGCAAGCCGAGGCGCGGCGTTTCGCGTTCCAGGATCTCGGGGTGCTTCTCGATGGCGAATCTCCCCCGCAGCGTCCGGACGTCGAGGGGTACTGGCTGCCCCCGGCGATGGCCGCGCTGCGTCCCGACGGCTCCGTCGACCCGGACCTCGCCGCCGTCGCCTCCCAGCGCGACCCCGGCGCTGCGCCCGTTTTCCTCGCCATCGCCCAGGCCGCGTTGGGGGCGGGCAGCACCGTCGCCGCCAAACTGCCAGGACTCCTGGCCCCCGACGAGGAGGGCACGTGGGCGACGTGGCAGCTACTGGTCTGGGGCGCAGTGCTGCACGGAGCTTTCGGGGCGGCGGCGCTAGCGACGCTGCAGCCCACCTTCCAGCCCTTGCTTCCCGACGCCGCGGACTGGCTGGAGTGGGCAAAAACCAACGCCGGGACCAGCAACGAGGGCGACGTCCTGGACTGGGTGACCGGCAGACTCGCGGACCTCACCGACCAGGAGACTCCCGAGGAAACCGGCTGGGCACCGGATGCCCCGGGACATCCCGACTTCACGATGCCGGATTCCGATCCCAGCCAGGACAGCTTCAGACGACCTGCGTCCATCCCCGCTGCGCCGGTGAGCGAGCCTGAGAAGGCGGCCCCGGCGACGAGCAGCCTTCCCGGGGAGTCCGGGGAGACGGCTGAGCCGGATGCCGAGGAGGTCGGCCAGGCTCTGCTCATCCAGGTGCTGCAGCTACGCATCCGCGATGGCAGCGAGGACGAGCGCGCGCTGCTGGCCCGCGCGGAGGTCCTGGAGGAGCAGTTCAACAACCCCCTAGGCGCCAGCGAGGTCCCTGACGAGGTGCCTGAGAAACGTCATGCGGTACTCGATGTGCTGCGCCAGAGCGCCCTCGATGACCAGGTCAGCCGGCAGGACCGTCGTCGGCTCTGGGTGCTGTTCGGTGAGGTCTTCGTGCCCATGGCCCAGGACTTCCTGGCGGAGCAGCGTCCCGCGATGCCGCGCGAGCAGGTCCTTGGCTACGGCGACCTCACCGTGGACCCCAACGGCGTGCACGACCGCTCCAAGGTGCGCGCCCTGATGCGCCGCTACGAGGCGCAGGACCCCCACGGCCTGGCGGTGCGCGGCAACGGGGTCATGTGGGCTGGGGTGGGGCTGTGCCTCCTGGCGGTCGTGATTCTGGTCACATCGCGCTCAGCGCTGGCGCTGCTGCTCATCATCGCCGGATTGGGAACGGCGGCAACCGGGTACTTCCTCCTGCAGGATGTCAAAAACCAGCGTCTGGCCATCGAGGCCAGCAAACGTGCCCTGGACGACAAGATCGAGCACACCGCCAGGGTTGCGGCCGGTAAATACGAGAAAGCCATCAGCTCCCACAACAGACGCCAAGAGTGGGCCTCCCGGTTCCTCGACGTGTTCCGGTCCGTCTCAGCCAGCTGAGCCGGGAGGCGCGGCTGGATCCAGCGTCAGGGCCCTGGCCCAGGCCCGGATGACGGGAGGATCGACGTGGTCGCCGGGTTTCTTGGCGAGCACCCAGAACAGCAGCCGCTTGAGGAAGCCGACCTTCTCGGGGGCGTAGCGGCCTGCGAACGCAGCCTGCGAGGTCGCTTCGACCAGCTCGGCCGCGGCCTTGTTGCACCTGAGGGCCTCGTCGTTCTTGGTGGGGTCGACGGCGGTGATGGAGACGTTGAATAGGGCAGCGCGCCCCACCTGCTGCCCGTGCTTGCGCAACCAGTCCAGCGCCTCCGGCAGCCAGGTCATGGTCTGGATGGCGCTGCCCAGCACGTGGAGGCCGAATCCGGCCGGGTCGGGGTCGTCACGCAGGTCCCTCACGTCGACGTCACAGCCCCGGGCACGCAGCTCATCGGCGATGATCCCGGCCACCTCAGCCGTGGAGCCTGCCCGCGTCGCATATCCCACCAGAACTCTAACCATGCGCCAACGCTAGTGCCTCCAGGTTCACACCGGTAGCTGGGACATCGTGCGAAGCGCGTCGTTTTCCGGACGGCCTGTACTGGTCAGCCGGAATGCCGCGGAGCCGCCGGCCCCACCATTGGCAAAGACGCGGACGCCAAAACGACCTGCCCCGAACATCGACACCTCCCGCACCACTGCCTCCCCGGCGAGGAGCACGCGGAGACGTCCGACGAGAGCCGTCTGCTCGGCATCCTGAACCAGGATTCATCCTTCTGTTAGCTGCCGTGTCTGCCTGCACTCATACAAACACACTCCCAACCCTCAAGTCCGCGGACTCAGCGGACCACCGACCATAAGAAGAGTGCGAGTAACTGGTTTGGCAATGACGTTCGCATCCAAGAAGATGCGCACAAAGTTCTCAGTCATCGAGTAGATCTGCTCTTATGTCATCACGAGAAACATCGATGATATCCCCCGCTGTTTCCCGCCAGAACCGCTCAAACTCCCCGTATGGAATCCGATGCCGATTCCCAACTTTCATCGAACGTAGTTCACCGGAGGCGATCTTCCGCGAGATCGTCGACCGTGACATCCCGACCAAGTCGGCCACTTGAGCCGGCGTCAGCACTCGACGCCTGGACGTGAGGGTCACGGTCTCTCCCTCAGCTGCCGCATGCCTCACGTATTCCGCTATCTCATCTAGCCACTCAGGCTGGGCACTCCGCCCAGCAGATGCATGCACAACTTCAGGGTCGATGGTGATGCTCCGGGATGTCATGACACCAACGGTACCCTATATGCACACTCAGAGGATCATAAATGTTCAGAACGTGCAGAGGACATGATTCTCATCGAGAGTCGTGTGCCGGAGGTTCAGTGAGAAGCGGTTCCGGGGCGAAGGCTATGGCGGGGCAACTGGCCCTATCCCCGGATCCCTGCCGACGGAAAGTTCCCTGTCAATCTGCCCACGGGTAGGCTCAGGTGGGCAACAGGGAGGTTCACATGGGTAAAGCAAAGCGCGTCGGGGTGCTCACGGCAGGCGGCGACTCCCCCGGCCTCAACGCCGCCATCCGCGGGCTCGGCAAGGCCGCCATCGGCCAGCACGGCATGGAGCTGATCGGCTTCCGCGACGGCGTGCGCGGACTCGCCGAGGACCGCAGTTTCACGCTCGGCCCGGAGGCACTGTCCGGGATCCTCACCGTCGGCGGCACCATTCTCGGGACCAGCCGCGACAAAGTGCATCGCATGCGGCTGAACGGCGAGACCGTCGACGCCATCCCCACCATCAGGGAGGTGGTGGAGCGCAACGAGCTGGACTGCCTGGTGATGCTCGGCGGCGGTGGGACCGCGAAGAACGCGCTGCGGCTGTCCGAGGCGGGCATCCCGGTGATGCACCTGCCCAAGACCATCGACCGCGACGTCGCCCACACCGACAACACCTTCGGCTTCTCCACGGCCCTGGAGATCGCGACGGACGCCATCGACCGCCTCCACTCCACCGCCCACAGCCACCACCGCGTGATCCTGGCGGAGATCATGGGACACAAGGCCGGCTGGCTGGCGCTGGGGGCGGGCATCTCGGGTGGCGCCGACGTCATCCTGATCCCCGAGATCCCCTACTCGGTGGACGCCATCGCCGAGACCATCCGGGCGCGACAGGCCCGCGGCACCAACTTCAGCGTGATCGCCGTGGCCGAGGGTGCCACCGACGTCAAGACCGCGCAGGCCATCGCCGCCGCCGAGTCGCTCAAGAAGTCCGCCACCACGCCCGAGGCCAAGGCCGCGGCCAAGGACCATCTCGCCCGGGTCCTCGACGACCACCGCGAGCACACCTTCCAGCTGGCCCGCGAGCTGGAGGCCGCGACCGGCCTGGAGACCCGCGTCACCATCCTGGGCTACGTGCAGCGCGGCGGGACGCCCTGCGCGGAGGACCGGCTGCTGGGGTCGCGGATCGGCACCGCCGCCGCCGACCTGATCGCCGACAGCGTCAGTGGCGTCATGGTCGCCAGCAAGGGTGACGGCACCGCGCCCGTCGACCTGAGGAAGGTCGCGGGAAACCTGGCGCTGGTGCCGTCAGACCATCCGTGGATTCAGACCGCACGCGCCGTCGGCACCGGCCTCGGGGACTAGCTCGGCGATCAGCAGGTCAGGCGGGCTACGGGGCCAGCGGATCCACGACGGCCAAGCCTCGCGCCCGCGCTGCCTCGGCCAAGCGGGCATCGTGGGTGAGGACGGTGACGGGGTCGGCGTCGCTGTGCAGGATCAAGGCGCTGGCCAGGTGAATCGCGTCGAGGGACTTCAGTTCCCCGGTCAGCGCACAGGCACCGTCGACCACCTCGCGGGAGATCTCCAGCAGTTCTATGCTGGTCAAGAGCGTCCGCGCACTCTCCACTGGAGTGCGTGTGCGGCGCGCCACGCGGATGAGTTCGATCTCCAGCAGAACCGAGGAATTCACTGAATGCCAACGGTCCCCTTGCTCCAGTAGGTTCTCAACCTTGCCAGCCCCATCCTGCCCAAGGAGGAGAAGAGCCATACACGATGTGTCAACGTAGAGCATCGAGGTCGATCTCCTCCCGGTCTTCAGCCAGAAGCTGCTCGATTGTCATGCCTTCGGGCAGCTTGCCTAGAACCTTAGGGAGCCGGAATGGCCCCGTGGCGGGCCGGAGTTTGCCCTCGCGAAGGAGCCGCTCGCGGGGAGTTTCGTCGGGACGGATGGGGACGATCTGGGCTACTGGGCGGCCGCGGTCGGTGACCGTCACTGGCCGGCCAGACTCGGTTACCTGGGCGATGATGCGTCCCGAGCGCTGGTTGAGTTCACGCAGGCTGACGCTGTCCGAGTAGGGCGTGGGTATGTCGGCGGGCTGAGCGTTCATGCCTCCACGATACGCCTTGTCCTACATGTCCTACCTGGGTCTCACCCGGGACCGAGGACCGGCCGGGGTGGCCGGTCCTCTCGCCCAGGTAGGGGGGCGGCGAAGCCCCTCAGTCGAAGATCGGCCCGACGTCACGGGACCGCTTCAGCTCGAAGAAGCCTGGGTAGGCCGTCACCTTGGCCACGCCGTCGAACAGCTCGCCCGCGGCCTCGCCCTTCGGGGCCGGCGAGATGACTGGGCCGAACAGGGCCATGCCGTTGATACGGATGACCGGGGTGCCGACGTCCGTGCCGACGAGGTCCTGCGCCACCTTCTGGTAGGCGCGCAGGTCGGCGTCGAACTCGTCGGTGGTCACGCGCTGGGCGATGCCGGTATCGAGCCCGGCCTCCTGCAGGGCAGCGGCAATGGTTTCCACCGTGATGGGCTCGCCCTTCGGGTGCAGGCGGGTACCGAGGGCGGTGTAGAAGTCGCGGACCTGGTCGTGCCCGTAGAGTTTCATGACGGCCGCCGCGGCGCGGGAGGCGATGAGGGTCTCGTCGATGTGCGCCCGGTAGCCGGGGTCGAGGTCGCGGCCCTCGTTGAGGATGAACAGGCTCATGGGGTGGAAGACGGCCTTGACGTCCCGGACCTTCTCCACCTCCAGGATCCAGCGGGAGGTCATCCAGGCCCAGGGGCACGTCGGGTCGAACCAGAAATCAACTTGCGTGGTCATGCGCCCAATCCCACCACAGGGATCAAGCCGCACTGCCCCAGGCGTCCTGGCGGGGGAATGTCCCGGACCGTGGCGCGGCCCTCCGGGTGGCTTCCGGTACATTGCGGTGGTGGTCCGCGCGCCGGCGCGGCCCCACCAGCACCGACACGAGGGAAGTCACATGAGCGAGCAGCCCCCGGCCCCGCAGGACGAGGTCACCTTCTCCACCTCTGGTCCGCGCGGCTTCCTCACCCCGCGCCGGGTGGCGCGGATCGCGATCCTGGTGGCGCTGTCGGGGGCTGGGGCCTTCATCAAGATCCCCAGCCCGACGGGCACCGTCGCGCTGGACTCAGCCCCCGGATACCTGGCCGCCGCCGTGTTCTCCCCGCTTGAGGGCGGCATCGTCGGGGCGCTCGGGCACCTGATCTCCGCAGCGACTGCTGGTCTCCCGCTGGGCCTGCCGGTCCACCTCATCGTCGCGGCCGAGATGTTCCTTTTCGCCTGGGTCTTCGGGTGGCTGAGCCGCCGCGTAGGCCTCCTGGCGGGTGGCGTGGCGGCGGCGCTGCTGAACGGCCTGCTGGCCCCGGCGATTCTGATCCCCGTCGGCGGTCTCGGAATGTACGTCGCGCAGGTGGTGCCGCTGCTCGCCGGGTCGGCCATCAACATCGTGGTGGCGGCGGTGGCCGGGGTC
>ERZ773076.400-NODE-400-length-22510-cov-13.128346_pt1 | contig 22510 bp, 23 predicted proteins | sample MGYA00580613_ERZ773076 | MGnify/ENA primary metagenome ERZ773076 (study PRJEB29015, sample SAMEA2738005) | human oral metagenome | biome: human oral; feature: human-associated habitat; material: dental | place: China | collected 2057 ...
TGTTTATCTGAGCCTAACATAGATGGCTTTTTCTGTCTAGCTTCATTTTACAAATTGGGTTTTCCAAACTTTTGCTATAATAGAACCATACCTATTGAAAGGAACTCACAAAATGACTATAGATCAACAACTTCTTTGCTATAAACGTCTCCCAAACTGGACAGCCACTACTCTTCCAGAAATGGTGACTCAAAAACATAACACAAAGGTAGGAACATGGGCTAAACTGACCATCCTGTCTGGGGCTCTTCATTTTTGCGAATTAGATGAAGAAGGACAGGTTACTGCGGAACATCTCTTCACACCTGAAACAGATATTCCTTTTGTAGAACCTCAGGCTTGGCACCGCATCGCTGCTGCTTCAGAGGATTTAGAATGCTATCTGTCTTTTTATTGCAAACCTGAGGACTATATGGCTAAAAAGTATGATACTAAGGCCCACTCTGAGGTCCTTGAGGCCGTGCAAGCTGGCCATATCAAACCTGGTCGTACTCTGGACCTTGGTTGTGGTCATGGTCGTAACGCTCTTTATTTAGCATCACTTGGACACGATGTTACTGCTGTTGACATTAATAATAACGCTACCCAACGTATCCAGATGATCGCTGATGAGGAAAATTACAATGTTAGAGCTGGTTACTACGATATCAATCTTGCTACTCTTCCAGAATCAGAAACCTTTGATTTTATTCTCTCAACAGTGGTCTTCATGTTCCTTGATCCTGACCAAATTCCAGCTATCATCAAAAATATGCAAGAGCGTACTGTCCTTGGTGGTTACAACTTAATTGTCTGTGCCATGAATACTGAGGATCACCCTTGTACTATGCCTTTCCCATTTACCTTTGAAGAAGGAGAGTTGAAAAACTACTATGGCGACTGGGAGCTTGTCAAATACAATGAAAATATTGGTCACCTTCACCGCTTAGATGAATATGGTAATCCAATCGCCCTTCGGTTTGCGACAATGTTGGCTAAAAAGGTTAAATAACACACTACTTAGGAAAGTGAATATCAAAAAATGTAACTGTAACTAGGTAAGTGGCACTTAAAGTTTTCTCATCTTGCCTTTCTTCACACTAAAAAACTAGGTTTCCAATTGGAAATCTAGTTTTTAGTTGCTGACAATATCGGCGTATGCTGACTTGAGATTTTCATTTCCTGTTTCTTTGACGTAGTAAATGGTACCATTAGTGGTTGATGAATAAAGAACAACTGGTGTTCCGTCTCTTTTTATGGAGAAAAAATAACGGTGAACGGTTGTACCTTGCCAACGCTCATATACTGAAACAATAGTGTACTCAGAACTGCTATTCCCATTTGTAGCATAGGTTGCATCCACAACCTGATCACGGTCCGACACCCAATGGATGGGAATAGTGGAGGCTTCTTTGGTAATTTCCTGATAACCAGGTTGATTCATTTGGTTACCCCAAGAAACCATTAAATTAGCAAGACGACTTCCTTTATCATTAGTCCAACGTGAATTTTCGCTCGCCGAATCACTAGAATTGTCACTTGATATTCCCGTTGATGCGAAAAGCGTGCTAGCCATTGTAGAAGATCCCTCAGACTGTTGATGTGTTGTCCCTGAAATCAGACTAATTCCTATTGCAACAACGATTGCTAATAGAGAGCCCAGAAGAATATAGATATAATTGTAATTTTGCGAGACTTCAATAAGTCCAGACTGATAAGCCAGTTGTAGTTCATCAGGTTTTGGCTTACGTCCCTGAACTTGCTCAAAACGACTTATCCATTCTGCTTCTGACAGCTTTCGCATGATTTTCCTCTTCTCTTTATCATTTCACCTTTCATCCTATCATAGAATACCTTTGATGACAATAGTGTTAAGGATCTGAAACTTGCTGTTAACAAGACGATTAAGGACTTATAAGAGCGACCAGATTCAGACAAAAGAGGAAAATCAGGACACCCATGACTAGTAGGATACTGATCTTATAGCCTAGTGGATTCCTAGGATTTAAACTAGTTCCAAAGCCAGACCTACGGAGAACAAATAAAGGTTCTGACTGAGACTGATTAAGGCTGTAGCCTAAGAGGTACCTTAAATAAAGCAGGAAGAAGAAACTCAGCCCCGGAAAGACGACCAGAGGAAGCACTAGCCCCTGTGACCACCAAATCATGATTGTAATAATGATTTGTAGCAAAAAGAGAACCCAAAACAAATAATAAATGCGTGTTTGTTTTTTCATTGATTGTCACCTCTCAATATAAGATAAATTATACTCCTCCAAGTTCTTCTTAACAATCCCATAACTCGCCTCACAGCTTATTTTCTGCTACAATAGATAAGAAAAATCCAAAGAAGGAAACTGTACACATGAAATTAATTTCTTGGAATATTGATTCCCTAAATGCCGCTCTTACTAGCGATTCTGCACGCGCTCAATTATCACGCGCAGTCATCGATACCTTGGTCGCTGAAAATGCAGATGTCATTGCTATTCAAGAGACAAAATTATCTGCTAAAGGTCCTACCAAAAAGCATCTGCAAATCTTGGAAGACTACTTCCCTGACTATGACAATACTTGGCGTTCATCTGTTGAACCCGCCCGCAAAGGTTATGCTGGAACCATGTTCTTGTATAAAAAAGAATTGATGCCAGTCATTACTTATCCTGAAATTGGGGCGCCTTCAACTATGGACTGTGAAGGGCGCATCATCACTCTCGAATTTGACAATTTCTTTGTGACACAAGTCTACACACCAAACGCTGGCGATGGCCTCAAACGTCTGCTTGAACGTCAAATCTGGGATGAAAAATATGCGGATTACCTAGCTGAATTGGACGCTCAGAAACCAGTCCTTGCGACTGGCGACTATAATGTTGCTCACAAGGAAATCGACTTGGCCAATCCTTCAAGTAATCGTCGTTCACCAGGATTTACAGATGAAGAACGTGCTGGCTTCACCAACCTCCTTGCCAAAGGTTTCACAGATACTTACCGTCACCTCAATGGCGACGTTACAGGAGCCTATACATGGTGGGCCCAACGTAGCAAAACATCTAAAATCAACAATACAGGCTGGAGAATCGACTACTGGTTAACTTCAAACCGTATTGCCGATAAGGTCACAAAATCAGACATGATTGACTCTGGTGATCGCCAAGACCACACACCTATTGCCTTGGAGATTGACTTATAAAATAACTCTAGACCTAAATCCCTAAAAAGAGTAGAACTACTACTCTTTTACTATACCCAATTAAGGAGAACTGATGAAAACTAAACTGAATACCACTCAAAAACTCGTTCTGTCAGCTATTATCATGGCTCTTTACATCGCTATTATCTTTGTGTCACAAGCCATTTCCTTTGGTGCTGTCCAAATGCGTCTGGCCACGGCTTTATATGGATTAACCTATACCTTCCCATTTTTGGTTGTTCCCCTCAGCCTCGCTAATGCTATTGCTAACTCATTTGGTGGTCTAGGATTGATTGATGTTGTCGGTGGATTCTGTGCCAGCTTTCTGGCAACTGGTGGCATCTATCTCATCCGTAAAGCTAAGCTATCTAGCTGGTTTATCATTCTTCCAATCCTACTCGTTCCATCCTTAGTGGTGCCAATCTGGATTAGTGCCTTGCTCAAACTTCCTTATCTTGCTCTCGTTTTCAATCTCCTCCTAGGACAATTAGTACCGTCAATCTTAGGAGCTGTCCTTGTAAGAGAGTTATCCAAACGTGGATACAAAGATTAACAAAAACATCTCTGCAATATGCAGAGATATTTTTGTCCATTAGTAATGATTTGCTATCTTGTAGGCTTCTTTTGGTGTGAGTTTGTCGCCAAAGATAAGTAAACGGTAGTCAACATTAGTCGGGTCTTTTTGATAGTTCTCAACCCATTCTTGGTCCATTTCGAGGTAAAGATTATAGGTTCCCAACTCAGTTGTAACAGTGCCTACCTCATAAAAATCTTTGTAACACTTTGCGTTATCCGATTTTTTCAATTTTTCATACTTATAATAGGTTCTTCCAAAGTCCATGAATTGGAATTCTTTTTTAGCCTTTCCAGAGCCCGTTGTTACCTCAATTGTCCCCTGATTATTGGCTAGGTGTAAATCATAGATATAGTCTCCATGATTATTTTCATAGAAAACACCTGAGGTTTTACTCTCATTACCAGATAAAATCTCAGTATTTACAAACTTAGCAGCTTGCCAAGAAAGTGGTACACCTTCATACTCACCATCATCCTGAATCCCTAGAAGTGACCAATAATAGCCTACATAAAAGGTATTAGACTTATTACGATCTGTCACCAATTCACCCACCATCTTAAGATTTTCAGCACCAAGTCGGTAAGGATTAGAGAGATATCCAAAGACTGGGAAGAAATAAATGACAACCGTAAAGGTTAATAGGGTCTTCATATTAATCTTATTGATTGCCCAGAAGAAATAAGCAACTGAGAACAAGAGAGCGTAAGCAGCACCGTAGCTAAACTTATGGGCGTGAGCAATCAAGAGCAGAATGAAGAAAATAGGTTGGATAGGACGAATCTTGTGGTAGATGATAGAGAAAACATCCTCCTTGTCTTCCTCTGATTTGAAAATCAAAGACACGACAATAGTCAAGAGAACAAAGAAAGCACCAAAACCGAAACCAACATCATTGGGGCGGAAGAAATAAGCCAAAATGGACATATCCATCACCAAAAGCCAAACGGAAGCGAATTTGATTAGGTTACTACCAAATTTTTCAGTTGTCTGACTAGGAGTCTTGAGAGGTACCTCAAAAGCCCTTGCAAGAGCTCTCTCCTTAGCCAAACGTTCAGTTTCTATTGCCGTCTTCATTTCCCTCGTACGGCGCTCCTTCTGAAAATAATGCGCAACCTTAGTCGGTTCATCTTGCCTTGACTTAGTGATACTTATAAAAAGCAAATATTGCATGGCAAAGATAAGGGCTGTGTTCCCACCATATTCCAAGAAAGAACCATCCCAAATACTAGAGACAACCGCAAATACAATATAGCCTCCAATCGACACTAAAATAGTGAGAATCAGGTGAATCCAACGAAAACGGTAAGTGTACTTATCCGTTGTATCCCGTCCAAGAAAACTGTCACGTAGGTAAAGATACCAAATAACGAAAATAAGTTCAATAGCTTGAACGGCCGTTAGAAAACCAACATAATTGAAACCAAAAATAGTCGCAACAACATTGATGAGATAGGAAATAATGGCCAAAACTCGCAGGCTAGTGCGTTTAGACAATAGTCCGATGCTCATTAGGGTAATGGTTGAAAAAGCGGAAAATCCAGCGCCCATCTTATCATCAAAAATAAACACATTGACAAAGGCAAAAATCAAAATTCCTAAGAGAATCATAACCTGTCTTTGCATTTCTTTTTTCTTTTCTTTCATACTTTCCCTCCTTATGAAAATAATAGCGTTTCCATAAATCTATTTTAACATATATAGAACCTCCTTGTCCGAAACAAAAAGGCATTCAGTCACCTGAAAACCTTTTTCACTTGTTATCTACTGTTTCAATCTTTAGAAAAACGAAATCTCCATCAAAACGCTGAATATACTTTTGGAACCCCAATAAACTAAAGGTTTCAATCTCATAGCGAACCTTGTCAACACCGTCATTAGTCGTCTCTTCAAGAAGATTTAGTTTTGGAATATCAGACTCCAAGACATCACGGTAGAGACCTTTATACTCAAAGGTAATTCGAGCCCATTCGTTACCAGAAAGCATTGAGAAAGCTTGGTAGCGCACTTGCTCGTCTGTAATGAGACGGGCTTGTTGTTCTGGACTGAGCGTGAAAGCGACGTCATTTTCAGATTTATGAATGGTCTGGAAACGATCGACACGGAAATAACGAATTTCAGAGAACTTGTAATCACAAGTAAAGTTCTCATCCAATTTGTAGGAAATACAGTAAAAATAGTGGTTGTCGAAGATAACAGAAATCGGAAAGACCTTATATTCCTCCACTTTTTCTCAAGGTTTACGATAACTGAAAGCCAAGGGGCGTTGGTCCACAATGGCATCAAAAATCGCTGAAATAGCTGGTTAGAGTGACTTATCTTGATTTTGATAAATCTTCAATTCTTGATAACTATCTAGCTCTAACTCAGTCAATTGCTTGATACGTCTGCGTTCCTTGTCATCTACAGCCCTCTCAACAAAGATGTTAATAATTTCTGATACCTCATCTTTTCGAAGGGCACGACTTTCTAAAAGAATTTTAGACAAGATAACTGCTTGATTATATTTCAGATTGGCTTATCCTTGCTCATATTGGGCATGGTAGGAACCATATTTCCTGGAATATTTTACTTTCATATTAGGACGTAGCTCTGACAAATTGTCCTTAAGTTCGCTAACATCCTCTTTAAGTGTACGCTCGCTAATGCCAAAGCGAGCCAGATAGTCCGTTTTGAAATGTCATTTCCCTTTTCCAATTCGGACATAAAATACAAGAGACGTTTGGTTTTTGATGCTGTCATTATAAAATTTCCCTTTATAATTGAATCTCTTATTACTAAAAAAATTGCTATCTAATGAATAATTATTTCATTATCATAAGTCCCTCACCAAGAGTAACGAGAAGCAGAATTATAACTCAGATAATAATCCTTCTTCTCCTCATTGTACTCAAAAGATAGTCTTAAAAATTTTGCTTTCTCAATAGAGCTATTCTGATCAGTATAATCAAGATCAACTGTCTTATGCTTAGCTCCTGAAGAATGCACGCTTATGCGCCTCTGTGAACTGTCTGCCTGAGGGTGTTCCCTCACTACCTCAGACAGGGGTGTTGCTGGCCCAAAAATTTCTTGGTCTTTAGTACGTAACCGATTAAGCTGTTCTTTTGTCCAGTCACTACTATAATTATCAACTACCGTGACGCCATCAGGTGGATAAGTCGCTGTTCCACCATCATAAACATATTGACCTTCTTTATTTTTGACAAAAGTGAGATCAATATACTCTTTTTCATCTCCCCGGCTATATTCTACCTTTAAACCACTGGACTCCAGCTCGACATATTTTGCCTTACCGTGGCGTTTAATAATTGAGCGCAGGGTATCTTTCTTAGGCTTCAAATTCTCAAAGTCTTCTTCAGTCCAGTTATAAGCCGCAGACTCATCTTCGTAATCCTGAGGATCATCACTATCAGCTTTATTCTCCGACTGAGATGCCTGCTGAATCATCCTGTATTTTTTCATGGTTTCTCGATAAATAGAACCGCCCAAAGTGGCAATGAATGTTAGCCCAATCAATACAAGAACAATGGACGCCCAGAGAAATCTTCTCAGTTTTAGCCCTAGCCTGAGGATAATGATAGAAAGCACGAAGCAGGCAATAATCACAGCTAAATACAAGATTACTGGCTGATGCTTCCAAGATAAAATAGCTGATACCAAGCTTACGAGTAAAAGTATTATTGGAGAAAGCAACGTGAGAAAGACATACCGCTTTTCAGCTTTTTCCTCCTGAAAAGCAGACTCGAACTCAGGTCCTTTATCACTAAAAGCCGACTCAAAAGAATTCTCACTCTTTATTATGTCATTATCATTGAAATAACTGTCCTTTTCCTTATTAAACATCTCACTCCTCCCCAAGATACACTCCAGAAAAATTTACTGGTTTTTACTATTGTACAAATGAAAACGTTATTTTCTATAGAAATACTTAAAAAGCAACCTGAACCAGGCTGCTTTAGAAGGTAGACACATGATTGCAATAAATCCTTGCTTTACAATCGTAAGTTAGCATAAACCGAAATTCTGTCTATCATTTAATCATTTTCAATTTTCTCAGCTTCGCTACTGAATTTTTGTGCGATGGCTTCAAGAGCCAATTCATCGGTGTCAGGAAGCGTGATGGCATCGTCAGAGATTTCATCAATATTTGCATAAAATTCAATGTGATTCTTAAGATTTTGCAGATGAATAGGGGCGTCTCCACCATATTCTCCATCGAGGTTAATCATCATACGATCTTCACCTAAAGGCTCAATATCTAACGAACTGGTTTTGATATAAGCAACTCTCTTATCATAGATATGTTTTCCACCTTGAAGAACCTGTCGAATAAGGTCAACCAGCTCAAAAAGGTTGGCTGTTTTAACCACGATTAGGGTAAATTTACCATCGTCCAGTTTAGCATCCGGAGCAATCGTTTCAAAACCACCGACCGAATTGGTCAGGGCAACGAAAATCATAGAAATGCCACCTTCGAAGACGCCCTCATCATGTGTAATGCGAACTGGAACCTTCTTAACTTGGGGCAACAGCTCAGCTCCCTTAACCAGATAAGCTAGGTAACCAAGGACCGTCTTCAATCGGCTAGGCACACTATAGGTTAATTCGGTAAAGGAACCTGCAGCCGCAATGTTGATGAAGTATTTATCATCATAGGCACGACCAATGTCCATCTGCAAGGTTTGTTTTTTGGCAATGACTTTGGCTGCTTCAACAGGATTCCCTCTTGGAATCTTCAAAGCACGCGCAAAGTCATTGGTTGTTCCTGTTGGAATCACTGCCATTTGTGGGCGCTTTTTGAGCGGAGCAATTCCAGAAACCACTTCGTTAATTGTTCCATCACCACCGGCAGCAATGACCAAGTCAAAACCTGCTTTAGCGGCACGAGTGGCCTCGTTTTTAGCTGAGTTTTCATCTGGTGTTGTTTGAAAAGCTGATGCTTCAAAGCCAGCACCTTCCAAAATATCCAATACCTCAGCAACATTTTTCTTTATAATTTCTTGCCCAGATGTTGGATTATAAATTAAGCGGGCACGTTTTTGTTTCATATTGAACTCCTATAAATTCAGTAACCAAGCCTCATCCACTACATCAATGCCTAGACTTTGTGCTTTTTCTAACTTACTTCCAGCATCACTACCGGCAACCACTAAATCTGTTTTCTTAGAGACAGATCCTGTCACCTTGGCACCTAAGGCCTCTAGTTTTGCTTTTGCTTCGCTACGTTTAAGATGTTCCAATTTACCTGTTAAAACGACCGTCTTTCCAGACAAAATGGCATCGTCTGCAACTTTTTGCCCAAGATAGGCCATATTGATGCCATAGGATTCTAGTTCTTTCAAAAGAACTTTAACCTCCTCCTTGGCAAAATAGCGTTGAATAGACTTGGCGATAACCTCTCCTAATCCATCAACAGCTGCAATGGCCTCAACATCAGCGCTTGCCAAATCCTTGATCGTTTCAAAAGCTTCCAGCAACTGCTTACTTACTTTAGCACCGACATGACGAATGCCCAAGCCATAGAGCAATTTCTCAGCAGAGTTTTCTTTTGACGTTTGAATGGCAACATAAAGTTTTTCAGCAGACTTTTCCTTGAAGCCTTCTAGCTGGAGGAAATCCTGACTGTTCAAACCATAGATATCAGCCACATCCTTTACCAATTCAACTTTAAAGAGCTTTTCAACCACAGAAGGTCCCATACCTGAGATGTTCATAGCATCACGGGAGGCAAAATGAATCAGGCCTTCTTTAATCTGAGCAGGACAAGAAGGATTGATACAACGTAGGGCAACTTCATCTTCAAAATGCAAGAGTTCACTGCCACACGATGGACATTGCGTCGGCACTTCCATCGGCTCCTGTATCGTACGCTTACTCTCTACTACACGAAGTACAGCAGGGATAATATCACCTGCCTTGTAGACAATAACGGTATCACCGATACGAATATCTTTTTCAGAAATATAATCCACATTGTGAAGGGTAGCTCGGCTAACTGTGGTCCCTGCCAATTGTACCGGCGTCAAATTAGCCGTCGGCGTTACCACACCCGTTCGACCCACTTGCCAGTCCACAGAAAGAAGCTCGGCTTCCTTTTCCTCAGCTGGGAATTTATAAGCAATAGCCCAACGTGGTGCTTTAACTGTAAAGCCTAATTCTTCTTGCATGGCCAAACTATTGACCTTGATGACAACACCATCAATATCGTAGGCCAAGTGATCACGATCCTGACCGACGGCTTGAATAAAGTCCCAAATCTCATCCATCGATGAAGTGACAATACGACGTGGATTGACTGAAAAACCAAGTTCTGTTACCTCATTCAAGACATCATTTTGAGTCAAGCGTTCCGTCGGACTGGCTTCCTGATAAAGGAAGGTCGCTAAACGACGCTCAGCCACCACTTTAGTATCCAATTGACGAAGAGTTCCTGCAGCAGCGTTACGAGGATTGGCAAATTCTGCCTCACCATTTTCTTGGCGTTGGGTATTGATGCGCTCAAACTCAGCACGTGGCAAATAACACTCCCCACGCACGGTAATATTAAGCGGTTGATCCAACTTCAGTGGAATATCCGAGATACGCTTAACATTTTCAGTGATATTTTCACCAACCGAACCATCACCACGTGTCGCACCGACTTGTAGAATACCATTCACATAGGTCAACGAGATAGAAAGACCATCGATTTTGAGTTCAGCCATGTAGTCAGCGTTTGGAAATTCAGACTTGACCCTCTTATCAAAAACATCTAGCTCTTCTCTTGAAAAGGCATCCTGCAAACTATAAAGTGGATACTCATGCTGGTATTTCTCAAAACCATCAAGGACTAGACCTCCCACACGATGGGTCGGGCTATCGGCTTGAACCAGATCGGGGTGCTCAGCCTCTAAAGCTACAAGCTCACGATAAAGCTTATCATACTCAGCATCTGATACCGATGGATTATCTTCAGTATAATACTCTTTTGCATACTGGTTTAGTTTGTCAACCAGCTCTTTCATTCGTTTTTCCATAGGAACATTTTAACATAAAAGCAGAAAAAAACGCCTTTACAGACGTTAATTTAGGAAACAAAATCAATCACTTTGGCTAATTTTTTGATAAGAATAGCACCGACCAAAAGTGAAGCCAATTCACCCATAGCTACAGAGAACCAAGTTGCCCAAAACGGAGCATGAGCCACCAAGGTCAACTCAGCAGCAATAGTCAGCATGAAGAATGAAAAATAAAGGGCAAAATAGACCTGGGCCTTGTCAAAAAGACCTCCAAAAATATCTTGATTCTTAAAGCGGTCAAAGAAATGGACACCTGATCCGACAAAAACCAGGGTTGAGAGACTACCAACGACCACATCAATTATGTTAAAACTAAAGAAGTTGGCAATCAAACATCCCAAGGTCACAGCAATGATATACTTGCGATTATAAAATCCCAAAAGATTAAACATTTCTGCAATTCGAAACTGGTATGGACCATACGAAATCAGATTAAAAGGTGGCACAATAGTCAAGACCACATAAAGTGCTACCACAATAGCAATATGAGTTAAATCACGAATAGTTTGATGTTTCATTTTTACTCTACAATCTCTCTATTTTTTCTTGCAAGAACTCATTCCCACCAAAAGAGCCTAGACCTCGCCAAGCTCTCTTTAGCATCTAAGAATTATCCTCGTCTTTTTTGTGTTTTGTGCTATCATTACCATCTCCTGAAAAACTATGAATAATGGTAAACACATCTCCTCTTCGGCTGTGTAGTTCACCTTGTTTAAGTTCCTGATAGGTTGCGTTAAAAATAGCCCCCAGAATCAAAATCCTTGCTAAAAAGATAAACCAAAGCATGAAGACAAAGATCATAATTGACCCGAATAACTTGATATCAACCAATCGACTTAGCGTACGAATCACATAGGTCCCAAACAAATTGCTCAAATACCCAATCACCAAGGTTGTAAAAATAGTCCCCGGCATGATATAACGGATTTTTCGAATCTTCACATTTGGAAGAATGAAATAAAGTACCATGACTCCCAGAAATACCACTGCAACGCTCAAGGGCTGAATACTATTCAAAATCAGTTGAGTCAGGTTAGAACCAATAGGATAGGTCTGATTGATAACTCGAAGGACCGACTGAATAATTGTCGATAGCATAAGCGCAAAGGTCAGCAAAAACAAGATAACCAAACTCAAGAGTCCACCAATGATATGACTGATAAAGACATCACGGTGCTCTGAAGCACCATATACCTTGTTAATGGCCTTTTGAAGCGAAGATAAAGACTTAATCATGGTCCAAAATCCCGTCAAAGAGGCAACTCCCAACAACTGTCCAGAAGGTGTCGAGAAGATATCCTGAACAACATTAGCTGCAGGTGCATAAAACTGCTTAGGAAGATGCTCATTCATAAACTTCAAGAGATCAGTCGTATCGATATTGAGATAGGGAAAGACATTGGCCGCAATGACAATGAGCGGAAAGACCGTCAAAATGAGATAGTAAGCCACTGCAATAGTTGAAATATCTATCTCTGCACTACGATAATGACTAAGATAAACCTGCAAAGGACGCCACTGGAGTTTATCCAGGAGACGGGCCATTATGCCTTGTCGTTTCATACTAATAAGTTCTTTCTTGGCCTTGAGAAGTCAAAATGACTGGACCATCTTTGGTAATCACAAATTGGTGTTCGTATTGGCAGGAAAGACCGCCATCAAGCGTTTTATGTGCCCAACCCGTTTTAAGGTCTGTATCAATTTCCCAAGTTCCTGTGTTAATCATTGGCTCGATGGTCAAGACCATTCCTTCTTTAAGACGAAGACCACGTCCAGCCACCCCATAGTTAGGAACCATTGGCTCTTCGTGCATTGTTGGTCCAACACCATGTCCAACCAAATCACGAACAACCCCATAACCACGACTTTCAGCATATTCTTGGATAGCTGCACCGATATCACCAATACGATTTCCAACTAACGCTTGTTCAATACCAAGATACATGGCTTCACGGGTTACTTCCATAAGGTTTTTAACTTCATCAGAAGGTGTCCCAATCGCATAGGCCCAACATGAGTCAGCCAAACCACCAGTGTAAAATTCCGTGTATTTTTTAACTTGAGCGACATTGTCAAAGTTTAATTTTGATACATCAAGAATGGATTTGTCAATAGGCTCTGACAAAACCATATCAACTTTCAAAAGGTCACCATCTTTCAAAGTATAGTGACGTGGAAAGGCGTGTGCTACTTCATCATTAAGGGAACAACAAGTAGCATAAGGATAATCCATAATGCTTCCTTCAACTCCAATTTGAAGAGGAAGAACATTTTCTTCTTTACAGCGACGACGCACATACTCTTCTACTTCCCACATATCCACTCCTGGTTTCAAGAGGTCACGTAGACCAATGTGGATGCTGGCAAGAAAATCTCCTGCCTTATCCATTGCTTCAATTTCACGTTCTGATTTTAATGTAATCATTGTTTTCTCCGTTTTCTTTATATCTTTTATGTTAAATGTCTAACTAAGTTTTCTTAACTACAACAACTGATTTACAGACAGTTTGATTGGCATGAGTAATTAAAAGGTCCAGATGAGCTCGCCGTCTGGTCTCAGCAATAATACTCGGGGTAATCGTTACCTTATCATCAATCTGAGCCGCTTGAAGAAAGTAAAACATCATCTCTTCAATCACTAAGCCCTTCTGCGCCTGTTTTTCCATTATTCGATAAACAACTTCCTTAACCATCTCCGTAAGAACACCTTGGGTAAGGTTACCAGAATTATCAATCATGGTTGGTTCCACCTCAAAGTTAAAGGCATGCTTGTCTTGGTTCAGATTAGCTATCATTTGATCACTAAAAGTGTGTAAATCACCACGATTATTGTCTTGAAGTTCCTCTAAAACCTGTCGACGGGTGATAGTCCCTAGATAATGTTTTTCGTCATCCACAACAGGAATCATATCATAGTCTTCGAAAATCATCTTTTGAGCCACGGCCGCTAAACTAGTCTCTAGTCTGGTCACCGTAGGTTTTGTCATAATAGCTTTAAGCATGGTCGTTGGATGCTGGTTAGCTACATCACGCATGGTCACAATTCCAACAACCTGATTGTCATCAGACACAATCGGGAAACGAACGAGATTGGTCCGCTTAACCACATTCTGATAATCCCTAACAGTCATCTCAGGAGTCATGTAAGTGTAATCTTCTCGTCTTGTATAAACCTGAGCAACTGGCTTGATATCTGTTTTAATCCGTACATTTGACAGGGCCTGGTTAATCATCGTTGCCACAGTAAAGGTATCATAGGTTGTGACCATAACGGGAAATTGCCTCAAGCGAGAAAGTTCCTTAACCCGCTCAGAAACTTGAAATCCCCCTGTTACTAGGATAGCATTATTATGCTCAAGGGCCAATAATTGAATATCTTCACGGTCTCCAACAATAAGTAAATCTCCCTTTGTTAAATAACGCGTGATATTCTCAATAGTCATGGCACCAATATAAAATTTACTGAAAACACGGTCCAAACCTTCGTGACCAGAAATAACTTCAGACTCTGTAATCTCAGCAATCTCTTCAAAGGTTAACTTGTCAAGACGTACTTGAACTTTCTTTTCAATTCGAACAGTACCACTACGAGGACGAGTCTCAACCAAACCTCGATTTTCAGCCTCTTTAATGGCTCGGTAAGCTGTTCCATCAGATACCTGCAAGTGGTTAGAAATACTGCGTACACTGACATGCTTACCGATAGGCAGAGCCTCCAAATAATCTAGAATTTCTTGATGTTTACTCACTATTCTCCTCCTTCTCAAAGCGGAGATAATCACGCATGGCACGGGTGTATCTATCGGCTCCTTTAAAGCGAGACACGAGTTTAAAACCAGACTTTTCTGCCACACGAATAGATGCTTTATTTTCCAAATGGGCTATAAGTATGATACGTTTCATTCCCATAGCTGATAAGGCTAAATCCGTTAGATAAGTGACTGCCTCCGTCATTAGGCCTCGTTCCCAGAAAGAGGCATTCAAAAAATAACCAAGTTCGGCAGTCCGTTTCTGGACATCTATCTTTTCAAAACGAATAACACCAATCATCTTACTCGACTCTTTATCCAAAATGGCCCAAACACCCAAAGGTTCTTTCATGAAATAATGGACCAAAAGGCAATCCGTCTCAAGCTGAGTTTGGGTTGATGGAAAGAAAAAGCGTAGGTTCTGTGGATTTGACACTATTTCGTGCAAGTCAAATCGATCTGAAAAGATGAGTGGCCTAAAAGAAAGGCGTTCTGACTCAAAGAAGGCAAAAGCCCCCAGACTAGTCCATATATCCATGAAAGTATTATAACACAGTTTTAAGAATGGAAAAAGGCTCAACCACAAGGGATTGAACCTTAAACTTGATCTTCAATTAAAGTAATATCTGCACCAAGATCAGAAAGTTTTTCGATGATATTTGAATACCCACGAAGGATATGTTCAACATTCGTGATTTCAGTCTGACCATCAGCCATTAGACCTGCTGTAACAAGTGCTGCACCTGCACGCAAATCACTCGCCTTGACTGGGGCACCAGAAAATTGTGTGGGACCATTATAAACAATTTGACCACCAAGCACCTGAATATCTGCTCCCATACGAGCAAGTTCAGGAACGTGATTCACACGCTTTTCATAAATGGTATCAATGATTTTTCCTCGACCTCCTGCTTTCAACAATAAAGGAGTCATGGGTTGTTGTAAATCAGTCGCAAAACCTGGATAAGGTGATGTCTTAATATCCACTGGTTTTAAGTCAAATTGTTCTTCGACAAAGATAGAATCCTCTTCAACCGTCATGCGAACACCCATTGACTCAAGCTTAGCAATAAAACTCTCGAGATGCTCATAAAGAACATTTTTAATCTTAATTCCCTTACCAATTGCTGCTGCCATAGCAATGTATGAACCTGCTTCGATGCGGTCTGGAATAACTTGGTGGCGAGTACCGTGTAAGCTATCAACGCCATCAATCGTGATAACCTCAGTACCAGCACCACGGACATGTGCTCCCATATTATTGAGCAAGGTTGCAACGTCAATAATCTCAGGTTCACGCGCTGCATTTTCAATAACAGTACGTCCTTGAGCCTTAGACGCAGCTAACATGGTATTAATGGTCGCTCCGACACTCACGGTGTCCATATAGATATGAGCTCCTCTAATACGTTGACCTTCCTCAGTGGCAATACGCATAGACTCGACTTCATAGGAAATCGTAGCTCCCATAGCTTCAAACGCCTTTAGGTGAAGATCAATAGGACGTGGACCTAAGTCACATCCTCCAGGAAGTCCCACTGTAGCTTGACCATAACGACCAATCAAGCTGCCATAGAAATAATAAGAAGCACGGAGTCTACTAATCTTACCAAATGGCATCGGCATATCTTTAACGCCTCGAGGGTCAATTTCAAGCGTTTCTCCATCACGCTTAACCGAACCACCCATTAGCTCAATAATTTCAATTAGATTATCGACATCACTAATCGCTGGGACACCGTCCAAAGTCACTACCCCATCCGATAAAATGATGGCCGGAATTAAAGCAACAACTGAATTTTTAGCCCCAGATACTGTAACTTCTCCTTGAAGTTTCTTACCCCCATTGATAATAATTTTACGCATACTGTTCAATCTTTCTTATACTGGAATATTAACCTTTTAATTCTACCATAGATTGAAGGACATGACAAATTAAGAATTTAAACAATTATCGGACAGTTTCACTTGATAGTTTGAACCATCCCTTAAACCGTATAGCACCATCCTGGTCTGTTCGTAAGACTCTAATGTTTCTTTCCTTAAAACGCTCTAGTGTTTCCTCATTAGGATGCTTATAGCGATTATGTTCGCCAGCTGAAATAAGAGCGATTGAGGGCTGTATCTGGTTCAAAAACATTTCAGACGAAGACCCTTTTGATCCGTGGTGTCCAGCCTTAAGAACACTTACTTTTAAATTAGGATAGCTATCTATCAATTCCTTCTCACCCTCTTTTTCCAAATCACCCGTAAAAAGAAAGCTAGTCCCTAATAATTTTCCATAGAGGACAATGGAGTCATTATTGCCACCATCACCGACTTTTTGAGGATACAGAACCTGTAAATGTTTTCCCATTATGGGCAATTTATCACCAGCCTTTAGAGGACGGACTGGACGCTTCAGTTCCTGAAGGCGTTTAACAAAACTAGTCTTAGTCAAGGCTCCCTGACTAACACAGACTTCCTTAATCTTAAACCGCTTAACCACTTCCTCCAAATCGCCAATATGATCTGTATCCGTATGAGTAAGAACCAAATGATCGATGCTAGACACTCCTCTAGCCTGCAGGTAGGGAATTACGGTTTTCTCGGCATTGCTCGTCTGGCTACCCTCTTGCCACTTTTCCTTAGAGCCAAAAGTCACCTTACCACCTACATCAATCAGAACTGTCTCTCCTTTTATACTTCTCAGAAAAATACTATCTCCCTGACCAACATCTACCACGGTTACCTCATTAGTCAAGGGATGTTTGACCCAAACCATCAAAAGACTAAAAACGATTAAAAGACAAATCCTCATCTGAGGCTTTTTCCAAAAATCAAAGAGAAAAATTAAGACGGCTATCATCAAGCCAAACTGAAAGAGACTGGGTTTTCCTAAAACCAATGGCTGACCAAGCCAAGATTGTATCCACATTAAAAGGGATTCCATCCATTCAAAAAGCGGATTGAGCTGAGTCAGGACAAGAAAGCCCGAGAGTACAAAGAAAACCGTCAAGACAGGTAAGAGAAAGCTATCAAAAAGTATGGAGAATAGGGCCGTTAAGACTAAGCTAAGGGGTTGAAAGGTCCCGTAATAATAAGTTAGAAATGGCAAGATTCCTAGACTCAATACTAGACTCGTGTAGATTGACTTCTTCAGAGAGGACAACTCCTCAAAATCAAATAAGCACAACAAGAAAGCGTAAGAACAACTTAATATACCTCCCACTGTTAAAAGAAAATGGGGTAAAAAGAGAAATAAAAGAAGGAGAGTCATTCCCATATTATCAAGCTTTTTAAAACCTAACTCAGCCAAAAGACTTTGTATTAAGGACCTTAGTACCGAAGCTGTCCATCCTGTCATTAGCCCATAAAAAAGTGAAAATGGCACTAAGATGATAAAAAGATAGTCTTTAGGAAGACCAAGACGTAAAAGACCATAGCGAAACCATCCTAGGAAAAAGCCCACCTGCATGCCTGAAAGTGCAAAAAGATGAATAATCCCCAAGCTAGTATAGAGCTGGCTCTGCTCGTCAAACTCTTTGTCCAAATACCCAAAGAGTAGACCTGTCATATAGTGTCTCATCGGATTAGGAAAATGTGTCTGGATATGAACCAGGACCTTTCTTCGCAGTTGATGAAAAAAGGTTAGTGGAGAAATGGATTTCAGGGGCGCCACACTGTCCAAGCGCTCAATCTTAGCAATACGATAAATACCCTGACTAGATAGGTAAGACTGATAATTGAACCCTTGAAAATTACGCTGACCCGTTGCTAGTGACAACTTAATTTTCCCCCTTAAAACAGGTGTCCGACTAACCGTCTTAAAGTAATGTTGATCCCTTTCTGACTTAAGTCGGTAAAAAATCTGATAAGTTTGCCCTTTTGCCTTACCAATGGCTGATAATCGCTCACCGTTCACCGAGATTGTATCTGCAACCAATATTACCTGTTTGATTTCACTAGGAGCTTGTTTATCTTGTATAGCAGCTCTATGATGCAGGAATAGAAAGTAAGCTAGAAAGAAAGCACCTATAATGCAAACAAATTTAAGAGATACTGTGTTCTTCCAATGATGCTTAAAGAAGCACAGCAATAGAAAGACAAAAGCCCCAATCGCATAGAGATTAGTAACAAAAATTGTAAAATAAAGGGCGGAAATCAAAAGAGCCAGGGAAAAAAGATTGACTGGAGCCTTTTTAAGCCACATAAATCGATTCCCTGATCTTTTCTAGAGTTTTATCGCCGATTCCTGAGACATTTTTTAAATCATCTACAGATTGGAAAACACCATGACTTTCACGATAAGCAATAATGTCTTCTGCTCGTTTGGCACCAATTCCTGAAATGGTTTGTAGCTCCTCTGAAGTCGCAGTATTGAGGTTAATCTTGCCATCTTTTTGACTCGTTTTCCCTCCCTTATCAGAAGCCGCCCCTGAGTCAGATTGGCCTACCACTGATACATTTTCGTCCTTGCTCGCCACATAAATGACTCCTTCATCTGACAAACTCACGGCTAAATTGACACTCTTAGCGTCCGCATCCTCAGTCATTCCTCCAGCCGCCTTGATGGCATCCGTTACCCTAGACCTTGCTTTTAGCGTATAGACACCTGGCTTTGTCACCGCCCCCTTGACATCTACAGTGACTTGCTCACGTTGTGTATCTGTTGCCTCAGTCTTTGACTGAGAAGGTCTTTCAGAAAGAGCTTTTGAACTTTTCTGTGAAGACGAGCTTGATAGAGCAGAAATATCTGTGTAAGACGTTTCCGCCTCCATGCTATTTCCAGCGCCACAAGTCAGCCACAGGAAGATACAAAAAATGACCAAGAGTACACTGATGATCCCCACAAAAAGACGATTGTCTTTGACATAAGCTAGAATTTTTTTCTTCACGCTACTCTCCTTAATTGATATCTTTTCTTTTTATTCGTAAAAATCTAAAAAAAATATCAAAAGGATAAAAAAAACTCCATCAGATTGACATCTGATAGAGTCCTTTGCTTATTTCTGTGTCTCTTTGGCACGGTGTTTTTCAGGGTCCCAAACAAAGCTAGCCACATATGAGAAAGCCATAGTTAAAATCACCGCAACGACAGCTACAATACCAAGTGGCACACGGTAGATATAGGTCAATGGGTTTGGTTTCTTACCTGTTTGATAACTCAAAGCTTCTTCATCAAGGCGATCAAATTCAGACTGGATACGACGGGCAACCTCTTGAATATTCTCATCATTCAAACGCTTCAAATCTGAGATATCAATAGGATTTCCGTAGTTCATATCTACACGTTCACCCGTCAAGAGCCCCTTAAGTTCACGTGGTCCTTGATAAACAACTGGCATAATTTTAACCTTTGCCATTTTAGCGATAACCGCAACCCCACCCTTAACATCAGAAGAATGACGGCTACCACTTGGGAACATAATCAAACTACGCTTGCTCTTTTTAAGCATACTAACAGGGTACTTAATAGCTTCCTGACCTGGATTCTCACGGTCAATCGGAAAGGCCCCACACATGCGAATCCACCAGCCAAAGATACGACTCTTGAAGAGTTCTTTCTTAGCCATGAAAATAAACTGCTTAGGGCGAGCTGAAAATGCCATATAAACAGGGTCCCACCAAGTTCGATGAGGAGCAACCAAGATGTAGTTCTCATCCTTATTCAATAACTTGTCACGATTGTGATAATGGGCATTGCCATTAATAATCCAAAGAAGGAAGACAACAAGCCCACGTAAATAAGCGTAAAACACGTTTTTACCTCTTTTTCTACAATTTTTTATATTATACTAGAAAAACGTGTTTTTTTCAGTAAAATACCAGTAAAAAAATTATGCAAAAATACATGAAAACATTATGGCACTTTCCCTTAGTTTGAGATATAATGTAGTCATGAAAAGAAGTAATGATATTTTAGGGAATAATCGAAAGACACTTAATATATGTCTTATTATATCTAACCTTACTGTACTTGCTATTTTAGGCTTTGTCCTATTCCAGCACCAAAACTCTAAAGTTAATCGTATGGTTAAGACACCAAAAAATGAACAGGTGTCTAAGGGGTCAAGTAGCTCTTTAAAAGAAGCTAAAAAAGAGGATAAAACACAACTCAAAAAAGGAAGTAACCACAGCATTGAGGCATCTGACTATGCCTATGATGTCACTGCCGTTAATAACACTATCCGAGGGAAATCAGAGGATGTTAAGGGTAAGGTAGTCTTTTTAACCTTTGATGATGGGATTGATCCCACTTTGACACCTCAAGTCATGGATATTCTGAAAGAGTATGGCGTTCACGCAACCTTCTTCCACATCGGCTATACCATCACCCCTGAAAATGGAGATATCCTCAAACGCCAAATTACTGAAGGACATGCCATTGCCAACCACAGTCTTAGCCATAATTTCAATCTGCTTTATCCAGGACGTGTTCCTAACCAAAGTCAGATTACTACTGAGGTTGACCAAACTATGGCTAATTTCAAGGCAATCTTAGGTAAGGATTTCAAATCAAGAATTTTCCGTTATCCTGGTGGCCATATGTCATGGCAAGGCCTAGAGGGCACCGACCAAGCTCTTGCTAAACAAGGCGTTCAGTGGATTGATTGGAATATGCTCTGTGGAGATGCGGAACCACTCTCTGTTCGTCCAACCACATCTGAAGGCATGATGGCTTATATGGATGGTTCTCAGAAATATTTCCCTGAAACTACTGTTAAAGTTGTACTAATGCACGATACAGCTGGTAAGGAGCTGACTGTTCAAACCCTTCCACAGATTATCGAATATTTCAAGAATCAAGGATATACCTTCGGTGTCCTAGAGTAATCACTCGCAACAGTTCCTTTGGGAGCTGTTTTTTGTTACAATAAAAACTATGACAAATCCAATTTTAAAAGATGGAGAACGCATTGACCAGCTCTTCTCCACAGATGTGAAAATCATTCAAAATAAGGAGGTCTTCAGCTATTCTATTGATAGCGTCCTCCTCTCTCGGTTTCCAAAAATTCCAAAGAAGGGATTAATCGTCGACCTCTGTTCGGGAAATGGGGCCGTTGGTCTCTTTGCCAGCACACGCACCGAGGCACCGATTACCTTAGTTGAGTTGCAAGAACGTCTGGCTGATATGGCCAAACGTTCCGTCACTCTCAACCAACTAGAGGACCAGGTAACTGTAGTCAATGACGACCTGAAAAATTTGCTTGACCATGCGCCACGATCTCAAGTAGACCTCATTCTTTGTAACCCTCCCTACTTTAAGGCAACAGAAACGTCCAAGAAGAATCTCTCCGAGCACTACCTCTTGGCCCGTCATGAAATCACGACTAATTTGGAGGAAATTTGCCAGATCGCACGTCATGCTCTCAAATCTAACGGACGCATTGCCATGGTGCATCGCCCTGACCGCTTTTTGGATATCATCGACACCATGCGCCAGTATAATCTAGCACCTAAACGCATCCAGTTTATCTATCCTAAGATAGGACGTGAGGCAAATATGCTCCTGATTGAAGCCATAAAAGACGGATCGACAGATGGGTTGAAAATTCTTCCACCTCTCTTTGTGCACAAGGAAAATGGAGACTATACCGACGAGATCTTTGAGATTTACTTTGGGAAAAAGACTAAGGGTGAGTCCTAAACGATGACAGAAAAGGATAGCAAAGCCTACATGTATGTGGTCGAGTGTGCCGATGGCACCCTCTATACAGGCTACACCACAGACGTCGAACGTCGCCTCAAAACCCATAACTCAGGCAAAGGTGCCAAGTATACCAGAGCCCGCCTACCAGTTAAACTCCTCTATTCAGAAGCCTTTGACAGCAAAACAGAAGCCATGAGTGCCGAAGCACTCTTTAAGAAAAAAAGCCGAGAGAAAAAACTAGCTTATATCAAAGAACACACGGAAAAATAATGTACTGACCCCCAAAAGTTAGACATTTAATTTATCCAAAGGATTTAGTTCTGT